>OIWT01003799.1_pt1 | contig 13254 bp, 19 predicted proteins | sample 1587701 | NCBI WGS metagenome assembly OIWT01 (sample SAMEA3888904, study PRJEB22519) | human gut metagenome | biome: human gut; feature: human-associated habitat; material: faeces | place: Denmark | collected 2009
GGGACAACCTAATGAATAATCGTCAACCAGTTCCCCAATTGACGATAAACCGTTTATAGCACATTAAAGCGTTAGCGTGCTACATATTGTTAAATTATTCACAGGTGTGCCACACTTCCACCATATGGACAGTATAGCACACCTGTGGCGTGTTGTCAACTCTTATTTTGCCGTGCGGAAACACACAATGCCCGATCCACCAGAGGCACCGTCGATGGATATAGACAAACCAGTGTATGTAATTGCTCCACCACCACCACCGCCACCAGTGTTGGCAACGCCAGATGTGGCGGCCTGTTTTTTAGTGCCGTCCTGATTTATCCAGGCACCAGAGCCTCCGCCGCCTGACCCACCAGCAGAAATAACGGGGCTTTGTCCTGACATATAGCGTCCACCACCTCCGCCGCCTGCATAGAGTTTACCAGTACTTTCGCCAAATTCGCGTGTAGTAGTTCCCTGTCCAACTCCGCCCGCTTTAGTGGTGGTATCTCCACTTTCACCAGATCCACCGTCACTGCCACCGGTGCCGTAACCAGAATTTGCATTAACGCCGGCGCCTCCACCGGAACCGCCCCTTCCGCCGTTGTAACCGGGTGCGGCGGCACCGCCGTCCACCGAAAGATCATTAAATGAGGTAGCGCCACCTGCGCCACCTGTACCAGAGCCGGAGGGGGTTGCGTAACTGCCCCCCTCGCCGATTGAAACAGGTATCTGAACATTCGCATTGACGGCCATATTTTTAACGGTTCGTGTATATCCGCCTCCACCGCCGCCGTAACCGTCAAATCCGAAAGCACTGGGCTCCGACCGGCCGGCGCCGCCACCGCCGACCATAAACACGTCAATCACCGCAGGATTGAGGAACACCAGCGTTCCGCTCGTCAGCAATTCTACAACGCCATCTTCTCGGACGTTATACTCGCCTGTATACGTGAAATTCAGAGCGCCACCCTTGGCGCAGAACCCATAATGAGTATTTACAATTGCCATAGTAAACCTCCTATATAATCATTTACCCACCCGCCCGCCACGTATTCACTTATCCGACGATGATCACCGTCATAACAACCGGCGCTTCCGGCAACTCGCTCGCCGTAAACGTCAGACTTGCGTTGCCCTGCGCGGTACACCGGACCTGCGCCGCAATCGCCGCATCCCAGCTCCCCGCCGCGGGGCCGATCACCAGATTGGAAGCGGCGGTCACGCCGGCCACGCTCACGCTCTGGGTATACAGCTCGCCGGAACTTGTCCACAGCCCCGTATTCAGAGTCACATTCTGGCTGGTGGACTTCTTCGCCGTCTCGTCAGCCACGGCGAAATACTCGGCGGGGTGCCCGTCCAGCGTAGCCGCGTCAACCGCGCCAGCGCCGGGCACCGTGTACACCGTCATCTGCGTACCGACCAGACAGGCCAGCACATTGGAATTGATAACGAACGCGCCAGCGCTCAAACCGGAACCGTCCGGAAGCGTGGCCGTCACGGCCTGACCATCCACAGTGAACGTATCACCAGCCGCAAATGCCGCCGTGGCCACAAACCGGAACATAGCACTCTTACCGCCCTGACGCGTCAGCGTCTGGACTGTGCCGACCTTGCTATGGGTGGCCGTGCAGATAGCCGCCTGCTGGTTGTTGTACATGGCCGTATCAATGGCGTCCATGTTCGGATTGTCGATTGTCAGGTGGTTATAGAGATCATCGCCAGTGGGCTTCTTGAGACCGAAATGAGTGGTAGTAGTAGGCATGATATAAATCCTCCTTTACTGTACCAGGCTTGCGCCGTGGTTAATGAGATTGAAATAGGTTATCTGCAACGCGGACAACTGCGCGTAGGTCTTGCCCTTACCGGTCAACTGACTATAAGTCAGGGAGTCGGTCATGTGCAACTGCGCCAGAGTATCGAACATCTGCTGAACCGTCACGCTGGTGCCGTCAAACGGATTGATAACCGTAAAGTTGCGGATATCCTGCGACAGCTCGTCTTTCAGCCGGATATTGTTTTCCGCGATATTCAGCAGAACGAACTGCTGTAGCCCAACCACGCTGTCCTGCAACGCCTGTTCCAACTCCGCGATTGCCGCGGTATGCACATCCAGCTCGTCCTGAAAACTGGCCAGCGTCTGGGTCTGTGCGTTGATACTTGCATTGACCGCATTCTGGAACCTCTGCATTTCTGCATTGATCTGACTTTGAATAGACACGATCTGCTGTGACAGTGCCGCGATCTGCTGGTCAAAACTGCCCTGATACTCGGAGATCGTCTTAACCTGCTTGAGTATCCAGTCCAAATTGAGATCATGCAGATTAGAATAAGGGAATACTTCAAAAGCCATGTTCTCACCTCCTAATATACCAGCAGACAGAACCGCCGCTTAAACTCCCCGGTGATAATGTCCACCATATTATACTTGGCGCGCATTTCCATCTCCTCGGTGATCATTTGCTGGTTGGTAGTCACGCCAATATTGCCGTGCAGGTGCCCGGAGTGTGTGCCGGTGCCCTTACTGGTCGCGCGATCCGCATTCGCCATTGTAGAGTCATTATATGCGGCCACCTGCGAACTCGCTTCGCTGGTGTTCCCGTCCGTCCAGTCCTCGAACCTGTCGTAATTCTCAATAGGGCTGTAGCTAGCCGTCAGCGCGTCCTGCATTCTGTTCCAACTATTCTGTGATAGGTCGCTCCATATGGATATCGCCGTTTTCATGGTATCTGGATTAGAATAAAGGACTTCCAGCTCCGCGCAATCCATCAGAATGTTATTAACCACCGTTTGTTTGTCTACGCCGGCAGGGACAGTCAGGGGGTCAAACAGTGTATTGTCCCACTGATATAGCCCCAGAATGGAAAGACTACTTTTCATCCTTGTCCACCTCCCCGCCGTCCTCCGGCTTCTCGACCATTGGCTGGAAACGCCAGTCAACCGCCAGCTCACCGCCCAGCGACTCGCCAAACATCCGCTTCACACGCTCGCAACCGTCCTGCAAGGACTCTAACCACAGCGCGCATTTGGAATAGGTTTCCACGTTATTCGCGTTGATCTCATCCACAACGGCCCGCTCGCGCTTCTCCGTGTTTGCATTCGGGATACCGATATCCGTGGCGAACTGGTTTTCAATCTGCCGCAGAAGTGACAGGCCGTCCCCGGCTATGAAATTCTGCCGCAAATTCTGCTCAAAAGCTTCCCATGCCTTGGAGCCGTCCGGGAGCATGAGCGCCTTGTCCACCACCACAGCGGGCTCCCCGCTGGTGATCTTGTCGTACAGCTTCTTGAAGCTCTCCGCCGCCGCCTTATTCCCGGACGTGAACACGTAGGACAGCTTTGAATTGACCACGTTCATAGATACCATTTCAGACGTGAGGGCCATCAGCTCCGCGTACTGCGCTACCATATCCATAATGCCGCCGAAATCCGGCTGTAGCTTGAGCAATTCGCACGTCTCGCCAATTCTCGCCTCAATGCTCCGGTTGATCAGCGGATTTGCAATGATCGCCCGCGTGGGCTGATAGAACACACCATAGCCGCCCAGCCCGCACATCTGCGGAATGACTCCGAACCGGTCTGTATTGAATACGGCCACCACGCCCCAGCAGTACAGGGAATACAGCAGATAGTCCCTGTTCCAATGCTCCGGTAGCTTCCACTTAAACACGGACATTGCTTTCTGCAACAGATAGCGCTTGTAGTAGTGTACAAGCTGTGTATTCTGGCTATGGACCGTAGAGGGGGAGACCTCCGACAGCACGATATTCTGGTGGTCGTAGAATACCGGCGCGCCGCCGTAACTACTCATAGAAAAAACCTCCCTCCAAATACGCTTTGATACTCCGTAACTCGCTTTCCGTAGCGGGTGCCAGTATGTCACCGTCCGCCGCCTGAATGTAACCGGACAGCGTGGAGACCTGTACCAGCTTACACAGCGGACGGCCCCGGTGCTGTACGTCCTCGTCCGTCACTAGACTAAATGTTGCTAGCAATGCCGGTTGTATCGTGGTCATACCACGACTGCCGTTACTGCCCTTTGTGCTGACAGTGGACTCACCCACATTGACGAACGGCACCAGCTCACCCACAGCGGAGATCGCGGACCGCGCCGCCCGGACAACTTGACCGGCTACGCTCTCCGAACCCACCGCCGTAGTGATAGCTCTGGCCGCATTCGACAGGAACCCGCCGGTGATCTGACTGATCTGCACCGGGCAACCGACCTGCGTTTCCTGAATGATAATTGGCTGTGTCCGTCCAGACGCCTTTACCGTCAGAATGCCAGAGCCCGTGGCAAGCTCTATCTGGATATCTACAGAAATTGTGGCGCTGTCCTGCACCAGAGCCGGGGGAATTTCTACCACACCAAAACAGGGAATCTGCAGTGCATAGCTGGAAAAATTACCGGTGTTCATGTACTTGCCACGACTCGCCTGTGGGTGCTTCGGAACTGCTATGGTCCCAGAGCTCATTATCTGGAAATCGGCGCTCCCTAGATACCACGCAGAAATACTGTCCAGCGTCCACCAGCCGACCTTAACAGAAATGGTGCCGGGTGGGGACATTGTAAACGGCACATACATGACCGATGCCACATACTGAATGGGATTAAAATCCCGCTTTTCCTGCTCCGCTTGGAGATCATAGACAGAGGGATTAAACAACTGGCTCATGAAATTACCATAGACCGGCCCGGGCATGTACCAATAGCCCACAGCGCCGCCATAGCCAACAATGCCAACGATATAACCACCACTTGAGCCGTCATACTTCCACGGCAACTGGTCGCTGTCCGCCAGAGTGAATGTTTTTTGCACAACGGACAGCTCCGCCGTGGTAGGATATGCCATATCAATAATAGCTCCGTTGGACTGCGCCGCGGAACGCAACACATATAGCGTACTATCCCCGATATAGCTTTTCCAACTGGCCAGCACGTCAACGGCGCAATCTGCTTCCCACAAGCCGCGGGAATAAGTCCACTCATTGACGAAATAGTACCGGTCCACAGAGGGCACATATACATAATTGTAAACGCTCACCGCGTCCCCGGTAGCCAGCCGCAATGTGGGAGACAAGACGGAGAACGGCGTGTTTGCAAGGCATTCATACTCTTTCCCGGTCCCTGTCGGCTGTTTCGTGCTCCGATCGTATTTTTCGATTGTATAGAGTCTGACTTTAAAGCTCATATACTTTCCTCCAAAGGGAGCCCGGTTACCCGGACTCCCTTAAATGCCGTTAGTCCAGCAACAGGACACAGGCTTTTTCGGTATTATCGGAAATGGTCTTGAACGTGGAATGATAAAACTCATTCCAATAGCCGCCGCGTGCGTTGAACGGAGTGGGCTGTGCCCAGTCGTTCACGATCGCGTAGCCCAGCGCGTCACGATCATGGATAACGCCGAAAATGCCCGCCTTCTCCACAGGCGATGCCGTTTCCACCTGCTTGAGTGCCCCGGTGGTATCGGTGTACACGGGGGCGATATTGACAGTGTCGGGCGTCTCGATGCTCTGCCAGAAATTCACCGCCTCGTAGGTCGCATACTGGAGATAATTGTCGTTGTAGGTGTCGGACAGAACCATGGCATTCATCTGGTCCATCGCGGGCGCATAGAGCGCGATACGCAGGTTTTCGGGATTGGTATGCCGCAGGACGGGCTTTGCGTTGATAACGGTCTGGAACATCTGGGAACGCTCCGCGAACATTCGGGAGATCGTCTTGATACGCGCATAGACCCAGCGCATAAAGGGCGCGAAATTGCTAGGCTGATATACGGTCTGTGCGGTCAGAGTCAGGCCGGTGGCCGTGTTGTACTCGGTCAGCAGATGAATAACGCGACTTGTGTTATTCTCGGACAGCAGGCCGCCGATAAAGTTAGCCTGAATGCCGCGGCCAATGCTTTCCTTGTAGCTCTCACGGTCATTCATGCGCTCCGTCATGCACATAGCATTGTAGCGGCTGAACTCGTCGGCGCTCTCAAAGGCCGCGTCGAACTGATCGCGGAACATGGTATAATGCTGTTCATAGACAGCGGTACCATAGAAATTGGTCTGCAAAGTCTCCTGTTTCTTGATGGCGTACATATCCACGCTCTCGCCGTTACCCAGAGGATTGCCGGTCTTTGTGGCGTCATAAGCCACGGGATACTTGTAGCGGTCATCGTCCACCATCTCGCCGCTGACGGGGGACAGCTTCCGCAGGGCGTTACCGTAGCGGGGCATATCCATCATCAGAGAGTCCATGGGCGTCCGGTAGTCGCGCACAGAGAAGATTGTACGGCTCCAAATCTGGGAGATCGCGTTGATAACAGGATCGTAGCCCGTTTTCAGCGCGGTCTGTGCCACTGCCACAAAATCCTGCGGCGTGGTGATCGCGGTGATCGCTTCCTGACCGGTTGCCTGTTTTACGATATCGGTCAGAACGGTCGCCGCCTGGGAAAAGGTCATGCTATTCATATTGTAGTTACCTCCTTATTATTTCTCCCCGTTCTTCTTCGGCGGGGCGATGATACTTGACAGGATATCCTGCGCGCTCTGCGGCGTAGGCGGGATAAGCTCCGCGTTTTGCCTGTTCTGTGCCTGCATTGTCTGCTTAAGCGTCTGCATTTCCGCAAGGATCGCGGACAACTGGTCGGGGGTCTGCTGTACCGGTGCGGGGGTAGGTTCCTGCTGAACCGGTGCAGGGGCGGGTTCCTGCTGAACCGGTGCGGGAGCCGGCTCCTGCGACATCTGCGCTATCTGCTGTGCGGTGAACCCCGCGCGGGCCAACGCGATAATATCCGAATAATTCATGTTAATCCTCCATTAAACTTGTCAGCGCGTCCATAAAGCCGCGCGGAGTGGTCTCGATGCCGTCGACGTACCAACTAAAGCCGTCGGACTTGGAATAGTCAAGACCGAATCGCGGCACGCCGGTTTCCTGTTCATCGTGGTCCGGCTCCACATAGGTTTTTCCGAACCACTCACACAACGCCTTTGTATCGGCCCGTGCAATATCCTCCATGTGGGTATGGAACCACGCCGCGTCCTGCGCGTTGTCGTGGAACACGTGCTCCTGATAGATACAGACAGCATTGGTGTTTCGTAGCTCCGCCAGATTGCCGCCGTAGCCACTGGGGCGGGGTATGCACTTCACCGTACCGGGATACACCTCCCGGCGATACTTGGCGAACAGCTCACAGAGTTTCTTTCCGTTATCGCTGTACGCATAATACATAGGATGGTATCCGCTAGCGGTGCCGTTACTGCTAGCGTTGGTGTGGCTTACGAAATGAACCTTTGCGTTCAGCTTATTGCTTTCCGCAATAGCCCTGTTCATTAGCTCTGTGCCGTTCTCGTCAGACATGGGGACGCGGCGCGGGCCTCGCGCATAGGTGATCTTGTTGGCCTGCAAAAACTTTTCCAGCACGTCCAGATACTCGTTGTTGTGCAGTGTCTCATAGCAGGGCCGACCGTCTTGCCGGTGATAACAGCAGTTATTCTGCCGGTGATATGCCGGGGACAGATAAACGTCAATCGGCATTGTCTTCATCCTTTCTCAAAATAGAGGAAATGGCGGGAGTAAACGGTCTAATATTTTCAATAATACTCCCCACTTCCATCAAAATACAGTAGCAGGCTCCCGCGCGGAATGTGGGCAACTCGAACGTGATATCCAGCATGGGGGCCGCATACTCCACGCCATACAACAGGCCCAACACCATCAACTCGCCCGCCTTGTGGAAAAGGCCCTGACGCATAACAGAGGACTTGAAGTCTTTTTCATAAAGGGACTTGACCAGCCCGGTCAGGATATCGGCCAGAATAAAGGCCAGAACACAAATCAGGTATACTTTCATGATGTGAACCCTCCAATTATAATATGATAGGGCGGTGGGCTCATGCACCGTGCCCGGTGCGCGTCCTCGCTTCCGGCGATTGCATATGGACACCCACCGCCCATCTTGCGATAAGTATAGCGTATGGTTTAAGCTTTGTCAAGCTTTTTTTCTAATGCCTCCATCATAGCCATGCACTCCCCAAACGCCGCTCTGGCACCGGCTTCCTCCGCGGTCGGATTAGGAATGGTGTCCAGCTCGCCGCGACGTTTGTCCAGATCATGCCATAACTGATCCCATTTGTTCTTTGCCATTGTTATATTCCTCCTTAACTAAAATACTTGGTAAATAGAATTTCGCAGACTGTTTCCTCAAAAATGACTTGCTGTGTAATATATGCTTGCCATATCCAGCGATACAGAGTCTTGACACGCTTCATGTCGTTCTGCCCGGTGCCGTAGGTGGGAGGGCTTCCCTGCTTGTGCGTGGATACATAGAGTGTGTGGCGAGACTTGTGACGATAGACCGTGATCTCGCCGACAGACACAACCGGCGACAATTCCTTTAACGGGAGTTTACCGGTGAACTCGCCCCATTCCTCCGGCGGCTCGTTGTCCAGTGCCGCCTTGGCGTAGTCGCTCTCGCGGCCTAAAAATCGGTAGAGGGCGGTATCTGCCTTCTTTTCGCCCAAAGGGGAGTCTTTCAGGACGATTAAAAGCAGGGAACGCGCAGGGTCCGTGTAGACCATTGTCCCGTTCTTTTTCATTTTCTCCACACGGGAGACTAGATTGAGATAGCACAAAAGGTCCGCTCCGGAATTGTTACTATTCCCGATACACACCAGCTTTACCGGCTCGTCACCCTCCAACTCTCGGTTACGGTTGATCGTCTCATAGGCGTCCATCAGAGCCGCGCCCTCGTCTCGGATTTTAGACTCGTAGAGCTTCGGTATACATTCCTCGAATAAGATCGTGCCGATATCGGAACCATCAAAACCGCGTAGGTTGGCGAACGTGGAAACCGCCGCCGCATAGCCCAGCAGATCGCCGGTACTATCATCATAGAAACCGGCGGTCTGCTTTGATAGGCTTTTTACATCGGTGACGGTGTGGCGCACCGCGTCCAGCTTCTTAAATGGGGAGAACTCCGGTTTTGCCACAATGTCAATCTGTGTTTGCAGACGGCGGAAGTACATGAACCGGTCGCCCTTTATGGCGCGTTTACGGAGATAATCCAGTGCGCCGAACGTCTTACCGGTGCCCCGGCCTGTCAGCACCATAATGAAATGATACGGACTGGATATGATCTTTTCCATATCCAGATAGCCGTTAGGTGCAAATATTTTCACTCGGTGTTCACCTGCTTCTGAAATTCACAGAGAATAAACCCCGCTACGGCGGAAAGTGACCTTACACCAGCGGGGAACGCCACAGACGTGGCGCCCCGCTGTGTCTCGGTCACTCTTCCGGCGATCTGGCCGAACTCGGGAACTTCCAGCACAAACGGGTAGGAAATGCCCGTGCGGCCCATCTTGATGTTGTCAGTCAGAAAAGTGACCGTCATGCTGAAACCTCCTTAAAAGAACTCATCCATGGATCTGTCGCGGTATTCCTCGGCGGAATAGGCCCATGCGGAAATCCACAGCACCTTGGCTTCGGCTTTCTCCTGCATAGTTTCGGTGCCGACTACCTCGCCAGTGGCGGGGTCGATCTTGTTGTCCTCGACAGTGCGGGTGTACTTCTCCGTAGACAGGTTACAACCGTCCTGCATAAGGTCGATGTTACAAGGAAACTGCTTCGGCTCCCCACAGTCGCGCTGGAACTTGGCCTTTACCTTTTCCCCGTTCGGCAGGGTTGTGAAATAGGTCTTGAACTCGCGCCCGTCCTTGGTCTTGCGGGTCTTTGCAAAAATGGTCAGGGTCAATGTCTTACTCATAATGTTCTCACTTTCTCCCCCGTATATGTCCGATAGGGTCAGACAGATTAAACTTAAGCAATATATTCGGTGTCCGGTGTGTACTCCCATACGATAGCATCAACGCCGCTGGGACAATTGCGGTCGTCACGAACGCACGCGTTTTCCTCGTCAACATACCAGCCAGCGCACTGATCACTGAACTTCCCCCATGTAGCCTGACTAATAAAGCCGATGCAAGCCATCTGATAAAAAGCGTCCCAAATTTTATCAAACTCTTTTTGATCTCCAGAGTAATTTACGATGGTTTCTTTCATGTTCTTCAGGTTAAGTGCTTTTACGTTCTTCATTTCAAAATTACCTCCTGCCCTATCGGCACTATTATAGTACCATATCTGCTACAAATTGTCAACAGAAATTTTGCAAGTTTCTAACAAATTTCTGTATTCGTCCGTTAGGGAAACTGTGTATGTGCTGGGCCGAATACAAATATTCGGTGACATTTCGATTTTATGGCCGTTCAAAACACGCTCCGCGTATGGCGTGGAGTCATTGTATACGCTCTCGGTGCCGCCTGCATCTATGAACGTAAAGCCCTCCCGGAATGCTTCTATACCGCCGCGGCGGGCAAGCTCCGCGCCGCCTTTCTTTTTGTTGACACCGGCGATGGTGACTTGGAGCTTGCCGTCTGCGTGCTCAAATACATACTTCTTTGCGCCTAACGTCTTAAACTTGGTGTATGGCTCCTCGTCCTCAAATACGCCCATATAGTGGCGCTTTCCGTGCGGGTCCGTGGCGTATGCCCCGCTCTGGGCGCTGGCGCGGACGCGCTTGCGGTTGTAGGCTGTCCAGTCCACTTCGCCCAGATATTTACAACTGTCAGTGTCTACATAGACGCATTCGTGCCCACATAGGTCTATACCCTCTTGAAGCCGCAGACGCGCCCATGCAGTTATCCAGACGCCCCACTGGTAAGCAAGAAAAGCGTGCTTAGAGAACTCCGCCAGCAAACTTTCGGGCGGCGCGTCGTCCTCGGTGAACTCGCCGGTGCCCTCGTGGTAAATAATATCCTGCTTTACTGGGTCTTGTGCCATCATGCCGTAAATGCCATTCAATAGGTTTTTGGACTTGTCATATAGTAACTGCTGACCGACCACACCTTTCAAGCTGGTTTTCTTGGTGTAATAGTCTATTGTGTTCACGATCAGCGCACGGGGCAAATACCCGTAATGGCTCCAATATGCTTTCGTAACCTGAATATCGGAAAATTCATACTGCTTTTTGATAATACGCCAGTCTATATCCGTTACAGTCATTTCGATAAAGTCGGCGTTTAAAACTCGCCCGTTGTCGTTGCCGGACCGAACACAGGCCGCGCACTTCGCAACGCTGATATAGGGGAAACCATTGTAGGGGTCGGAAAGCTCCACATCGTGGAGCAGAATGGTGAAAACCAGCGCCCGACGGTCTTTCATCATCTTTTCAACTTTCCAGATATCGGGATTGACGATCTCCCGGAATTTTGTCATGGGAAATTTACAGTTACATATCACATCCGGGTAACTGCTGGACCGGTCTGCCGACTTGACATTTTCAAGTATCATGCCGGAATAGTATCTATTGGCGTGTGTGTTTCCGCCCCGGAATGCCTTGCGGAGTATCTTGTAAATATCATAGTCCGGCAGAATGGTCTTGACCACCTTGCCACTGTTGCGCATGGCGCGCTTACTGTCGGCGCGGACGTAGCCGGTGGACGTGAGGGGGATTTTATAGAGGTTGTCGCTGTCGCGCTCCATTTCGGCACGATAAGCTTCGACCATGCCCACAACGTCATTGGTGATATAGGCAAGCTCCTGTTCAGATAGCGGAGTATCCGGGTATCGCATGATATCATAGTTGAAATCCTCGCCGGAAAGCTTGCCGTGCTCCACGCCCATTTTGGCCGTCCATGTGGCAAGGGACATATTGGAGTGGAGCATAGTACAACGGAACTCAAGCTTGTTGTTCATGGTGGCTTTGAGAACGCGCCGGGACTTGACGGCAAACACTTCATCAGTCTTCCACTCATGAACAGCCCGCAGAAATTGAAATTCGTATGACAGATTGTGAACCAGCACCACCAACATAGCGTTATCCAATACCGCTTCAATCTGCATAATGAACAAACGGAGCTCACGCCACGTCCGGCCAATGACAACTCCAACGCCCTCAAAATACCATTGCCAAACATACATAAAGGATTGATCTTCGGAGGGAATGCGAGTTGTTTCTATGTCAAAGCCGGTTAACATTTGCTTGTATACGCGCCGGGCGGTAGTGCCCTGATTTCCTACACTACGGCGCTCGATATCACAGTTTTTAATTGTGGATAGCGGGAAATCCGCCGTAGTGTAGTATTTCATGGTTAATAACCTCTGTTTCGTAAGTCAGCAGAAGATATACGATCTGTGCCAAAGCGGCGCGTAGCTTCCACTTGTTCAGCACGGAATTTCCGATATTCGCGGAATTCCTCGAACGCTTGACGGGTGTCTTCCCGCGCCTTTGCCTGTTGTTCCGGGGACTTCTTGCGGTATCGCTCCATCTGCTGGAACTGCGCGGCCACTTCATCAATTTCATATGGGTCGGGGTTGGTCGCTTTTACCCATTCAATGAAATATCCCCAGTCTGCTATGTTGTTCTTGTTCAGAAATGTATACCCGTACTTTTCGCGCCACGTTGCGACAGATTTGCGCTCATACTCGCGCATACCCTGCACTGTGGAGGTGCTGGCAGATAAAAACCGGGCCGCGTCCCGCATGGCATGCGCAAGCTCTGTTTTGTTCATATGAGAGCCGTCACGGAAACGTCCTTTATTGGTTAGGTACTGGGCGCTGTTGACATACTCGGAGTTTTTCAACTCTTTCATACGAGACAATGCCTCGGCCCGCATGCGATTATATTCCGCCAATAACTCCTTGCGGGTATGAGTCTCCCGCATATCGGAAACCAGAGAATAGGCCGCAATATCATATGAGAACTTAAACGGTCTACGTCTTATCGCTCGCGCCATGTGCAAACCACCTCCCGCACTTGAATAAGGGACCATTTTCCATCCGGCATGGCGTCAACGATCTGCGCCAGTGTGGGCGGGCGCTGGCCGGTGTACCGCCAGAAGTATAGCGCCCCGTTTTTATGCTGGAAGATAACTTCCCATGTTTTATTGTCGGACATCGATAAACCTCCTTGTTATATACGGGTCAGGAAACTTTCGTATTTCAATGGGCTTTTCGTAGATCGCGGACATGACGCGGGCCCGCTGTATTGCTTCCTCCAATGACCAGTATCGCTTGGGCTGATAATCGCCATCACAGACGAACTGGCCGGACGGATGGACCACACGATAGAACGTTTTTGACATGATGTCACCTCCTATTGGTATTGTACAGCCGTGATGGCGCGGAAGCAAGGAAAAGTTTACAATTTGTTATCGCTTATTCTAATACCAGTCATAAGTAAAATTGATATTGACAACGGCACCCTGTTATGGTATACTACGCATAAT
>OIWT01003801.1_pt1 | contig 13243 bp, 8 predicted proteins | sample 1587701 | NCBI WGS metagenome assembly OIWT01 (sample SAMEA3888904, study PRJEB22519) | human gut metagenome | biome: human gut; feature: human-associated habitat; material: faeces | place: Denmark | collected 2009
GTGGGGGTGGATTGCCGGGAAGGGGTGGTGGGGGTGGATTGCAGGGAAGGGGTGGATTGCCGGGAAGGGGTGGTGGGAGTGACAGCACCTTCAGGAGTGTGGGCGTGCAGAGAGAGCGATGGAGGGTCCGACTCCCCGTCGCTCCACTCGTCCAGCTCGCTTGACTCCTCCTTATCAGTGCCTGAGGACTCCTCCTTGCCGTAGCCTGAAAACGCGTCGTCGAACCCAATCTCCACCCAACGACCGAGAGATGGCAATGCAGTGACGGAAGGGTCCGTCGGCGTCTCCAAGCTCTCTGCCTCGTTGGAAGGGACTGGGACGGAGGGCGTGTCGGGGAGACGGGAGGATTTGCGCGATTTGGCAGATTCGAGGAATGAGCGCAGTTGGGGGGTCACCGGCACAGAAACGGTAAAATCGGAGCCGAAGAACCGAACGGTGTACTGCACTCCCACCTCGGGAAGCGGCCTACAGGGAACCTGAATCGACAAGGCGTACCATTTCTCAATGCAGACAATCGCTTCCTTCATGGCGGCCTCATCAAAGTCATAATAAAGAGAGGCGATGAGAAGGGTGATACTAAGTCTCAACACGAACCCGAAGAAGCACTTGCGAAAAAAAGAGTACAAGGGTAAGCGAGAAAGCACAACGGTTGACATTTGCGAAAAGCCACGCTTGTGCTTTGAGTCCTCGAATCGCCTAGTCCTCACTTCTCTGTCATGGACACTACTGAAAGTATACATAGCCATACAAAAAATCGTGTTTACTTAAGGAACAGTCGGAATAGCCCTTCGCCTCATCAACTCGAATACGGATAATGTAGTAGTAATTCTCTTCGTTCCTCCGATTGGAGCGGGGAAGGGAGAGCATCTTCACTTCCGTTTCCACCGCACTGCTAAGCCACGCTTTAGGATACACATAATCGATCACAGGTCCTTTGTCGTCGTCAAAAGACGTTATCATGATGCACGAAATCCACGGTTCCATCGGGTTCTTCCCCTCCATATGCCCTCCTGCGCATCACTCTCTTTCACGGTCCCTACCATCACTCGTGGCATCCATACGGGAAAGGGAAGCGGAATCCATGGCGCGTAGAATAATGAATGCTTCGTTCACTTTCTTTTTGCGTGCTGCATACGTGTGCGGGAGATGGCCAGGGTTTCTTTTCACAAGCGTATTCTTCTTTTATGTGTGTGCGTCTTTTCGTGTGTGATTGTGTTCGAATTGTGCATCCTCCTCCCTCCCGTCATTCCTAGTCATTCCATCTCTCCTGTCTTCGTGCTTTATGCGAAGGGAGTGAGTGAAAAGAGCGTATTGGCCGTTTGCCTGTTCGGTTACATGTAGCACGGTCGATTTTCTCTCCCGTTCCTTCCTATACTCCGAGAAGAGAATGTGCAGCGTACTGGGGATCGTCGTGATGCATCGGTTCCGTTCGCGATGGGAGAAGAAAGAAAGAGCAACGACGGTTTCATTCAGGACAACTTCCAGTCGCAATCCGATTCACAGAGTGAAATCGGGGTAGAATCCAAGGAATCGCAATCTCAGCCTGTGTTGGAGGAACAAGCCAAGTCGTCCTCTGTTTCAGAAGTACAGCGTGATGAAAAGGAAGAGGACTCCTCCCCTGCAGAGAAGGATCAAGAATCCGTTATTGCCGATGGTGATGAGTCATCTGTGGCAGAGTCGCGAGAGAAGGAGTCTCCTCTTGATTCAAGTAAGGAGGATTCTTCTGTGGAGACAGAGAAGGAATCCCCGCTTGATTCAAGTAAGGAGGATTCTTCTGTGGAGACAGAGAAAGGCGATAATCCCCAAGCAGAGGAAGAGGAGGAAGAACGCAACCCGGCGCTGACCAAGTTCAGCAAGCGATTCCGCTTCTCCCGCCACAAGATGTCTCTGGACGAGATCGAGGACCCCACGAAGACCTACTACCCGAAGGACCACATGCGCGAGGGCAATCTCTGGTCCATCCGCAAGACGCTCATCGAGGAGGAAAAACAGGCGCTGGAGGCGTGGCGGCCGCGACTGGGAGGTCCGTTGACGCGCTACGAGGAGATGGAGGAGTATCTGTCGCTGAAGGACAACAGCCACAAGTTCGTGTCGGCGGAGGAGCTGGCGCAGCTGCAGCAACTCACAGGCAAGGAGCAGGAACGCTTCCGCAAGAAGCTGGAGGGCCAGCTGCGACTGGCGACACAGAAGGACGGTCGCGAGCGCGAGAAGCGGCGTAAGGCGATGATGGCCCGAATGCAGCACATGGGCGACGGGCCGGTGTGCGACGGATGTCCCGCCAAGCTGGGGCTGCGACTGGCGCGCCGCGGCGGGGACGACACGCTGGTGCGGAAGTTCGTGGGGAACGAGGAGCGCTTCGACATACACAACAGCACGCATTGTGGAGGAAGAAGAGAGGGCTGATGGGTAGTTGCCTACCCTCGTGCCGTTCTCCATCTCCGCCATCTGCGTGACGACATACAACCGCCTGGTGCTACTGTCCCAGCTGCTGTTCCGCTGGCGCGGGTGAGTGCGTCATCTCTAATTCACGCACAGCCCTCTGGTGATCGTACTGAACGGTGCCATGAAGATGGAGGACGCCTTCTTGAAGTTCATCGCATCTCACTACCTACCGCCTCGAGTCACCCTCCTTCTCTATCTCATCGGACCCAACTCCCCCGAGAAGGGCCAGTTCCCCGTGAACAAGCTTCGTAACCTCGGCATCCGCAATATTGTGACCACCCATTTTCAAATCCTCGACATGGATCTTTGGCCCACCTACAACACCTATCAAACTATGATGAAACTCCCCGAGCCGCTTCGCACGGGCCGCAACGCCGTGATCTTCCCCGTGTTCTTCTTCGATCGCAACTCCGTGCTCACACGCTGCGACTCGCTGGAAAAGTGTTCCTTGCTGTGGGGTCGATTGGCAATGCTGATGCACAGGGCACTCGAGTATTGTCCGCGCAACAAGACGGAGCTGCGCGCCTGTCTCCTCAACCGCAACTGTCTCTCCTCCAAGCGCGGCATTCGCACGCATGTCGCAATTCGGGCCGATTTCTAACGCGTAGCTGTATGTGATGCCGGAGTGGTACGACGACTCCTCCGTGCTTCTCTACCGCATCAAGTGCTTCGTGGCGGACTTCCAGGAGCCCTACGTGCTATTGCGGTACGATGCGGACACGCCGCTGTTCGACGAGCGATTCGTGAACTACGGGTACAACAAGGTGCAGCTGTTTGAGAATCTGCGTGCCTTGTCGTACAACTTCTTCATCTGGAACGACATCTTCGCCATGGACCTTCCGCATCCAGACTCCAAGTTCCGGAAGAGCTACATCACGGGCCTGAAGGTGCGCTCCAGTCCCATGAAGGAGATGTACAGCGTGTTCCAGAGCGAGCTGAATGAGAAGTATGCGATGAACAAGCCCTCGAAGGTGTGTCGCACTCTCCAGCGGAAGTACTATTCACCTGTATTATACTCGGTTGTTTGTTCCCCCATTCTTCTTCATGGTCACTCTCACCGCGCTCATTCCGGAGTGGTTCTTCGACTTCTACAGTACCTGCATCACATTCATCCGGCGGAAACTCCGCGTTAGCGCCGTATTCCCGGACGGAGCACTTCACTTCGTAGAGTCAGGCATCCTCCATCTTCAACGTTCTCGCCATCACTGGCATCTATATCGTCACTGTTCTGCTGGTAATCGGTGCGTCCCTTCGTAGACGAGCTGACGTCTAGTGTTTTTGATTGTGTGGAGCGTTGCGACGAGGAAACGGACGAAGGAGAGGAAGAAGGTGCTCATTGTGGGCGATGCAAAGAGTGGCAAGTCCTCTCTCATGGACATGCTAAGCTCGTCCCACAATAGCCAGGCCGTCGATGACGGTGCTTGTCAAATGGTTGACATTGCCGTCGATTTGAACAAGGACACGGAACTGGAGGTGGAGCACCTCATCGTCACGGAATACAAGCAGCCCATTCAAGAGATCAAGCAGTCCAAGCGCCTCTCCAGTGATTTGAGGAGCGCCGTGTGTATCGTGTGTCTGATTGATGGCAGTTCCTTTAGTCCGGTGCCCACTGCAACCTTTCTGCATGCAGTGATGAAGGATCCCTTCTTTGCGGCCAATCCACTTCCCATCCTCCTGGCTGTGAACAAGAGCGACTTACGGCGGTGTGTTCACAACTCCAATGCCTATGAGTTGATCGAGAACGAAGTGGGAAAAATGAGCGGCATTGAGGGCTATTCCTTCAAGAACTATTCTCCGTGTACCATATACTCGTGCAACGTTAGCATCACGTCAGAGAGCTACAAGACCATCGAGGAGTTCGTCACTGCTTGCCTCCAGTGATTGATTATGCCTAGTATTCTGTTTGTTTGTCTGGGAAATATCTGCCGGTCGCCTCTTGTGGAGGGCGTCTACGCCTCCCATTTTGCCAAGAGCGGCTTGTCCGCGTCGTACTTTGCTGATTCCGCCGCCACCAGCACCTATCATGTGGGCGAGCATCCTCATTCCGGTGGGCAGCGGTGTGCGAAGGGACACGGAATCGACATTTCCAAGCATCGTGCGCGCCAGGTCACTGCGGCCGATTTCAATCGATTCGATTTGATTATTGGCATGGATGAGTGGGGTTAAAGTGCATGGAGATCACTCCTAGCTTGAACATGGAGGATCTTCGGGATATGAAGAAGCAGCTGTGTCCGAAGGGAAAGGCGGAGTTGTACATGCTCTCCCACTTCATCCCAGGACAGGAGGGGAAGGAGGTTCCCGACGCGTACTACGCCCGAGGTTGCAATGGGTTGGTCGTGTCACAAGTAGATCAGGCCGCGTGCTTTGAGGAGATTTACCAGATGGCCCAGGCTTCCATTCCGGCATTGTGCGAGTATTTGAAGAAACAGTGTTGCGTTTGTTATATTACATTTGCTTCATCGTCGAAAAGAAGTTCGGGGTCTTTTCCCGGGTGAATTGGATCGAGTCCTGATAACGAGGAATTGTGTCCACACGGATCGTCTGCTGTGGCATGCCCGTTGAGTGCTCCTTTACAGGCGTGACGTAGGGGTTGTCTATCGGTACTACGGGCGCTGGCTGATTCCAGCGCCAACACAGAATTGCAGCAGCTAGGAGTAAAGCAGAACGGGAAGAGCAACCCAGAGCGAGTACAATGCACAGGGTCGTGGAAAAGAAGGATGGGCCGTCGGAATCAACGCCAATCGCGATCGTGTCGTCCTCCACTTCCATCGCGTCCGAATCCACCTCCTCGATCACAAACGCATTCTCTTCCTCCCGCATCACCACTCCGCTCGTGTCTCCCCCATGCATTGATTTCGGTCCTTCTTCCATTTGCATTATTGAAGGCGCCTTTGGAGCCTCCACGTCAATGACGATGGCTTCCAGCTCGGGCTCCGGCATCATGTCATAATTGACACTTCTTCGCGATCGTGTGCCAGGAACTCCCAACGATGTCCGAGAAGCAGGCATAGCCGGCATAGCCGGCATAGTTGGCGCAGCTTGCATAGCAGAGGGAGCCATGCGGAGAGTGAGAACGACGGTGAGCACGACGGAACCCAACACGAGAAAGAGGAGAAGAAAGAGCGGGCAGCGCGAAGACGAAGAAAGGGCGGGCAGTGCGGAGATGGAGGAGTCGTGGAGAAGGGACGGAGTGGGCGTAGGAGAAAGACGCGAGCGAACGGGAGAAGGAGTGGGGGAAATGGCGTTGTACAAGAGATTGAGGAAAATGTGCATGGCGTTCTCGTCGGAAATACAGGACCTGGCGATCTTGTCAATGCTAAACCAGTACTGCTTGAGGAAGGTGGGTGAATGATCCAAGAGGCGATAGAGGAACCGAAGGACGTCCTGCTGTGATAGCATGTTGACTCGCTGCTCCGAAAGAGCAAGGACGAGAGCCGAAGCGCCCTTCTCATCAGCCATCCAAGAATCCATGAGTGAAAGAACCCGATTATGGCAGCTTGGGAATGCAAGCAGTCTGTCCTGCATAACAGCCTTCACAAGCACTGGATTGCACACACAGAGAGGAGGAGTAGATAGCAGCGCATTCAGCACTTCACCACACACACGCTCGTTTAGTGAATTCAAAAGAGTCGCAAACGTACTCTAGGGGTGAAAAGGTACATACGGAGCAACAATCACCTCTTCAATAGTTTGTTTGTCTCGCTCCGTCATTTGATTTGTCGATAAGAGGGAGAGCACGTCGGAAACGCTTCGAATCCGATAGATCGTCTCCGTCTCGGAAACGCCCCTTCGCAACAGGGCGGAGCAGTTGTCGTGCAGCTAGGAATAACATCTAGTCTTCCGTTCCTACCGTCTCCATGCTTTTCTGCCGGGGTTTGAATAATTCCCCCGGTTTCTGGAATCTGCGCCCCGTACGTGCTGTGTGGAAACAAACAAGCAGAACCGCAGTTACATGTCTTCCGTCTCCTTCAGCGTGAGGGCCACCGCGTCCACCGTCTTCCGGATCATGCTCTCCTCGTGACTGGCGCTGATGAAGAAACGGAGTCGCGCATTGCCGTTCGCCACCGCCGGGTACATGCCCGCGCTCACCAGCACGCCGCGCGCGCGCAGACGCTTCATCACCTCGATGCAGCGCTCCGTCGACCCGCACTTCACGGGAATCACAGCGCTGGCGCTCGCGCGACAGTCGTAGATGTCCAGCCCCTTCTCCGCGCACAGCCGCTTGAACAGCTCTGTCCGCGCCTGCAGCCGCTCGATGCGCCACGGCTCCTTCTGCACCTGCTGGATTGCCGCCAGAGCCGCGGCCGCGCTGGGCGGCGGCATGCCGATGGAGTACACGAACCCGGGCGTGCGGTAACGCAGGATCTCAATGGCAACGGCACTGCCTGCGATGTACCCGCCCGCGCTAGCAAACGCCTTGCCGAGCGACCCCATCCACAAATCGACGAGCGTCATGTCGATGCCGAAGTGCTCGCCGATGCCGCGGCCGGTGCGGCCCAGCACCCCGATGCTGTGCGCCTCGTCCACGTACAGAATGCAGTTGAAACGCTGCTTGACGCGGATGAATTGCGGCAGGTCAGGGATATCACCATCCATCGAATACACGCCCTCGATACAGACCATCACCTTCTCGAACTCCGTGCGGTGCTCGCACAGAATGCGCTCCAGATCGCGCCAGTCGTTGTGCCGGAAGGCCTGTCGCGCCGCGCCGCTGTACTCCGCGCCTTCGATGATGGAGTTGTGCGCTAGCTCGTCGTGCAGCACCAGATCGCGCCGGCCCATCAGGCACTTGATCGCGTTCACGTTGCACGTGTGCCCGCCCAGCATCGCGATGCACGCCTCCACGCCCAGGAACGACGCGATCGCCGTCTCCAGCTCCGTGTGCAGCGGAATCTGTCCGCCCGCCAGCCGGCTCGCCGAGACGGACGCGCCGTAGGTCTCCACCGCCTTCTCCGTGGCCTCGATCACCGCGCGGCTGGTGCTGAGTCCGAGATAGTCGTACGAGGTGAAGTTCACACAGTCGGGGAAGCCCGGCACGCGCGACACGGTGGCGCTGCGCCGCTCCTGCGTGAAGAAGTACGGGTTCCAGGGCAGCTGCTGCAGGTACACGCGTGTCTCCAGTGCCTCGCGCGTCGTCGTCCAGTCGAACCGCGGCGCGAAGTCCGTCGAGATCTCCAGCCGCGTCTTCAGCGCGTTCACCAGCTCCAGCACGTTCTGCTCCAGCTTCGCTCCGCCCGTGCCTCTGGTGCCACTCACACCACTCACACCACCACTCACACCACTCACACCACTCACACCACTCACACCACTCACACCACCACTCACACCACTCACACCACTCACACCATTCACACCATTCACACCACTCACACCACCACTCACACCATTCACACCACTCACACCACTCACACCACCACTCACACCATTCACACCACCACTCACACCATTCACATTGGCTCGAGTGCTCGCTAACACCGCCGCCACACTCAGCAACGTACTCTGTTCTTTCAGCATGGGCGCAGCGCTGGCATGTCCCGACTGCTTGTCCACGTGGGTGGCGATGGTGGCGATCAGGTCCCCCACCGTCTTGCCGGAGGTCAGCTCGAACACCGGCAGGTTCATACTCCACTGCGCATCCAGCTTGTTCTTCAGCTCCACCGCCAGGATCGAGTCCACGCCCAGCGACGACAGCGACTGGTCCGCCTTCACGCCCTCCACGCCCAGCACCGCCGACAGGTCGCCCTTCACGCGCTCGCCGATCGCCTGGCGCCGCTCCGTCGGCGGCAGCTGCAGCATCTGCGTGATCAGCGCGTCCGCCTGCACCGACGACGACGCCAGTGACCATTTCATGGAGTCGAAAATCGGGTGGTCCCCCAACTGCTTCAGACCCGTCTCGAACGGGAACACGATGATCTGGTAGGGCGTTTCACTCACATCCTCAGCACGCGCCTGCAGCGGCGTGTCCACGAGATAGCTCTGTCGCTGCGCGACGACATGCAGTGCGCGGAGGACATCGTTCTTGCTGATCATCTGTTCGCGCAGCGAGGCGTTCAGAATCGACCCGTCGCGCGCCACAGCGCCCGCGTCGTACACGCCGCCCAGGTTCAGAACGCAGCCGGGCAGGCCCTTCGCACGGCGGTGGTACACGAGACCCTCGAGTCCCAGGTTGCCCACACAGTAGTTGGACTGGCCCAGGTTGCCCACCACGGCGCTGATCGAGCTGAACACCACGAACAGGTCCAGCGCCAGCTTCTTCGCCTCGCAGTACGCGTGCACGTTCCACCCTGCCTGCGTCTTCGCCGCCAGCGACACGGCGATGTCCTCCTCACTCAGCGAGTCGATCAGACCGTCGCGCAGCACCATCGCCGTGTGCAGCACGCCACGCAACGGCGGGTGCGTCGCTCTGTAGCCATCCAGACACCGTTCCAGCGCCGTGCGGTCCGCCGCGTCCACCGCCGCCAACTCCACGTCCACGCCGCACGCCGCCAGCCGATCCAGCACCAGCTTGTCCTCCTCGTGCACGCGGCCCGAGCGACTCGCCAGCAGCAGGTGCCGCGCGCCGTGCTCTGCCAGCCACTCGCTCACGCACAGGCCCAGACCGCCCGTGCCGCCCACCACCAGGTACGATGCGTCCGCGCGCAGCAGCCGGTGCGGCGTGAAGGGCAGCTGGCGGCAGGAGGGAAGCAGCGCGCCGTCCGCCTCGCGCAGCTGAATCACCACCTTGCCGATGTGCTTGGCGGCGGACAGTCGGCGCATCGCCAGACTCAGGTTCTTCAGCGAGTACACTTCCGATGGCGGCGGCTTCAGCGTGCCGTTCGCGACGCACTGCGCCATGCCTTGGATCCAGCCCACGCACACGTCGCGCTGGGCAAAGTAGCGGTCCATGTCGAAGAAGATGTAGGTGCCGTTGTCCAGGAACGAGTGCACGCCCACCGCGTGGCGCTCCATGGCGTCCGTCTTGCCGATCTCGATGAAGGTCCCGAAGGGCGCCAGGCAGCGCAGGGTCTCCTGCATGAAGCGGCCCGACAGGCAGTTCAGCACAAGGTCGCAGCCGCGCTGTTGCGTCGCCGCCATCACGCCCGCCACGAAGTCGCAGGAGCGGCTGTTCAGCACCACGTCCGCGCCCAGCGACCGCACGTACTCCTCCTTCTTCTTGTTCGACACCGTCGCGATCACCGTCGCGCCCGCCGCGTGTGCCAGCTGGATCGCGCCCGACCCCACGCCGCCCGCCGCGCCGTGGATCAGCACCGTCTGCCCCTTCTTCACCTTTCCCAGTGACACGATGGTGGCGTAAGCGGTGGTGTACGGCACGAACACGGTGGCTCCCTGTTCCAGCGTGATGTTGGCGGGCTTCTTCGTCACAAAGCACGCTTCCGTTGTGGTGTGTGTGGCGATGCCCTGGTCCAGCAGCCCGAACACCTCGTCGCCCACCTTCACGTTCGTCACCTTCGCGCCCACGCGCTCCACCACGCCCGACGCCTCCAGCCCGATGGTGATGCCCGACCGCCCGCCGGCGAAGGCGTCCTCCTTCAGCAGGTTCACCGCGATCATCACGTCCTTGTAGTTCAGTCCCACGTAATGCACGCGCACCACCACGTCCTCCTCCGTCATCGCCCGCGTGCGCAGCTCCGTGCGCTGGAAGGAGTCGAGACTGCCCTCGCGCGACTCCATCAGGCTCCACTGGGGTTCCTTCTGTGGTGTTTGTCTCTTCTCATCTCCCTTCTCACTCGCATTCTCCTTTTCTCCCTTCTCACTCGCATTCTCCTTTTCTCCCTTCTCACTCGCATTCTCCTTCTCTTCTCCCTTCTCCTTCTCATTCACACTCTCACTCACCTCATCACTCACGCTCTCCCTAAACACGGGCGTGGTAACGTGCAGCGCCGTCACCTGCGGCTCGAACCACACACCGCCACGGTACGACACTTCATGGTACTCCAACAGCGGGTGTGACAAGTACTCCGCCAGCACCGCCTGCTTCCCCGCGGTGGAGAGACCCTCCTCCAAGTCCAGGAACACCAGCGGCAGCGACGGCGCCTCCGTGTGCAGTGCGCGCACCAGCCCCAGCACGGACGTGTTCGCCGGTGCAGCCGCCTCCAGCAGACTGCCTTGTGTCACTACCACCACCGACGGCGGCGCGGCAGAGGCGCGACACAGCGCCAGCAGCGCACGCGCCACGGGGTACAGCTCCTTGCAGTAGGAGGCGGTGAGCGTCTCGCAGACGAGATCCACGCCCCAGAGCAGGACCGCCGGCGCGGCGAGCGTCGCCACGGAGGCGAGCGGGAGAGGCGTGGCGTTGGTCAGGTCGGCGAAGGCACTGCCCTCGAGATGGAAGCGAGGACCCTGGGCGGGAGTGCCCCAGCGCATCACCTCGCGGAAAGCGATGGTGGTGAGCGGGCAGCCCTCGTCCTTGTGCGCCAGGGGCACCACCTTCACCTCTTGACAGGACACGCAGGGCACGGAGCCACGACACAACCACACGTCGCCGCTGTGCGACACGCCCTTCTTGTGGCACTTGCGCACCACCACGCGGAAGCCGCCCTCTGCCTCCAGCGCGCTCGCGCGGAAGCTCAGAGATCGGATGGAGGTGGGGACGCATGCGCCGACCGCGTCGCCCAGCACCGTGATCAGACTCTGGAACACCGTGTCCAACAACACGGGGTGGATGCGGTGCTTCCCGCGCGTGTTTGCCGCCACGCCCAACACATCGCCCACGTCGCACACGCCCTCCTCCAGACCCACCGCCACGTGGCGCAGCGACTGGAACTGCGGCCCGAACTGCAATCCCTGCACGCCCATTCGGTGGTACAGCGCCTCCACGTTCACCGCCGCCGTGCACTCCCGCGCCGCCTCCAGCGCCGCCGCGCACTCCGCCTCACACCACTCTGCCGGCTCCGGGTGCGCGTAGCAGCGGAAGTGCAGCGTCCACCGCCGCTTCTCCGGCTCCGCGAAGCTACGCGCCACGTCCTCCGGCGCATCGCGGTGATAGATGCGAACCTCGCCGTTCTCCGCGTCCAGCGTCGTACGCAGCTGCACGTGACCCTGCGCCGGCAGCACCAGCGCCTGCAGGAAGCAGCAGTCCGTCAGCGACAGCGTCGACGAGCCGTAGAACAGACAGCCGGCCGCCAGGGCCATGTCCAGGTACATCGCGCCGGGCGCCAGACACGAGCCCGACACCACGTGGTCCTGAACCCACGGGATCGTCTCCACGTTCAGGTCGTTCTCCCAAGTGGGCAGCGGCGCCATCTGCGGCACGCCCAACACCGGGTGGTCCAGTCGCGGGCAGCGGAAGCGGAAGGACTGTTCTGACTCGAACCACAACGCCTTGCGCTCGAATGGGTAGTGCGGCAGGTTCAGGCACCGCACGCACGGCGGAATAAACGCCTCCAGCGCCGTGCGCGCCGCACACCCGCAGCACGCCAGGCCTGCCACGCACTTGCGAAGCGCCGTGGGACCTGCCACGCGCCGGTCCAGCGTGCCCAGCACGCGCGCGTCCACGCCGTCGATGCCCTTCAGACACTGCACGACAGGGCGGTGGAGCGCAGGGTGCGGACCCACCTCCAGGAACACTGCCTGCGGGAACGCCTCGCCCATGCGGCCCACCGCGTCGGGGAAGCGCACGGGGTGCGTCAGGTTCTCCACGAAGTATTCGGCGTCGATGGCCGCCGCGTCCGTCACCTCCTCGCCGCGCAGCGAGGAGAACAGCCGGCAGTGCAGCGCGCGGCCCTTCACGTGGCGGATCGCCGCGCGGTAGGCGGGCATCGCCGGCTCCATGAACGGCGAGTGGAACGCGTGCGTCACCATCAGCGGCCGGCAGAACACGCCGTCGCCCTGCAGCTCCGCGCACAGCGCCTCCAGCTGCGCCTTGTCGCCGCTCACCGTCAGCGCGCTGGGACTGTTGTAGCACCCGATCACCAGTTTCGGGTACTTTTCCAGGTACGGCGTCAGCTGCGCCTCCGACAGACCCACCGCCGCCATGCCGCCCGCATTGCCCGCATTGCCCGCATTGCTCGAGTGTTCGGTGATGGCGCTCCCGCGGTAAAACGCCAGCTCCATCGCCTCCTCCAGCGTCACCGCGCCCGCCGTGTACGCCGCGCAGATCTCTCCCGAGGAGTGGCCCACCGCGGCGGCCGCCGTCACGCCCCACGCGCGTAGCTGCTCCACGAGCGCCAGCTGTACCGCCGTGGTGGCGGGCTGCGACACGCGCGTGGCGTTGGCCTCCTCACCGTCCATCGCCGCCAGCAGGTCCCACCCGCCCAGCTTCTTCACGATGCGCGCGCACTCCTGCAGCGTCGCACAGTACACTGGCAGCGAGTCCAGGCAGTCCTTGCCCATTCCGCGCCACTGCGCGCCCTGTCCGCAGAACACGAAGCACACGGGTCGTGTGGCGTGTTCCAGCGCCGTGGCGTGAATCACGTCGCGACAGAGTGTGCCCTCGCTGTACTGCTCCAACGCCGTGGCGATCGTCGCCGCGTCTCCCACCACGGCGGAACGCTCCGGCAGCAGCGTGCGGTGCGTCGCCAGCGTCCAGCAGAGCGACTGCAGCGCGGCGAGGTCCTGCGTTCGCGACCACAGAGACAACAGCTGGCGACTCACCGCACGCGACGCCGTCTCCGTCTTGGCCGACCAGAGGAGGATAAACTCGGAGGGCGGCTGTGTCACTGGCTGTGTGGCCGCCCCCGTCACATGCGTTACATGCGTTTCCCCATCATTCGTCATATCAACACCACCATTCGTCACACCACCATTCGTCACACCAACACCACCATCCTTCACACCAACACCACCATCCTTCACACCACCA
>OIWT01003803.1_pt1 | contig 13237 bp, 14 predicted proteins | sample 1587701 | NCBI WGS metagenome assembly OIWT01 (sample SAMEA3888904, study PRJEB22519) | human gut metagenome | biome: human gut; feature: human-associated habitat; material: faeces | place: Denmark | collected 2009
TCGATGAGCTGAGATTTGCCGTAGGCGTAGCGGCGGTTATCGGAAGAGATCATAACGTAAATACCTCCGTCATGTTGCATTTGATTATAAATTATAGAGGAAAGAAAAACGATTGTCAAATCAGCGTTCGTGCGCGAAGAAGCGCTGATAAAACTTACCAGCAGAAAAACTGCATATCCGATTTTTTATGAGTCAAACTACCCTTGCGATACCCAAACCGCAAAACTCTTTCAAACAGGTGAAACCAAAAACAATTGTAGGAAAAGGAGAAAATCATTATGTCCAGCAAGAACAGCAACAAGCTCAACATCCCCGAGGCCAAGGCCGCTATGAACAAGTTCAAGATGGAAGCCGCCAGCGAGGTTGATGTGTAAAGGCCACAAAAGAAAATAACAACATACACAGCTGGAAACACTCATTTACATAAGAGCCTGCCATGAAAGCAGGCTCTTTTTTCATGCCTTTTTCCAGCGTTAAGGAGGAAAATCGACATGGCGGAGAGTATGATATATGATTATTACTACGGAGACGAAAGCAGTCAATTTTCTTTTTACCGCATCCCCCGCCAGCTTGTCACCGGGCAGCAGTTCAAGAAAATATCCACTGACGCGAAGCTGCTGTATGGCCTCCTGCTTGACCGAATGGGCCTGTCAGCGCGGAATGGTTGGTACGATGACGCTGGCAGGGTCTATATCTTTTATACATTGGATGAGATACAAGAGGACTTAAATTGTGGTCACGAAAAGGCTGTCAAATTATTGTCCGAACTGGATACAGATAAAGGTTGCGGTCTGATCGAGCGAGTAAAGCAAGGGCAAGGCAGACCAACAAAAATCTATGTCAAACGCTTCACTACCCGCCGAGTACCTGCTGAAACCACTGCGCCGCAGGAGATTCCCAGACTTCCGAAAATCGGAAGTCAAGAAGTCGGAAAATCAGAAGTCAAGAGTTCCGATAATCCGAAGTCAAGACTTCCGATTTTCCGAAGTGCAGACTTCGGAAAATCAGACGGTAATTATATTGAATCTAATCAAACTGATTTTAGCTATAAAAATCAATCTATCCATCCATCGCCTTCCGCCGAGCAGCCGGGATGGATGGATAGAAGCGAGTATCTGAGAGAGATCAAAGAGAATATCGAGTACCCGTTTCTTTGTCAACAGTTCAATGCCGATGATGTAGATGAGGTCGTGGGGCTGATGGCGGATGTGATGTGTTCCACACAGTCAACGGTACGGATCGGCGGTGAGAATATCCCGCTGTCGCAGGTGCAAGCCCGCTTCTACCGGCTGGACTACTCGTTGATGGTCTATGTGTTTGAGTGTCTGCGCCGCAATACCACACAAGTCCGTAATATCCGCGCATACCTGCTCACCACGCTGTTCAACGCCCCGCTGACCATGAATAACCACTATCAGGCCGAAGTCCAACATGACTTCGGCTCTTAATTTTGGTTGAAAATGTGGCTCAAATTGAGACACATTTTTCGACATAAAACTTGAATATGGAGGTAAATCAATGTCCAACGAAAAGAAAAACCCGCTGATTGGTGCGTTTCGGACACCTGTTGCCGGAGCACCGCCCACTCCCGCACCGGCTGAACCGTCTAAAGAGGCCAAGGCACCGGTCATTCCGACCCAGCCTGCCAAAGCTGCCGTTTCGCCCACCAAGCCGGACGAGGTAAAAAAGCCCGCTGTGCCTGCCAAGGATGACAAAGCGGCCAAGGATGGCAAGCCTGCCGCTGCACCGTCTGCTCCCGTTAATCCTGACGAGAGCAAGAAGCCCGCCGAGCCTGTCAAAGACGATAAAGCAGCCAAGGATGGCAAGCCCGCTGTGCCGCCGGTCACACCCAACAAATCTGACGAGGTGAAGAAGTCTGCCGAACCCGCTAAAGACGATAAGGCGGCCAAGGATGGCAAGCCCGCTGCGGCCCCGGTCACTCCCACCAAACCTGACGAAGTGAAAAAGCCCGCCGAGCCTGTCAAGGATGATAAGGCAATCAAGGACGGCAAGCCCGCCGTTGCACCGTCTGCTCCCGTTAAGCCTGACGAGAGCAAGAAGTCCGCCGAGCCTGCCAAGGATGATAAGGCGGTCAAGGACAGTAAGCCTGCTGATGCTCCCGCCGCTCCCACCAAGCCTGGCGAGGTGAAGAAGTCCGCCGAACCCGCCAAGGACGATAAGGCGGTCAAGGATGGCAAGCCCGCTGCGGCTCCGGTCGCTCCCGCCAAAGCTGACGAGGTGAAGAAACCCGCCGAACCTGCCAAGGACGATAAGGCAGCCAAGGATGGCAAGCCCGCTGCGGCTCCGCTTACTTCCGCTAAACCCGACGAGGTGAAGAAGTCCGCCGAACCCGCCAAGGACGATAAGGCGGTCAAGGCTGATAAGCCCGCTGATGTTCCCGCCGCTTCCACCAAGCCTGACGAGGTTAAAAAGCCCGATGAACCGGCCAAGGCGGCGGTGACGCAGAAATCGCCGGAACAGCCGAAGGATGCTACTACGGCTACCCGTACCGCAGATGGGCCAAAAGGCTCTGCCGTGACCAAGGTGTTTGAGGATCGGCTGGATGCCCCTGCCGAAGCTGATTTTTTCAAGCTGCCCATCCCCAATGAGGGAGAAATTTACAGTATGGCCGTTCATCCGGCATATCTGAAGGACTTTCTGGATCATCCCTTTACGGTGAACCGTGAGACGCAGGACTATAAAGACCTGTTTGAGTCCATCAAGACCTATGGTATTCGTGAACCTGTCCTCTGTCGGCCCGGTCGCAACGGTGGCCTTGAGATCATTTCCGGTCATCGCCGCCATGACATCGGCGCACAGCTGAATTACCCTATTCCTGTTCTGATCGAGCGTGTGGACGAGGATGACGCACAGATCCAATGCGTAGACGGAAACCTCCACCGTAAGGATATTCCTATCTCCGAACTGGCCCGTGCCGCACAGATGAAAATGGACGCACTGAAACGCAAGGCCGGACGCCGCTCCAAGGCGGATATTCTGGCGGGTAAGGAGCCGATGAAGCGTAGTGATGAGCAGGTCGGTGAAGATTTGGGCATGAGCCGTGCCAGCGTGCAGCGCTTGATGCGCGTCAATCAGTTGGAGGAACCGCTGAAAAAAATGGTGGACAAAAAGGAACTGCCGCTGGATACCGCCGAGCAGATTTCCCACATGAAGCCCACCGAGCAGAAAACGCTTGCGGACGCCATCGAAAAAGAGGGCGGAAAAGTCCCCTCTAAGACGGAAGCGGTCAAGCTCAAGGAGGAAAGCCGTGCCGGCACGCTCACTGCACAGAAAATTGAGAACTCCGTTGCGCCCACCAAGCGGGAAATCGACCCGCCGCTAAAGGTCACTTTCCAAGATGACGAGCTGCGCCCTTACTTCCCGGACAAGGGAACCACCGTTGCTACGGTCAAGCGCACGATGTTCGAGGCGATGGATCTTCGCAAGCGTGCCATTGAGCGGCAGAAGGCCAGAGATGCAGAAAAGAGCGGTACGGCTAAAAAGCCTCCTACCCCAGCAAGGTGAGCAGAAATGGAAGGAAAATGGGTTTGTCAGGGTTATACCGTGATCGCCAGTCTACGGGTGGGCGAGGTTGAAATCGTCCTCGCCCATAATCCCAAAGCCGTGTCTCCCTATGTGACATGGAAAGCCTACGCACATTCTGGCTTTCAAGACTTCAATTTCGGAAACTATTTCAGCGATAAGCAGGCTGCCAGAGCAGATATGATCGCCAGAGCCAGAGAAGCAGCCCGCGATTTACCGTCCGGCCATCGTGATAAAGAAAAATTTTCCCGCCATCGGAAAAAGCCCGACCGGGAACGCTGACGCCCGTAAGGGCGTTTTTGCGTCTCAAAATGAGACACATTTCGACAGGAGGTGGTGATAGATAGACTATCAGGAGCGAATGGAAAAGGTGCAGAAACTCACTGACCAGCTGGAAACGGGCATCACGGAATTATTCAACAGTGAGCAGTATGCCGCATATCTCAGTACCATGTCTAAATTCCACCGTTACAGCTTCGGCAATATTCTTTTGATTTTGTTGCAGTGTCCCGGTGCTTCTCAGGTAGCCGGATACGGTGACTGGAAAAAGAATTTTGGCCGACAGGTCAAGCGGGGCGAGCATGGCATCACCATCCTCGCCCCCTGCCCTTACCGAAGGCAAGAAGAAGTGGAGGAAACTGCCCCGGACGGTTCTTCCAGTAAATCAGTCCAGTGGGTGCAGCGCATGAGTTTTCGGACAGTCACCGTGTTCGACATAGGCCAGACAGAGGGGAAACCGTTGCCGGAAATCGCCCGAAAGCTGACCGGCGATGTAGCGCAATACGAGAGTATAGTGTCCGCGATCCGTAGCATTTCCCCCTATCCCATCCACATTGAGCGTTTCCCCAGCGATGCCTATGGCTGCTGCAATTTTGTGGAACAACGCATTTTTGTCCAGCCCGACATGAGCCAAGCACAAACCATCAAAACCATGATCCATGAGGTCAGCCACGCTAAACTCCATGCACCAATAGAGGATGATGACGGTGAAACACCAACGCAGCGCAAGCGGCGCTCTGTCCGGGAAATGGAGGCTGAAAGCGTGGCCTATGTAGTCTGTCAGCACTTCGGGATTGATACCGCTGATTACTCTTTCGGCTATGTGGCCGGATGGAGCCACGGAAAGGATCTATCGCAGCTGAAAGCATCATTAGAACTGATCCGCAATACCGCCGCAGAACTGATTGACGGTATCGACCCACCGAAAGAACTGCCGCCGCCTACACAGAAAAAACAGCGAACAAAAAGGAGAAATGCCTATGAGCGCAGTTGACGCCCGGAAAGAACACTATGAGGCCGTGGAGATTTTAGGTATCCCCGGCCTTTTCACTACCCTTCGAGTAGACCGTGCCACTATCCCAAAAGGCGTGTATGCCTATGATATGCAAACCAGTGAACAGGATTGGAGCCAACCCTGTCTGCTTGCACGGCATATCACGGTGGAGCATTTCGGCACCGTCCTGACCGCAAGCCCTGTTCCCATTCCGCCCAATGGGTATCTCGATTTGTCCCCCGGTGATTTTGAAGGCCAGTTCTGCGGCGAGCGTATGACGCTGGCTGATTTTGAAGCCAAATGGCTATCCCCAGTCAAACGACCGCCCAAGAAAAAGGTGCTCCATAAAGCCGCACCCCGCCGTCCTGCACCGATTCGATGAGGTGCGTTATGGGAAAAGAAATCAGTTTGATCGCGTTTCTGGACGAAGTGGTGTCCCGGAATACGCAGCATTACAGAAAAGATTTTGAACTGGATGCTCAGAAACTGCGTGACGCACTGAACAGCCCCTATATGGATGAACGGATATTCTACTTCATGTCTCGCCCTAACGGGACATGGTGTGTGCTGGAACGGGATGTCTTTCTCCGAGACAGCGACGGGTATAAGATTTGGACACACTATGCGGATATGCCCGATGGCATCGAAGCCTATCGCGTCACCATCACTGGGCGGCGCGGCACAGCCCCTATGGGTCATGTTGTGAAGCTGAATTACCGGGAACAGGTACAGCGGGTCATAAAAGTAGCTATCCCCTTTGATGATGTGGAGCTTACTTTTTACTCCGGGGAGAAGTTTCGTATGCCGATGGAGCAGTACAGAAAGCAGCGGGAAGAAATTTTCTTTGAGTATGGAGCCATTCAGAATTTTCGCTGCTGCCCCAAAAGCGAGGCGGAATTGTACCGCGTTATTTCGATGGAACATCGCTTGCAAAAGGGCTGGCAGCCCAAAACAAAAAAGGGGCCGGACACTCCGGCCAGATAGGAGGTGTTGAGCCCATGCCTGAAAAGGACAGTGAGGACAGCTTTTATTATTTGAACGCATATCAGGACGATATTACGCCCGGCCAGAAAATGACGATCCTGCATAACATTTCTTTCAACGATTGGCGGGCCGGCCCTTATATCGCCCCGCTGGTCACGCTGACGAGAGAGGAAGTCACACAGCGCAAGGAGGCCAGCATTACGCTGGAAAAAGAGCTGTACGCCCAGCTAAAAAAACTTGCGGCGGCGTGGGATGAACAGGCCGCACAGACGATGCTGCTGGAACGGGCGCTGGAATATCTGCAAACGCCAGAGGTCGAGCATACCTCCAATGAGTGGAAACAGGACAAAAACGGGATATGGGAGATCAGCAACCGCACCTATAAAATGCGATATAAAATCTCCTATGAAAAGGCCGCCGATGTTTACCTCGTCAGCTGGGGAATCATCTACAACGCACCTAAACAGCCAGACAGCAACTACCGGAATTATTGGGGAGACAGTATCTATGTCGCGCGGCAGGATAAGAAAAAATACCCCAGCATGGAGGCCGCACAGCATTATATCCAAGGCCGGTTTGACCTGTATTGTCACCTGTTCCGAGAAATCTCCCCACCAGTCCCCAATGAGTGCAGACGGATGTTCAGTATCAACGGCTATTTGGCGGCAGGGTACACGCTGGCTCCACCAGATAAGGAAGAACCCAACAAGAAGGCCGTTGATGACCTGCTGGCCTGTCTGGATGACGCGGATGCCGCAGTACCTCCAGCGGAGAAGCCGAAAGTGCATATTTCTGAAAAGAAGGCTGAACGCAAAAAGTCCGTTCCAGTAAGATAGGCGGTGTGTCATGGGATACAGCCGTTTAGAACCGGGGCGGGAGTTGGAAGTCCGCGAGTACATCAGTTTTCAACGCGGCCGCGATGGCTTTTGTGAATTGATCGAGTGCAGCGTGGATGAATTGCTGGAACGCAAAGCCGAGAGTATTGTCCGTGAAAAAGAACTATGTCAGCGTATTGATGCCGCAGTGGAAGTATGGTCAAAACAGGCACAGCAGACCCAACAGTACATGAAGGCGCTGGAATATGTCAAAACGCCGCCTACACCTCATACCTCAAACCGATGGACGGTCAATGAATATGGCAACCATGAAATGAGCAATATGGTGTACCGCTTTTCATGGCGCGAGTATGAACACACCGAATGGGATAGGACGCTGGAAAAATCTGTCCCGAAATCATGGGAACTCACATGGTCAGTTACATTCAACACGCCGCATAACCCAGACTATTCCGGCGATGGCTGGAAGATAGCCGGTCAGGACAGAAAAATTTTCCGGGATAGAGCGTCTATGGAGAAATATCTGCAAGGCCGTATTGCAGCCTACGCTGACCTGTTTGTTGAGATATGCCCACCAATCCCGACAGAGCATAAAGACCGCTTTTCCATCAACGGACAGTTGATGCAGGGCTACATGGTAGCAACTAAAGAGCCGGAACGCCCGGATCAAGGCCAAGTGGATGCCCTGTTGGACTGCTTGGACGACGCGGATATGCTGGAGGTGCCTACTCTCGCTCCTAAGAAACAGCATCCCCAAAAGGAAAACCACACGATCAAAAAGAAATATTCCCCGACACGGTAGGACAGCGGCGCTCTGCGTCGCTGTCCCAGCCAGCATGGAATTTTGACATCAAAATTCCGCTGGTTAGGGGCGTACCCCTAAAACCCCGTGCCGTCTGTCGAAATGTGTCTCAAATCGAGACGCATTATTTTTTACAAGGAGAGTGATGTCCCTGTGCAAACCGACTATTCGCCATGGGGCGAAATACAGGCTCTTGAAACGCTGTATCCCGGTATCCACCTCATCACAACACCCGGCCACGGCGGCATCATGGCGGAATGGCCCGCCTATCTTGAGCTGTCCGTCGCCGCGCGTAAATGCGGCTTTCGTGAAAACGGCTGCCTTTGGTTTGAAGAGGATTGCTGTGAGCAGGTGGTGCTTCGTGAACTGCTGGATCGTGGGATGTGGACGCTGCCGGATCGAATCAGCGACCCGGCAAAGTTTGAAGAAGGAATCAACCGAATCATCCAGCAGTATCACCCGGACTATTGGTCAGAGCGAGAAGCGGGCCGCACCGTTCCGCAAACCCGCAAAGTGCGAGAGAAAAACAATCTGTCTATCCGAAAGGGGGAACAAGCCGATAAAGCCATATAAAACAATGACGCTTCGCCTGAACGCCGCGGAGTACGCGCACCTGTGCCGACAGGCAGAAGTGACCGGGCTGAAAAAGGAGCCGTTGGTACGGCAGCTCATTATGGGCGTAAATCTCCGGCCCCGTCCCCCCGATGCCTATGCCGACCTGCTTCGGGCGCTGTCCGCCATCGGGAATAACATCAACCAGTTGGCCCATCAAGCCAACGCCAGGGGCGCAGCCACCGGTGACGAGATCACGGAAGCGCTGCATCTGGTGCGGCAGGCCACACGATTGGTGCGGGAGCGGCTTTGAATGGCGTATACGAAGATCATTGTCATTCATAGCCGATTGGACAGGTGCCTGGGCTATACGCAGGACGAGGAAAAGACCTCTCTGGAAACGGTGCTGGACTACGCCATGAACAGGGATAAGACCGAGCAGGACTGCTTTGAAACTGCGCTGAACTGTGACCGGGAAACCGCCTACGCAGACATGATGGACACCAAGCGCCGCTGGGGCAAGACCAGCCGCAAACGCAAGGGCTATCATGTGATCCAGTCCTTTGCCCCCGGCGAGGTCGCGCCGGAGCAGGCTCACGCCATCGGCGTCGAACTGGCGCAGCGGCTTTTGGCGGATAAATACGAAGTAGTGGTGTCCACGCATTTGAACAAGGCGCACCTACATTCACATATCGTATTCAACAGCGTGTCCTTTGTGGACGGTTCCATGTACCGTGACCGTATTTCGGACTTGCTGGGCGGCTCCGGGGTGGGTATCCGGGGCACATCGGATGCGATATGTCTGGAGCATGGTTTGTCCGTCATCGAACCCAGTGAGCCAGCTGTCAGCCGTGCCGAGTGGGAGGCAGAAAAGGCGGGGAAGCCCAATTTCCGGGGGCTGACTCGTGCGGACATAGACACTGCCATCGCCAACGCCTACACCATGCGTTCTTTTTGGGGAGAGTTGGTGAAAATGGGCTATCAAGTCAAGCGGTATCCCCAAGTGACCCATGCGGCGGTCAAGCCGCCGGGCGGTGCGCGATTTCTCCGGCTGGACAAGCTGGGGGCCGGGTACAGCGAGGCGGAGATATTCTCCCGTCTTACGGAGAGCCGCATCGGCACAGCGCCGCCAATCAGCGACCATACCCCTATCCTGCCGCAGCGGTATTTCCCCTATGGGCGGTGCTACCGTGTGAAAGGCCGTTTGCCATTAAAGACAGGCCGCGCACGGGGCTTCCGGCTTCTGTACCTGAAATATCTTTATCTGCTGAGGAAGCCGCCATCCCGGCGCAAGACCCCAGTCTCACGGGCAGAGGCCATTAAGTTTGACCGCTACCAAGAGCAGTTCTTTTATCTTTACAAAAACCGCATCGACAGTGTGGAGCAGCTGACCATGCAGCAGGAGGCGCTGCAAGCGGAGATCGACGCTCTGACTGACCGCCGGGCCGATTTGTACCGCCTGCGCCGAAAAGCCCCGGATGATACAGCTTGTTCCGAGAAGATCGGCACGATCACCGCACGGTTGCGGGTACTGCGCCGGGAGCTGAAGCTGTGCGCCCGCATTGAAAACGATATTCCCACGGTGCGGGCACAGATGGAAATTTCAAAGGAAAGGAGCGACCATGAAAAAGCTGATAAAAGCAGACCTGAACAAAGTGCTGGAGCTGACCGCGACGTACCAACCCATTGACCGTGATAGCCTGAAGGCGGAGTTGGAGATTTTGGAGCAGAGCCGATACAACGATTATCTCTTTCTGGCCCGGAAAGACCGCTTTCGGTTGATGGCCCTGTCCGAGGTCTACACCGCAGGCAGTGACGCCAATGGGTTTCTCGCCCTATTTGAGGTACAGACCTGCTGGCCGGTTCTGGCACTGCTGCTTCATGTGGAGTACATGGAAAGCGGCATCCACCGTGGGAGCGTGATTTTAATGGACTATCCTGAACTTGTCCGGGATGTGGTGCTTTTTGAACGGCTCCCCGATACTCAGCGGGAGGGGCACATCAAGCAGCTGATAACCCGCTGTGTACGGTATGCCCCGCAGTGTACGATGGTGGATCTGATCGAATATTTGAAAACCGGGAGGTGAAAGAAAATGGACGCAAGTGGAGAAGTGGCCGACCTGATGGTAAAGGAGAGTATCCAGCTGACGGAGGAAAGCATCAAGCTGTTGGCGGCAGGCTGTAAAAACCTGACCGCCTTTTTATATGCTCTGGCGAAGGATAATAAAAAGCTGGTGGGAAAGACCAGTATGAAGCGCCTGCTGCGGGAGGGCAAGGAATTGAAAACCTTTTGCATCAAGGCCGAGGATTTGAACGACTTCCGCAAATACGCCAAGCCCAATATCCTCTTTGCCGCGATCCGGGATACAAAGGAGGATGACGGTGTGGTGGCGCTCGTCACCAATACGGATTTTGTATCCCCGGTCAATCTGTTCATGCAGCGCCGGGGCTATCCCGCCCCCACGCAGACGCAGGAGGACGATACCGTAAAAAAAGACGCACCCCGCACTCAACAAGGGAACTCCTCACCAGAGCGCGGGAATGGCTCGACAGTATCGAGAATGAGCCAGACGACGAGGACTACTGATACGGCTGAGAAAATCAGCGATATTCCCACGGTAAAAGGCCGATTGGCTGTGTTGCAGAAAACCGCTGCGGGGATGCGGGACGGTCAGGCGAAGCAGCGTTCCCAGCCCACACAGCAGAAATCAAGATAACAGGAGGAATTTTTTGTATGGCAAATCTGGAGCAGATCGTGAGCCGTAAGGCCGAAAACGATACGAAGTGGAAAGAAGCCCAGCAGGCCGAGAGGGAAAATACTACGGCGATGCAGGACGCCGGAATCACGGAGATCACCAGCAATCCCGAAGCATACGCCCGCTATCTGGAGATGCAGGGGGACAACCCCTCTTACAGCGCCGGCAATATCGCGCTGGTGATGTTTGGGAACCCGGAGGCCACCGTGTTCGGAACCCGTGACCGCTGGAAAACGCTGAACCGTTCCGTTGTGGACAGCGAGAAGAACAACGGCGTGAAAATTTTTGCCCGCTCTCCTATGGGGCGCGGTTATACGCTGGCGGATGCCTATGACATCAAGCAGACGCAGGGCCGGGATATTTCCCGGATCACCTTGCAGAATGACAGTAAGGAAATGGAGGCGGCGTTGACCACCGTTCTGAATTATGCCGTTGTGCCGGTGGTCATTGACAAGGAGCTTCCCGCGCCCGCCTTTTATGATTCGGCCAATCTGGAACTGGCCATCAACCCGGACTACCCCGACAACGAAGCCTTTGCGGCGATCACCGCCGAGGTAGCCCACAGCCGTTTCCATGCCAAGGGCGCCAATGCCAGCTATGACCGCGGCGAGTGTGAGTTGGACGCACAGAGCATTTCCTATATCCTCTGCCGCAGATACGGGATTGAACGGCCTATGCCGGATATGTCGAACCTCGCTGCTCTCTATGAGGGCTGGGAACCGCAGGAGTGCCGACAGGCTCTCGATAATATTCAGGATACCAGTAAGCAGTTTGGGCGCTCCATTGAGAAAAATCTGGAGATGGGCAAACAGCGCAGCCGTGCCCCGGTACATCGTCCTACCCGGTAAAGTCCCGACAACAGGGGGTGTCTCCCCTTTGGGGAGTATGAGCCACCGCCCACCCCTGTCAAGGCCGCACGATTGCTGGCGCAATCATGCGCGGAGTCAGCCAGTGCGCGCACTGGCTGAGCCTTGACCGGGCTGTTCGCTGGCTCATTAGGTAATCAAGGGGAGGACACCCCAAAAGCCGCTGACAGCGGCTTTTGCCATATTGGGAGCGCGGCGCGTCCAACGCAGTGCCAGCGAGCCCGTCAGCCCGCCCCGCCGTGAGCCATCGGCGGGGCGTTTTTCAAAAATGCGGCTCAATTTGAGACGCATTTCTACATTATATCAATATGGAGGAACCACTATGAAACGCACAGTATCGTTGTGCATCACCGCGTTGCTCTCCTGCCTGTTGACCTGCCCAGCCTTAGCAGCGGATACGCTGCTCCTGACTCCGACGCTCTATCCCACAGAGGTCAACGAGTACGCCAGCGGAGAGGAAATGCGGTTGGAGCGCACCTATTGCCTGTCTCCCACAGATGATCCGGCCAGCATCCCCGTCGGCGATTTTGACCGGGAGGGCTGGCACTACACGCTGTTGGATGTGACCCGGCAGGAGAACTCCAAGAGCGATGAGAAGGACTATGCCGAAACCTACACGCTGAACATGGACACAAAGGACATGGAGAAGATCATGCCCCAGCTGGCTGCGGAGCGCACCGTTACCACGGAGGACGGTTACACCGGGACTTTGGTGCTGGACACCTCCAGCATCAAGGTAGAAGCTGCGGGCTATAACACTTCCACCAAGACTGTAACGGCAACCCGAACCTACCCAAACCTGTCTGATGCGGATATATCCTTTGTCCCCAAGAGCATTACGGACAATGGCCGCACGATGGAATTGGCAGATGTGCAGTGGCAGGAGTCGGACGGTTTTTATCATGCCTCGGCTACCTACACAGGAAAGGTATCCAACAAGTATGCTACTGGCTATATTGTCACGGCGGATTATTCCGGTGAGGTAGTCCGTACCACGATGGACGATACCATTTACACCGCAATTTTCAGTGGGACGCCTATCCAGCCGGAACGCAGTGCTTTCGACTGGCGCTATCTGCTGATTCTGCCCGCTGGTGCCGGTGTGGCTGGCCTCGTTGTGCTGGGCCGTAATTGGCTGAAAAAGCGAAAGAACGAAAAGAAATGGGAGGAGTACACGAAATGAAATGGAAAACCTTGTGCCTGACGGCGGCATTGACCGCCGTGCTGGCTGCGGTGCCCGCCTATGCGCTGGATTACACGGTGGACGCCCCGGAGGACTATCTCTTTGGCAGGCCGACCAGTGTGGAAACGGTCACAGAGTACGGCGCGGACAATGTTGACCGCAGCAAGAACACGGCACTGATCCCGCCCGCCTTTGGCAGTCCCACCAGTTACCTGCCTGATACGGGTGAGCCCCTGACGCCTAACCTGACCCCCGGCGCCCACAGCGGCGGGCTGGTCAGTTCCGTCGGATCTGTTGGCGGTGTGCCCTATCCCACAGTGGATAGCGGCGGCAGCTGGAACAGCACGGCGTACACTCCGGTTTCCTCTGACCTTTATTACAGCAACGGCAGTTTGGGAACGCTGAAAATCCCGGCCATCGGTCTAACCGTCAAGGTCTATGA
>OIWT01003806.1_pt1 | contig 13227 bp, 15 predicted proteins | sample 1587701 | NCBI WGS metagenome assembly OIWT01 (sample SAMEA3888904, study PRJEB22519) | human gut metagenome | biome: human gut; feature: human-associated habitat; material: faeces | place: Denmark | collected 2009
CGCAGGCAGTAGGGCGGGCGATGGAATGGCCCGATTCGTGTCCGAGGAGAAAGCTACCGGCATACCGCCTAGTCAGAGGGTTCCTGTCAAGGCTTACTCTGCCTTGGGTGCCTCGTCTGCGGGCTTTTCGCCCTTTTTGCTGACCAGTGCAGACACCTTTTCCACCAGCTCCGGCAGCATGGCCAGAGCACGGTCAACACTATTGGAGCCGTCCGTCAGCTGGATGGTGCGCACGCAGCCGTCCTTGATCACCAGAAATGCCACCGGCTGGATGTTGACGCCCGCGCCGGAGCCGCCGCCGAACAGGTCCTTGTTGACGGCATTCTTGCCGTCAAAGTCGGTGCCGCCGGAGGCAAAACCAAAGCTCACCTTGGACACTGGCAGGATGGTGGTGCCGTCCTCGGTGGTGATAGGCTTGCCGATGATGGTATTGGCGTCCACCATCTCGTGGATCTTGTCCATGGTAACGTTCATAATGCCCTGAATCGGATGCTCAGCCATAATGCAAATCTCCTTTGATCGTTTTTGTCAGGCCTGTGTCCCCGGAGTTTTACCGGGAGATCGCAGACGGTCAGGCTCCGTCACACTAGTCACACAATTTTATTCAGTGTACCACAGTTACAGGAAAACGTCCAGCACCTTTTCGCGCCAGAACTCCGTCAGCACACGCACCGCTGCGACGACGATAAACAGCGCCCTTGCCGAAATGCGCAGGGACACACGGTCCTCTACGGTGGGTTCGGCGCTGCCAAAGTCCGGCACGATGCGCAGTTCGTCAAACTGCAGGTAAATGAAGCGGTCAAGCACACCCAGCACCGGGTATAGCCATGCCTGCAGCTTGCCGTAATTGCGGGCCGCTGCAGCAGGGTCCTCCCCGCGCACGCCAAGGCACACCCGGATGTGGGTGATGCGCAGTGCGCCGAATACAGCCCGGATCAGCGTCCCGGCCCCACGCAGGATAGTGCACAGGATGTTCAGGGTCAGCTTTGCCTTTTTGCGCGGCTCTGCGGGCTTTTTCTCCTTGGCAGGCTTCCTTGCCGCTTTTGCCTTTTTCGGCTTCTTTTTGCGCTTGCTCTCCTCCGTCGGCTCCGGCTTCGGGTACTGGAACACCGGGAAGGTGATGCCCAGTGCCCCGGCCTTTACGGTCAGGGTGTCCTGCTCCCAGCTGACATCCGCACAGAACGGGATAAGCAGCAACAGCACCATTAGAGCCAGCACCACCAGCAGCAGGATGCCAAGGACCTTCAGCAGGAACAGCAGCACCCCGCCCACAGCGGCAAGAACGGTGGTCATGGGTCATCCCTCGCTTTCTGCCGGGGCTTCCGGCTGATGCACCGGCGGCAGGTCCGCCAGACTGGACAGGCCGAATACTCTTAAAAAGGTGTCGGTGGTGCGGAAACTCACCGGACGGCCCGGCAGGTCCAGACGGCCCGCTTCCTCAATCAGGCCCTTTTCCAGCAGGCCGGACACGCTGGACGAGGAGTCCACCCCGCGCACCTGCTCGATGAAAGCGCGGGACACCGGCTGATTGTAGGCGATCACGGTCAGGGTCTCCATGGCGGCAGGGCCCAGTGGCACGGCGCGGCGGCTGTCCAGCACACGGCGCACGCAATCGGCCCACTCGGTCTTGGTGGCCAGCTGCCAGCGGGTGTTCAGGTGCAGCAGGCACAGGCCGCTGTCCTCCCGGGTGTAGCGGGTGCGCAGCTCTTCCAGCGCGTTTTCCACGCTGGTCTGGGGCAGCTGCACGGCCTGCGCCAGCTTGTCGGAGCCGATGGGCTCCCCGCAGGCAAACAGCATGGCCTCCACTGCGGCACGAATCTGTTTCTGGTTCATTTTTTCTCCTTTATCCGGGTGCGCTGCATGGTCAGCTCCCCGTTCTCCCCCAGGGTGACGCGGCCGCCGCGCACCAGCTCCAGCAGGGCCAGAAAGGTGGCCACGTTGGTGCTGCGGCTCTGCCGGGGCGAGAACAGCTGGCCCATGCGGGCCGCGGCCCCGCTGATGAGGCTGCGCAGGATATACACCACCCGGCTGGTCACCGACACCATGGGGGCCGTGACCAGCGGCTCAAACTGCTGCTGGGTGGGCTCCCGGCGCAGGCGGGTGCGCCCGGCAAGGGCGTTCCAGTAGTCGGCCAAAATTTGGGGTGCATGGTGCAGGGTATAGGTGTTGTCCCACTCCATCTCCATCGGCTGCCGCACGAATACCGGTGCCTGCTCCCCTTTTGCCCGCAGCAGAGCGGCCATACGGCGGCACTGGTCGTACTCGATGAGCTGGCCGGTGAATTCCTGCTTCATCCGCTCACCCTCTTCGCTGCGGGGCAACAGCAGATAGCTCTTCATCTCCACCAGATGGGCCGCCATCTCGATAAAGGTGCTGGCGGTCTCCGGGTCCGGGTCGGCCTGCTCCACCGTGCGGGTGTACTGGTCGATCAGTTCCAGAATGGGGATGTTGTGCAGGTCCATCTTATGTTTGGCCACAAGAGCCAGCAATAATTCCAGCGGGCCGTCAAAATCTTCCAGATGGAAGGTCAGTTCCTCTGCCATCGCTCAGACCACCGTCCCGGCTGCTGTGTAGTAGACCGAATAGGCGATCCGGTCAATGTAACCGGTACCCGCACTCAGCAGATCCCACACAGCATTGTTCAGGTAATACAGCGGGGCATCCAGCAGGCCCATCCACACCGCCGCCAGCAGCGCGATCATGATATAGCGCTCGTACTTCATCAGACCGAAGTACGCCCGCTGGGGCAGCGCCACCAGCAGGATGCGGCTGCCGTCCAGCGGCGGCACCGGGATAAAGTTGAACACCGCCAGGCTCACGTTCATCAGCACCATATACTGGAGGAAGTAGGCCAGGTAATAAGTGGCCTGGTTTACCGGGGCCCAATAGTACAGTACCTTCCACAGCACCATGGCCAGGTAGGCCAGCACAATGTTGGCCACCGGGCCCGCCAATGCGGTGAGGGCCATGCCCCACTTGGGGTTTTTGAAGTTGCGGGGGTTGGTGGAGACCGGCTTTGCCCAGCCCACGCCCGCAAACACCATGCACAACGTGCCCAGCAGGTCAAAGTGAGCAAAGGGGTTCAGCGAAAGGCGGCCTTCGCGCTTGGCGGTAGGGTCCCCCAGCAGCCAGGCAGCCAGCGCATGACCAGCCTCATGGAACGGGATGGCCACCAGTGCCACCAGTGCGCGGACGAGATAATAGGTTGCCCGTGTCATAAGCATCTCCTGAAAAACAACATTTTCTATTATAATACTATCTTTTGGCCGGTTGAGCAACCCTTGCTGCATAAGATTGGAAAAAGATGACGGAAATTTTGAAAAAAGGCTTGCATTTTGCCCGCGTCTCTGGTAAAATAGTCAAGCTGATTATTTTGATTCCTTACTTCACTCTAGGAGGTGCAAGTACCATGGCTAAGTGTGAATGCTGCGGCAAGGGCGTTACCTTTGGTATTAAGGTTTCTCACTCCCATCGCCGTTCCAACCGTACCTGGAAGCCGAATGTCCGTCGTGTCAAGGCGGTCGTGGAGGGCTCTCCCAAGTATGTCTACGCATGCTCCCGTTGCCTGCGCGCTGGCAAAGTTACCCGCGCTGTCTAATTTGGTGTATGTGGCCGGTCACTTTGTCGAGTGGCCGGCTTTTTTTGTTGCCTTAAAGGAGATGAACGCATGGCTCTTCCCACCGATCCCATCATGCTGCTGAGCGTGGTGAACCTCAAACTCCGGGATTATTTCAAAAACCTCGATGCTTTGTGCGAAGATCTGGACGCCGACAAGACTGATCTGTGTGCAAAGCTGCGTGCCGTCGGCTACGAGTACGACGCACAGCGCAACCAGTTTGTCTGATTTATCCTGAAACGCTACTGCCGGCTGGACGTGCAGCGACTGTGCGCCGGGGCCGGATCATGATAAAAAAGGAGTGCTTGATTGATTATGATGCAGGGTACCTATTACAAAGAGTGGAGCAGTGTACTGAACCGCGAGATGGAGTTTAAGGTATATGGCAGCGCCGGTGTGCCGGTGCTGGCTCTGCCCGCCCGCGGCGGCCGCTTTTTCGACTGGGAGAACAACGGCATGCCGGACGCCATTGCCCAGCTGCTGAACGAGGGCAAGATCCAGCTGTTCTGCGCCGACAGCGTGGACGGCGAAGGTGTGCTGAACGGGGATCTGCCGCTGCGCCGCCGGGCCGAGGCACAGGAGAAGTATTTTGTTTACCTGACTGCCGAGCTGGCTCCCCGCATCCTGACCCTGAACAAGGCCGAGAAGGGCACCAAGATCTGGTGCGCCGGTGTGGATCTGGGCGCTTATCAGGCCGTGAACTGCCGCCTGCGCCGCCCCACCCTGTTTGCCGGTGCCGTGGGCATGGGCGGCATCTACGACCTGAGCCGCTTCTGGGGTGCCGAGAACGACGATCTGGTGCTGCGCTGTTCTCCCCTGCTGTACCTGCAGGAGAACGGCATCGCCAACAAGCTGGCACTGGCCAAGGCTGAGGAAAACAGCCTCATCCTCTGCGCCGGTCAGGGTGCCTACGAGGATGACGCCAAGGCCGACACCCAGGCACTGGCCGATGTGCTGCAGGCCCAGGGCCTGCCCGCCCATCTGGAAGTGTGGGGCGGCGATGTGTCCCACGACTGGTACTGGTGGGGCAAGATGTGGAGCCTGTTTGCTCCGCGCATTCTGGAAAAGTAACTTTATCACGGTTCTGTGTGAGGGAAAGCCTGCGGGTTTTCCCTCTTTTTTCTTTTATTTCAAATTCCTACTTGATTTGTCGGATATGGTGTGGTATACTCCTGCTGGAAGCAAAAGATACCCCCAAGGGGTTTGCGAAAGGAGCCTGCATCATGGAATCCACCGAAAAGAAGCCCTGCTGTTGCTGCAGCACCGAAGAGCCTGCGGCGGACACGGTTTCCCCCGCCGATGTGCCGGACGCCGTCCCCTCCTGCTGCCGCCACAAGGACCGCAGCCCGGAGGAATACAAAGCACTGGTCAACCGGCTGAGCCGCATCGAAGGGCAGGTGCGCGGCGTGCGCGGCATGCTGGAAAAGGATGCCTACTGTGTAGACATTCTGGTACAGGTGGCCGCCGTGAACTCGGCGCTGAACAGCTTTGCCAAGGAGCTGCTGGCCCAGCACATGAGCACCTGTGTGGCCGATGACCTGCGTGCCGGCAGCGACGAAAAGCTGAACGAGCTGATCAAGCTGCTGCCCCGGCTCATGAAGTGACCCTGCGGCAGACATACTGGACTTATCAGGAGTGAATACGATGGAACAATACAATGTAACGGGTATGAGCTGCGCGGCCTGCTCTGCCCGGGTGGAAAAGGCCGTAAAAAAGGTACCGGGTGTGACCAGCTGTTCGGTGAGCCTGCTGACCAACTCCATGGGCGTAGAGGGCACCGCATCCAGCGCGGCGATCATTCAGGCCGTGCAGGAAGCCGGTTACGGTGCCAGCCCCAAGGCGGCCGGTGCTGCCGCCGCCAGCTCCTCCAGCGCCGACCTGGACGCGCTGGCCGACCACGAGACGCCCAAGCTCAAGCGGCGGCTGATTGCTTCGCTGGGCTTTCTGCTGGTACTGATGTACTTTTCCATGGGCCACATGATGTGGGGCTGGCCTCTGCCCCACTGGTTTGACGGCAACCATGTTGCCATGGGCCTTGTCCAGCTGCTGCTGGCGGGCATCGTGATGGTGATCAACCAGAAGTTCTTTATCAACGGCTTCAAGGGGCTGATCCACGGCTCCCCCAACATGGACACGCTGGTGGCCATGGGCTCCATGGCCAGCTTTGTGTGGAGCACCTACGCCCTGTTTGCCATGACCCGCGCACAGGTGGACGGCAACGACGAGCTGGTCATGCACTATATGATGGAGTTCTACTTTGAGTCGGCGGCCATGATCCTGACCCTGATCACGGTGGGCAAGATGCTGGAGGCCCGCTCCAAGGGCAAGACCACCGATGCACTGAAAAGCCTGATGAAGCTGGCCCCCAAAACGGCCACCCTGCTGCGGGACGGTGCCGAGGTGACCGTCCCCATCGAGCAGGTGCAGAAGGGCGACATCTTTGTGGTGCGCCCCGGTGAGAACATCCCGGTGGACGGCGTCGTGCTGGAGGGCAGCAGCGCCGTGAACGAAAGCGCCCTGACCGGCGAGAGCATCCCGGTGGACAAGGCCGCCGGGGACAAGGTGAGCGCCGCCACGGCCAATCAGTCCGGCTTCCTGCGGTGCGAAGCCACCCGCGTGGGTGAGGACACCACCCTGGCCCAGATCATCCGGATGGTGAGCGATGCCGCCGCCACCAAGGCTCCCATCGCCAAGGTAGCCGACACCGTGTCCGGCTTCTTTGTGCCGGCGGTCATCAGCATTGCAGTGGTCACCACCGTGGTCTGGCTGCTTCTGGGCCGTGAGCTGGGCTATGCGCTGGCCCGCGGCATCTCGGTGCTGGTCATCAGCTGCCCCTGTGCTCTGGGCCTTGCCACGCCGGTGGCCATCATGGTGGGCAACGGCATGGGCGCCAAAAACGGCATCCTGTTCAAGACTGCTGCTTCGCTGGAAGCTGCCGGCCGCACCCAGATCGTGGCGCTGGACAAGACCGGCACCATCACCAGCGGTGAGCCGAAGGTCACCGACATCCTGCCCGCCGATGGCGTGACCGAGGCCGAACTGCTGACCCTGGCCGCCGCGCTGGAATGCAAGAGCGAGCATCCGCTGGCCCGCGCTGTGCTGGCTTATGCCGAGGCACAGCAGCTGGACGCCCCGGAGGTGACCGACTTTGCGGCCCTGCCCGGCAACGGCCTGAGCGCCAAGCTGGACGGCAAGGAGATCTTTGGCGGCAATGCAGCCTTTACCGGCACCAAGGTCACCGTCCCGGCCGAGCTGGCACAGGCAGCAGCCGAGCTCTCGGCGCAGGGTAAGACCCCGCTGTTCTTTGGCGGCGCAGGCCGTCTGCTGGGTGTCATCGCGGTGGCCGACACTATCAAGGAGGACAGCCCCCGGGCCATCCGGGAGCTGCAGGCCATGGGCATCAAAGTGGTCATGCTCACCGGCGACAACCAGCGCACGGCTGACGCCATCGGCAAGCAGGCCGGTGTGGACGCCGTGATCGCCGGGGTGCTGCCGGACGGCAAGGAAGCCGTGATCCGCCAGCTGCAGGCCGCCGGTAAGGCAGCCATGGTGGGTGACGGCATCAACGACGCCCCCGCCTTGACCCGCGCCGACACCGGCATCGCCATTGGCGCCGGTACCGATGTGGCCATCGACGCCGCCGATGTGGTGTTGATGAATTCCAGGCTCTCGGATGTGCCCGCCGCCATCCGCTTGAGCCGCGCCACCCTGCGCAACATCCACGAGAACCTGTTCTGGGCCTTCCTCTACAACACCATCGGCATTCCGCTGGCAGCCGGTGCGTTCATCCCCTTTGGCCTGACGCTGAACCCCATGTTCGGCGCAGCGGCCATGAGCCTGTCCAGCTTCTGCGTGGTGAGCAACGCCCTGCGGCTGAATCTGTTCGATCTGCACAGCACCAAACACGACCACCCGCTGAAAAACGCTTCTGCCCTGCCCGCTGCCCTCACGCAGCCCGCAGCGGTTGAGGATAAAGAGAGTACCATCAAGGAGGATACGACCATGAAAAAGACTCTGCATGTAGAAGGCATGATGTGCGGCCACTGTGAGGCCCGTGTGAAGAAGGCGCTGGAGGCCCTGCCCGAAGTGACCGAGGCTGTGGTGAGCCACGAGGCCGGCACCGCCGTTGTCACCCTGAGCGCCGAAGTTTCCGACGATGTGCTGAAGAAGACCGTCGAGGATCAGGACTACAAGGTCACCGGCATCCAGTAAGCCCCTCCCGCACAAACAGCAGCGGCCTGTTCCCCCGTTTTGGGAGAGCAGGCCGCTGCTTTGTTTTATGGTTTTTCAGGAAAGTTCTGCAAGGCGTCTGGCTCCTCTGGTTTTCAGCCAGTGCCCCAGCAGCCCGTCCGCACCCGCCAGCAGCACAAGGGCCGCCGCCATGACCGCCGGAAGCGGAAGGATCTTCAGCAGATTGGTCTGCGCAAGGGTCAGCACCAGCACAGCAACGAGATTGGCCGCCATGGACAGCAAGGTACAGCCACTCATTTTGATCACCGCGGCCTCACTCGTCCAATGCAGGTTGGGCAGCACAAGCCCCAGTGCAAGGCCCATTTCCGCACTGAGCAGCACGAACAGCTCTGCTTCCAGCAGGGTCAGGCAGAAATACACCGGCGGCATCTGCACCGCCGCCTGCATGCACACAAGGCACAATGCCGCCGGGACGCCGGTCAGCAGTAGATGCAGTTCCAGCTTGGCACACAGGGCCTGCCAGGACGGGATGGGCAGGCTTTGCAGGAGCCAGACCGTCCGGCCTTCCAGCGAGACGGAGGGCGTGGTCAGGAAGTTGGCTGCCGACACCGCACACACGGCACAGCACACCAGCACCGGGATCCCTTCCGGCACGGCCTGCGCAAACCGGGCAAAGAGGTCTGCCTTCCACAGGGACACGCCGCCCAGCACCAGCAGGCCCAGCGTGCCCATGGCGCTGTTGAGCATATAGGCCGAGCTGGACCCCAGATGCAGCAGTTCCCGGCGCAGCAGAGCCTGCCGCAGGCTGACGGGGCGTGCTTTTCGCGCATGGTATGCCGTGCGGGCCGTACCCTTCCGGGCCGTCATGCGGCGCAGGTAGGGCTTTTCCAGCAGCTTGCAAAAGACTGCAAAGCACAGCACTGTGCCCAGCACGAGGCCGACCAGCGCCGGGAGCTCCCCTGCCGCCGCGCCGCCCAGCAGCCGCAGCGGCCAGGCTGCACGGGCAAGCGCCGCACCCGACTGTGCGGCATCGGCCAGCAGATCGTCCAGAATGTCCTGCACCCGCAGGAAGCCCGCATAGTACAGCGCAAAAAACACCAGCGAGCACACCACGGTGACCAGACTTTTGTGCCGGGCGCGGTCATTGGCCAGCGCCACGGCCCAGCCCAGCAATACCGCCAGAATGCAGGCCGCTCCGGCCAGCACCAACGCCATGGGGATGCTGCACAGCACCCCGGCCAGCGGATGGGCTGCCAGCAGGCCGTAACACACCACCGCCGGGACCCACGCCATGAGCAGGTAAATCAGGCAGGCCAGATAAACGGTGCTCACCCGCACCCCGAAAATGACCGCCGGCGGGATGGGCAGCGAGAGCAGCAGTTCGTTGTCCCGGCTCTGGAACAGGCCGGAATAGCTGGTAAAGGCGCTGGCCAGCACGCTCACCAGCAGCGCCGTGAGCCCCATAGAGGCAAAATACAGCCAGTCCAGCCCGGCCGGGAGCAGCGCCGAAGCCAGCGGCAGGGCCATGCCCGCAAAGCAGAGCATGAGCACCACCACCAGCACGGCAAACAGCAGCGCATACCCCACGGCCGATGCCCGGGACCGCGCTTTGCCGGTCTTGCTGCTGCGGAGAAAGGCCGCGCCCAGCTCCCGCAGCTGCTTGCGGAGCAATGCACGGATCATCATGCCTGCGCCTCCGTGCCTTCCAGTTCCAGAAAGACCTCTTCCAGACTGTCATCGCCGCGCACCTCGTCCATGGAACCGGCCCGCACCAGCCGCCCGGCCCGGATGATGGCCACCCGGTCGCAGAGCTTTTCGGCCACCTCCAGCACATGAGTCGAGAAGAAGATGGCCCCGCCGCCGTCGCAGAAGCGGCGCATCAGGGTCTTGAGCTGGTGTGCCGCCAACGGGTCCAGCCCTACGAAGGGCTCGTCCATGAGGATGAGCTTCGGCTCGTGGAGCAGGGCCGAGATGATGGCCAGCTTCTGCTTCATGCCGTGGGAGTATGCGCTGATGGGCTGGGCCAGGTCCTGCATGAGGTCGAACTGGTCGCCGTAGGACCGGATGCGCTCGGCACGCTCCCGTGCCCCCACGGCAAAGATATCCGCGATGAAGTTCAGGTACTGGATGCCGGTCATGTATTCGTACAGATCCGGGTTGTCCGGCAGATAGGCCAGCCGCCGCTTGCATTCCAGCGGGTCATCCTGCACCGAGGTGCCGTCCACCGTAATGCGGCCGCCGTCGAACTGCTGGATGCCGCAACAGCACTTGAGTGTGGTGGTCTTGCCCGCGCCGTTGTGGCCGATGAATGCGCAGATCTCGCCGGGGCGGATGTGCAGGCTGAGATCCTGCACGGCCGCCTTGCCGCCGTAGGTCTTGGTCAGGTGTTCGATGTTGAGCATAAAGTGCCCTCCTTTGTCCGGGGCAGTGCGCCCCTCTGCCCTTAGAATATACCTTCCACAAGGGGGAAGGTCAAGGGTGACCGGTCCGCAGCCGGTCAGAGTGCAATAATTTACAGTTTCTTCAAAGATGCCCCTTGCAAAAGTACAAAAAAATGGTATACTAATACAACGAACTGAACGGAGAAAGGAGGCGCGCAGCATGGCACCCACAAAGGAGCGCCCGGCGACCAAGAGCATCGCCACCAACCGCGAAGCGCGCCACGAGTATTTTGTTCTGGAAGCGCTGGAGACCGGTGTGGAGCTCAAAGGCACCGAGGTGAAAAGCCTGCGGGCCGGCGGGGTCAACCTGAAGGACAGCTGGGTGGATATTGAAAACGGCGAGCTGCTGGTAAAGGGAATGCACATCAGTCCCTACGACCACGGCAACCTGTTCAATCAGGACCCTATGCGCGTCCGGCGGCTTCTGGCGCACAAAAGTGAGATCCGGCGTCTGCACCAGCAGTGCAAACTGCAGGGCTATACGCTGGTGCCGCTCTCGCTTTATTTCAAGCATGGCCGCGTAAAAATGGAAGTGGGCCTGTGCAAAGGCAAAAAGCTGTACGACAAGCGTGCCGATGCCGCCCAGCGCGATGCAAAGCGCTCCATTGACCGGGCTGTGAAGTCCAACGGCAAGTACTATTAAGCATTCCAATTACAGACTGCGGCTCACCGCAGAAAACCAAGCTTTTCGCACATCGCAAGATGTGCTTTATATGGGGGCGTAAAGGTTTCGACGGGGGGAGCGAGGTCTGGGCAGCGGGTAGCAGTGGGGGAACTGCTCTATAACTCCTCCAAAAAAATTAACTGACAATAACAATTCTCAGTTGCTCGCAGCCTGAGTGCTGCGCGTTCCGCCCACTCTTGTGTCGTGTGGGGCCGGGGCGTCCTTTAGACACAGCACCTGAACGGACTTAAGCTTTGCGGACCGGCAGGAACTCATGAAGCTACCAATGCGCTAGCCTGACGATCGGCGTGGCGCGGCGGGAATGTTGTAGATCGCCTGCACCCGGAGACACCTACACTGAGCTCTTTTCGGACATGGGTTCGACTCCCATCGCCTCCACCAACATAAAAGCCACCTGAAAACTTACGTTTTTCAGGTGGCTTTTGCTATATCTGCTATTCTGTTACGCCAGATCCGGCAGGATATCCGACCACAGAGCCTGCTCCTGCCGCAAGGCATCAAAGCAGCAGTCCAGATATATTTTGTTGACCGCGGCAAAAATGGTGCTGCGCAGCAGCAGACGCTCGTCGTTGAGCGTGGCCTCCGGCTGGGCTGTCTTGCCGCCGAACACCACGGAAAGACTAGTCTCTAACTCCTCGCAGAAGATATCGTAGGCTGTCCCGGCGGAGCAGTGCTCCCGCTGCATTTTGAACAGAGTGTCGATGTTTTCGATCGAGAGCACGGTCTTGGAGACTGCAATGTACATCAGGGATGCGATCTGATCCCGGGTGTATTTTTTGCGGATGGGGTGATCCACCACCCCTTTTTTGACGTAGTTGCTTACCATAGATGGGGTCAGCTCCACCCCGCAGAAGCTGCGGAAGTAGCCGTTGACGAACTGCACCGTCTGGTCCAGATACAGCCCTACCGAGGGGAGATCGTTGTACCGGGGCAGGGCAAAGCCCGCAGCACACGCCGCAACGCGGAGTTTGGTTTCAGCTTTCATAGTATCTTGTTCCGTTCATGCTCCTGCACTTTTTGCAAGCAGGAACGTTGTTTTTGTGCAAAGGCAGGGCAATTGCTTTCCGCAAAAGCACATCTGCCCGTGAAATAGTATACCGCATTTTGGAAAATTGGTCAACTGGCAATGAAAACTTTGTAAAAGAATTTGAGAAAACAGTTGACAGGGTTTTGAAAAACTGCTATGATGGTCACGGACAAAGGAATGACTGCGGCGTGCGCCGCTTGAAAATGGAGAAAAATATGAAAAGCAAAATCGTTGTAGATTCCTCTGCAAATGTGTACGAGCTCCCCGATGTAGGGTTTGCCTGTGTGCCGCTGAAGATCCTGACCGATGAGCAGGAGTATGTGGACACCGAAGAGGTGGATGCCCCCGCGCTGGCTCAGATGATGCGCACCTATAAGGGCCGCACCAGCACCTCCTGCCCCAATATCTCGGACTGGATGGCTGCCTACGAGGGCGCAGACGAGGTGTATGTTGTAACCATTACCGGTACGCTGTCCGGCGCTTACAACGCCGCGCTGCTGGCGGGCGAGGAATACGAGCAGAGCCACGAGGGCGCGCGGGTCTTTGTGCTGGACAGCCTGTCCACCGGTGCGGAGTCCCGGCTGCTGGTGGAGCGTCTGGCGGCGCTGATCAAGGCCGGCAAGCCCTTTGATACCGTATGTGAGGAGATCCGGGCGTACCATGAGCACACGCATCTGCTGTTTGCACTGGAGTCTCTGGCAAACCTTGCACGCAATGGCCGCGTGAAGCCGGCTGTGGCTGCTGTGGCGCGGATGCTGGGCATCCGGGTCATCGGGCAGGCCAGCGATGCCGGTGATCTGGAGGTTCTTTGCAAGACCCGCGGCGAGCACGGCGCACTGGAGCGCATGGTGCTGGAAATGAAGGCGCACGGCCTGACCAACGGCCGGGTGCACATCGACCACTGCTGCAATGCTGCCGCTGCGGAGCGGCTGAAGCACATGGTCCATGCGGTGTTCCCGGAGGCCAAGGTGGAGGTAGGCAGCTGCGGCGCGCTGTGCAGCTACTACGCGGAGTACGGCGGCCTAATGGTGGGCTACGAGGACAACGAAGCCCCCACCGTCTGAGCGGAAAATATATAATAGAATCTTGGTTCACCGGGGCATCTGCGGACGCTCCGGTGAACTTTTTGTAAGGAATAAAGGCGGCCGGCACGCCGGTGCACCCGACACCAAAAGCTTGCAAAGGGGGAAAAACCGCGTTATACTTAACCGTATTATAGAGGTAAGGAAACACGGAAAGGGGAGATGGTATGCTGTTCCGATTGCCG
>OIWT01003807.1_pt1 | contig 13218 bp, 10 predicted proteins | sample 1587701 | NCBI WGS metagenome assembly OIWT01 (sample SAMEA3888904, study PRJEB22519) | human gut metagenome | biome: human gut; feature: human-associated habitat; material: faeces | place: Denmark | collected 2009
CCGCCTCCCGGATCCGCCCCCACGCGCCGGCGGCGATCCACTCGCGGTTCGTGAGGTTGCCGCCGACCCCGACGCCCACGCACCCCGCCTCCAGGAAGGCGGGGGCGTTCGCGGCCGAGATGCCGCCGACGGCGAGGAACGGGATGTGCGCGAGCGGCGCGGCGAGCGCCTTCACGTAGGCGGGGCCGAGCGAAGAGGCCGGGAAGAGCTTCACGAAGTCCGCCCCCGCCGCGTGGGCCGCCACGGCCTCGCTCGGCGTGAAGGCCCCCGGCATCGCGACGAGGCCGCGCCTCACGCAGTCGCGGATGAGCGCCGCGTCCACGTTCGGCGTGATCATGTACGCGCCGCCCGCCTGCTCGCAGAGCGTCAGCTGCTCGGCCGTCAGCACCGTGCCCGCACCCACGCGCAGGACGCCCGCGAAGCGCTCCCGGATCGCCGTGATCGCCGCCGCCGTCTCCTTCCACGTCTCCGGCGCCTTCTGGTTGAACGTCACCTCGACGAGGCCGAGGCCGCCCTGCGCATACGCCTCGGCCAGGCGGAGGCAGACCTCAGGGCCCTGCCCCCGGATGATCGCGATGGCCTTCTGCTCCCGGACGGCGCGGACGACGCCGTCCCGCGTGCCGCGCTCCGCCGTCATGTCGGCGCCTTCCTTCATTTCGATGCCCTCCTTCATTTCGATGCCCTCCTTCAGTTCAATGCCAGCCCCGCAAGGGCCTTGACGCCCGTCAGGGCGACGGCGACGGAAAAGGCGAACGCCGCCGCGAGCAGGGCGTTGAGGCCGAGGCCCGCGCGGTGCGCGCCCATCGCCGCCTTGCAGTTCACGAGGCAGATGGCCGCCGCCACCGTGAGCGGCAGGACAAAGACGTTCGAGACCTGCGCGGCGATCGTGACGGCCACGGGATCGCCCCCGAGCGCCGGCACGACGAGCCCCCACGCGGCCGCCACGAGGCAGACGATGCGGAAGAGCGGTGTCTTCGTCTCCATCTTGCCGTCCCGCCAGTCGCCGACGAGAAGCGGCGCGACCATCAGGATCGGGAAGACGGACGACAGCCCCGCCGCGAGCGTGCCGACCATGAAGAACGCGACGGCGAAGTCGATGGCCGCCTGCGCAAAGCGCCCGTACCCCTCGGAATTGAGGCGCATCATGATCTCGCCACATGTCACGAACCGGCCCATGAACCCTCTTTCTTGTGTACAAGTTGGGCCAAGTATAATTCATTCTTGTATGCAAGTCAAGCCCGCCGACGGAATTTTGCTATACTGTCGTCCATGAACCCCAAGAAGAAGGACAACAACCTCAACGAAAAGGCATACGCCTTCGTCTCGGACCTGCTGGCGCGCGGCGAGCTGAAGCCCGGGCAGAAGCTTTCCGAGCCCTCCCTGGCGGCCGCCTGCGGCGTGAGCCGCACGCCGATGCGCGAGGCCGTCCGGCGGCTGGTGGAGGAGGGCGTGCTCTACCAGGTCGTCAAGTCGGGGACCTACGTGACGGGGTTCGGCGCCAAGGAGATCTGCGACGCCTACGAGATCCGCGCCGCCATCGAGTCCTTCCTGCTCGCGCGCGCCGTCCCCAGCCTGACGAAGCGCGACCTCGCCGCGCTCGAACGCCACTGCGGGAAGATGCGCCGCGCCATCTGCGCCATGCGCAGGGCCGGGATGCCCATCATGACGGGGCCGCCCGAGGCCAGCTTCCTCGCCGAGGACCTCGCCTTCCACCGGCGCCTGCTGCGGGCGAGCGGCAACGCGCTCGCCGAGAAGATCGTCGCCAACACCTACCGGCGCAACCAGTTCTTCGGCACGCACTCGCACCAGCGCACCCTGCGCCACGTCGCAAACGCCTGGCGCTACCACTGCGAGATCCTGAAGGCCTGCCGGCGCGGCGACGCGGAGGACGCCGCGCGCTGGCTCAGACGCCACATCGCCAGCTCACGGCGCGACGCGCTCCTCCCCCTCTCGAAGACGTGCGGGTAGGGTGGAGGCCGCGCTCACAGCAGGCCCCGCTCTTCGAAGTCGGCACGCGAAGTGTCCGCGCCCGACCTCATCTCCTGTTCCGAAGTGAAGTCTTACCTGTAAACCCCAAACTTGATTTCTTATAAATGACTTATTACATTATTATCGACAATATTTGTGCGACATGAAGATTGGCAGATGTATTGGATTTATTACGCATTGAAATCTCATTTGAGGACGTGGGGATAGAATTGATTGTTTCGGAACGGTGTAGCGGGGATGATCTATGCCGTACCCGCGTGCAGAGTCGTCACGGGTGGAGATTTCGGTCGCGCGGGAGCGCAACCGGAGGCGGGGGACGAGACTAGAACCGGCGGAGGATTTCGCGGATGGAGCGTTCGCGGGCCTCGATCGCCTCGCAGAGGCGGAACTGCACGCGGGCGCGGTTGAGGTTCTGGCCGGGCTGGCGCACCTTGAAATACCTGTCTCCGGCGAGGTAGTCCTGGAAGAAGCGGAGGCCCAGCTCGAACGGCAAGAGGCGGATTGCGTCGTAGAGGTAGGCGCGTTCGGCGTCGGTCATGAACGAGCCGGCCTCCTTCAGGTAGCCCTTCATGAACGCGAGGAAGAGATCTTCGTCGAACGTGACCTTGCCGAGGTTCAGCTCCTCCTCGCCGGCGGGGTTGCAGATCGAGCGCACGGCGTCGCCCACGTCCACGTGCATGAGGCCGGGCGAGACGGTGTCGAGATCGATCATCGCCGTACCCTTGCCGGTGAAGTCGTCGATCATGATGTTGTTCACCTTCGGGTCGCCGTGGAACATGCGCTTCTTCAGTTCGCCGCGCGCCTCGGCGCGTTCGAGGGAGACGGCGAAGGCGCGGCGCTCCTCGATGAACTTCGCGAGGCGTCGCGCCTCCATCGAGGCGCTGAGGAGGGCGCGCGCGGCGTCCGAGGCGAGGGTGGCGTCGTACTGGGCGAGGTAGCCGCTCGTGACATGGAAGCCCGGGAGGGGATCCTGGATGGCTGCGGGGTCCATGTCGGAGACGAGGTAGTGGAAGTGTCCGAGCGCCGCGCCGCATTCAAGCGCGTGCTCGGGGCTCTGGGCCGTGTCGAAGGCGTGGGCGGAAAGGACGCGCGTGATGACGCGCCACACGCCGCCCTCCTCGTCCGTCGCGAAGTCCGCGCCCTCCTTCGTCTTGACGATGCGCGGCATCTGCCACACGCGGTCGTCGCGGTCCGTCTTCGCGTCCGCCTCCAGCTTCTCGTGGCAGTGGAGGGTGATGTTGTGCATGTTCCGCATGATCGACTCGGGCTGCGTGAACACGGAGCGGTTCACGCGCTGGAGGATCACCTGGGTCTCGGTGAAGGTGTTGCGGAAGACGGCGAGGAAGGTGTCGTTGATGTTGCCGTTGCCGAAGGGGACGATCGTGACGAGGCGTCCCTTGACGTTGAACTGGTTGACGAGGAGGGCGAGTTCCATGTTCTTTCCTAGCGAAGCGGTTTCATGTAGAGGAGGCAGTGGGAGATCGTCCACGCCCACTCGGCGGGCATGCGCTTGAGCTCGTGGCCGGCGCCCCAGGTGTCCGTGTAGAGGATCTCCTTCTTCCTGTCGTTGTAGCCGATGATGAGGCGGATGTGCCCGCCCCTGCTCTGCGGGCTTTCCGGCTCGGGGTAGGTGCCGAGCGTGACGCCCCAGAAGAGCGGGATGCCCTTGTTCACCTGGTCGCGGACGTCCTTCATGAAGCGCGTGAACTTCGACCGCTGCGCGCCGTTCACCTTCATGTCGCGCAGCACCTCGGGGTCCATCGCCGCATCGGCGTCGCGGTAGCTGTAGTAGATCGTGTTCCCCTCGCGGCGGATGTAGACGTCCTCGGCGATTTCCTTCTTCTTGAGCTTCTTCGCGGCCTTGTTGTAGTTCGCCACCTCCTTCACGAGCCCCGCGATGCGCTCGCCGGCGGGCTTCTCGAAGTCGCCGTAGGTGACGACGGTGGCGAGCTTGTACTTCCGTCCGATGGCCTGCACGGAATCCTTCATGCCGCGCGTGGAGGTGCCCCCCTCGGCGGACGTTCCGGCGGCCTGGGCGATCTCGTGCTCGTCCACGTCCACGCCGTAGTAGCGCAGCACGCGCTCGGACGCCGCGACGGCGCAGTACCCCTTCTGTCCCTGGTCCACCATCGGCACGTTGTCGATGAAGACGTCGCCGCGCGGGTCGCGGACGACGTTGTCGGCGATCTTCTTCGCGCCCTTCGCCGCGCCGGCCTCGGTCCGCCGCCCGCCGGACGCGAGCCGCTCCGGGCCGTCCACCGCCAGGCGCACGAACCCCGGCTCGAACGTGTCCTTTCTCTTCCCCTCCTGCGCGTAGTTCCACGTAAGGCGCGCAACCGTGGGGATCGCGGTCTTCGGCCACGTCTGGGACTTCTGCACGACGCCCTGCTTCGCGACGCGCTCGTTCTCCATCGGCGGCGGCTTCGCGCCGGCGGGCGTCAGGCGCGCGCGCACGTCCTTCATCATCTGGACGAATTCATCGCGCGTGATCGTCTTGTCCGTACGCACCCGGCGGCGCAGACGGTGCCCGTCCGGCGTCTCCACGACCACCTCGCGCTCGGTGCCGGCCGTCGCGAAGAGCATGAGCTCCACGCGCGCAATGCCCCCCGCCTCCCCGAAGGCGACCTTCGTCTCGTAGACGGGGATGCCGTGGTAGACGACGGCCCCGTCGAGCCGCGTGTCCGCGCCGTCGCGGCTGCCGGAGGTGAACTGGAAGCCCTGTCCCTCGTGCCGTTTCACGAACAGGACCGGATCCGACTTCCAGAACGCCTCCTCCGCAAGGTCCGCCCCGATGTCGTAGGCGGCGTCAGGAGCGGCGAGCGCCGCGCCTGCGGCCGCCAGCGCGGCCAGAAGAATGCCCTTTCTCATCATCGCTGTTCCCTCCTGTCTTCCCTTCGTGTTGTCGTTTTCCCTCGCCCGCGCCCCGCGCCGACAGGGCGCGGCGAACGGGGACGGGCACGAAGTCAACAAGCCGCCGGTCGAAGTCCACCTTCTCGACGCGCACCTTCAGGCGCGCGCCGACGCCCCAGGTCTTTCCGCCGCCCACGAGCTCCTCGCGCACGTCGTCCCACCGCAGGTAGGCGTTGGAGAGGCGCGAGACGTGGACCATGCCGCCCACCGCAAGCGCGGGCAGATCCACGAAGACGCCGTAGCGCGTACACTTGGAGACGACGGCGTCGAAGGCGTTCTCCGCGCCGCCCCGTTCCAGCACCATCTGCAGGTAGCGGTACTTCTTGATCTCGTCGAGCGCACGCTCGGCATCGTCCGCATTCTGCTCGCGCTCCGAACAGTGGAGCGCCGCCGCGTTGAGCCAGCCGAGGTCGAGGCGCCCGCCCTTGCCCGCGATCCAGGACGCCAGCTGGCGGTGCAGCACAAGGTCCGGGTAGCGCCGGATCGGGCTCGTGAAATGGGCGTAGTACTTCTTCGCGAGGCCGAAGTGCCCGATCTCCTTCGCCGAGTAGAGCGCCCGCTTCATCGAGCGGAGCACCATCACCGAAAGGACGCCCTCCAGCGGCGAGCCCTTGATCTTCTTCAGGAACTTCGCGAGGTTCTTCTGGTTGGAGAGGTCGCCGCAGGAGATGCCGAGCTTCGCGAGGTTCGCGCGCAGGTCCTCCAGCTTCTCGGGGTCCGGCGCCTCGTGGAGGCGCGCGAGGATCTTCACGCCGCGCGTCCAGAGTTCCTTCGCGACGGCCTCGTTCGCCGCCACCATGCACTCCTCGACCATCTGGTGCGATTCGTCGTAGGGCCGCACCGCGATGCCGGTCATCATCCCGTGCGCGTCGATCTGGATCTCGGCCTCGGGCACCTCCATGTCGAGCGCACCCGCCGCGAAGCGGTTCTTCCGCAGCTGCTGCGCGAGCGCGTGGATCGCGTGGACGACCTTCCGCTCCGTCGGCTTCAGCTTCGGCCCCGGAACCTTCTCGCCCTTCAGCTCCGCCATCACCTGCTCGTAGGTGAAGCGCGCCTTGGAACGGATGACGGACTTGGCGAACGTGCGCGCGATGCAGACGCCCTTCGCGTCGAAGGTGAGGAAGGCGGAGAAGGCGAAGCGGTCCTCGTTCGGCACAAGCGAGCAGACGCCGTTCGAGAGCTGTTCGGGCAGCATCGGCACGACCTTGTCCACGAGGTAGACCGAGGTCGAGCGCCGGTACGCCTCGCGGTCGAGCGCGCTGCCGGGCGTCACGAAGTGCGAGACGTCCGCGATGTGGACGCCCAGGACGCGGTTGCCCGCCTTGTCCGTCTCAAGGGACAGCGCGTCGTCGTAGTCGCGCGCGGTCTCGGGGTCGCACGTGAAGATGAACGTCTTCCGCAAATCGACGCGCCCCGCCGGGACGCGGCCGCGCGCCTTCGGCGGCACGCCCACGCGCTCCGCCTCGGCGACGACCTTCGGCGGGAAGGATTCGGGCAGCTCGAACTGCTTCATCACGGAGAGCGTGTCGAGGGAGGGGTCGTCCGCCGGACCGATGACGTCCGTGATCTCGCCCTCGGGGGCGAGGCGCGGGTTCTCCCAGCGCACGAAGCGCATCACGACGCGGTCGTTCAGCCGTGCCCCGTGCGCGTCCGGCACGATGAACTCCTGGCGGTAGGTCGGCGAAAGCGGCTGCACGCGCGTGAAGCGCCCGAGCGAGGCGACCGTGCCCACGATCGAGCGCGGCGCGCGCGCGTCGATCCGCAGGATGCGCCCCTCGGGCCCCTTCTTGCCCGCGTCGCCCGCCGGGCCCTTCCGGGAGCCCGTCCCCCGCTGTTTCAGCTTGACCGTCACCGTGTCGCCCACGAGGGCCGTTCCGAGGTCTTCGCGCTCGATCCACGTCGCCTCGTTCGTCTCCGGATCGACGAGGAAGCCCGCGCCGTTGCGCGCCATGTGCAGCTCGCCCGTCATCGTCCCCGTCTCGCGGGGCGCCTGCCGCGCGCGCAGTTTCTCTTTTCTCTTGTTCATGTCCGTCAAATCCTTCTCAGAAGAACCACTTCGCGCACGCGAGGAGGCCCTGTTTCCACGGGACGCGGTGGGAGACGCCCGTCTTGCCCGCGAACTCGGCGAGGTGGGCGACGTACCAGTCGTAGTTCCGCACGAGCGCCTGCTTGTTCGAGAACTTCGGCGCGAAGCCGAGCAGCTTCTCGGCGCGCGCGATCGACACGTAGCTGTCCGTCGACGCCGTCTCGTACACCCACGGGTAGAGCGGCGAGAGGTGGAGCTTTTCGAGGATGCGCAGGATGAAGACGAGCGGCGCCACGGGCATGCCGCGGATCTTCTTGCCGTGGCCCGCGCGGTCGAGGACGGCCTGGTAGTCCTCCTTCATCGTGGTGAACACCTTCGCGCCGATGTTGAACTCGGTGTTCACGGTCTTTCCGTCGAGCGTCATCGCGAGCCAGATCGCCTCGCAGAGGTCCGCCACGTCCATCAGCTGGTAGCGGTTGTTCCCGCTGCCGATCATCGGGAAGCCGTGGCCCGTGTAGGCCCAGTCGTAGAGGAGCGCGAAGACGCCGAGGCGTTCGGGGCCGATGAAGCTCTTGGGCCGGATGACCGGCACGCAGAAGCCGCTCGCGCGCGCATCGCGGCAGATCTTCTCCGCCTCGATCTTGGCGTGGCCGTAGGGGCCCACGCCGATCAGCTCGTCGTCCTCGTGGATCGGGTGGCGCTTCGGCACGCCGTAGACCGCCGTGGAGGAGATCTGGACCATGCGCGCACAGCCGGCGCGGCGGCAGGCCGTGATCACGTTGCGCGCGCCGTCCACCTCCGTCGTGCGGATGTCCTCGGGGGAATAGAGCGGCAGCGCGGCGGCCGTGTTCACCACCACGTCGCAGCCCTCGACGCAGCGGTTCACCGCCGCCGGGTCGCGCACGTCGCCCTTCGTGAACTTCAGCCAGGGCTCCTTCGCCTCGGGATAGTCGAAGGGCGCAATGTCGAGGACGCGGATCTCCTCCACGCCCTTCGCGTGCAGGTGGCGCACGAGGTTGATGCCGAGGAACCCGCTCCCGCCCGTAATCAAGACCGTCTTCATGCCGTCTTCACTCCGTTATCGAAACCATGAGGGCCGCCGCCGTCGCGCGGTCGAGCACGAACACCGCGTCCGCACCGCCCACCGTCGCGTAGCGCCCGCCGTCCGGCGCGCGCGCACCCAGCATCAGGTTGCGCCGCACCGCGTCCGCGCCCTCGAAGTCGAGGGCGATTACGAGCGCGGGCGCGTCCAGCCCGCACCGCCGCAAATCGTCCGGCGAGGCCGTGAGCGTCTCGACGGACGCCGCCTCCACGCGCGTGAGCGCGGCGAGAAGCTTCCGCACCGCCTCCACGTTCACCGTCATCGGGGCCGACCCCTCGGCCAGGCTCCACGTCCCCCGCTCGGGGTCGAGGACGACCGACGCGCCCGTCCCCTCCGACGGCTTCAGCGACAGCCTTCGGACGGATTTCGCGTCCAGCTCCAGCAGCGTCTTCGCGCGCAGGTTCGCGAACGGCCCGCACGTCTTGAAGAGTTCCCGCGCGACGGTGACGTCCGGGTGGACGCCCCTCGACGTCGCCACGGAGACGCGCACCGCCTCCTCCGGCGGAATCCGGTCCGGCACGTCGTTGCGCCGGATACGCAGGATCACGTTCACGAGCGCCGCCGCCGCCACCGGGTCGGCCGGGGCCACCACGGGCGCCTCCAGCCGCCATGCGCCATTCGCCCCCCGCGTGAGCACGTAGACGAGCGGACCGGCCGAAATGGAGACGGACCGCACCTGCTCGTCCGCGCCGAAGGGGAAGACGCGCGTGTCGCGAAACGCCGCGTCGCCCTTGCGGAAGAGGTCCGCCACAGCCGCCTCCAGCGTGACGACGGCCGTGCCGTTCTGCACGAGCGCGTAGACGAGGTTCGTGCCCGCCGACGCCCCGAAGACGACCTGCTCCGACACGCCGAACTCCGGCTTCACGTTCACCGCAAGCCCCGCCTCCACCGAAAGCCCGTAGGGGGCGAGCGCGGACCTCGACAGCACGGACCGCTCGCCCGAAGCCGTTCCGCGCTGCGTGGCGGACGGCATGACGAACCCCGCGATGCGCGCCCCCACAAGCCCCTCCACCAGCGAGGCCACCACCGCTTCGTCCGCCGGCGCCTCCACCGGCGCCGCGAGCCGCCAGCCGGACACATTCCGCACGAGACGGATGAACGGCGCCTCGGGTGCGTGCAGGTCCAGGCCCGCGATCTGCTCGCGCGTCCACGCCACGAGCGCACGCACCCGGAAGCCGTCCGCATCCGCCGGAATCGCCTCCAACACCTCGACGGGGAGCGTGAAGACGTTGTACAGCCCGTCCACGCGCGCATAGACGTCCTTCCCCGAAGCGGAACGCGCACCGAAGAAGACGCGCGTCGCCCCCCCGCGCGCCCGGAGCGCCACCACCGTGCGCACGCCCTCCGCGAGGCCGAAGTCCGCGAAATCCTCGCCCAGTTCCGCCAGCTCGGCCGCCGTGCGCAGATCCCCGAACGGCCGCAGCGTCAACGCATCCACCAGACGCGCGACCGACGCGGCGTCCGCCGGCGCGGCATACGGTTCGACCAGGCTCCATGCGCCCATCTCATTGCGCACAAGCCGCGTGACGTTCGTTCCGTCCCGGACGACCTCAACGCCCTCGACGGCTTCCGGGGGGAACGTACAGAGCGTATTCCGCGTCGCCTCGCTCGCCACCGCGCGCGCGCGCCAGGAAAGAAACGCCAGCACCGCCGACAGGAACGCGATGCCCACGAGGAAGAAGACGATGAAGCGGCGATTGCTCATGACCGACGCCTCCGATAGACAAAGACGGCGAATCCCGCCAGCAGCACGAGGGCGACGGGGCCGAGGACGGCGACGGTGCCGAAGCGGATCCAGCCCGCGCGGTCCAACCCCGTCGCCACCGTGTTCCCCGGCATGCGGGAGGCCGTCAGCGCGTCGAGGCCCGAAAGCCACGCCAGCGCGTTGAGGAAGATGTCGCGGTTCGCGTTTCCGCGCAGCGCGAGCGCGCCGTTCGAGACGAACGCCGCATCCCCCAGCGCCACGAGGCGCATCGGGCGGAGGGCGATCTCCTTGGCGACGTCGCCGCCGCGCTCCAGCGCCACGGCGAGGGCGAACGGACCGCCCGGCTCGGAGGAGGCGTCGCGCACCCACGGCCGCACGGACGGCTCGGATTCGCCCCAGGCGGCCGCGTCCGTGCGCACAAGTTCCGTGTACACGGTCCCTTCCGCGCGTGCCGCCGGAGCGGAAACAAACGCCACCGCGTCGTTGAAGACGGCCGTTCCTCCCGCGAGCGGCCGCATGACCACATGCTCCGCGAAATCATGCGCCACCACGTCCGCCCCCGTCAACGTGCGCGGCGAAACGATCCGATACGGCAGCTCCTTCGCGCCGAGGTCGGCGAGCAGCCCCCCCACGCCGGTGTTCGGCCCCGGCGCCGCCAGCACGAGCAGACGTCCCCCCGCGCGCATCCAGCCCGCGAGGCGCGCCGTCTCGACGCGGGAGAACGGCTCGCGCGCGCCGGCCACCACCAGCACCGCGCAGTCGTCCGGCACGGCCGGCGTGGCCGCCAGGTCGAGCGTCCCGAGGCGGTAGCCGTCGCGGCGCAGCTCGCGCGCCATGTCGCTCATGCCGAAGGCGGGGTCGTAGGAGGCATAGGTGGTCTCCCCGTGCCCCGTCGTCCAATAGACCGTCTCGCGCTGCGCCGGCAGCGTCAACCGCTGCAGGGCCGACGCGCAGGCGGCCTCGCCCGCGAAGACCCCCGCCGTGCCCACGGCGACCACGCCGTTCGTCGCCCCGGCGAAAAGCTCCGCCACCGGCACGACCTCGCGGCGGTGTCCGCGCCGGAAGACAAGCGACCCCTCCTCGGCACCGTTCCGCACGAGGTCCACGGCACGTCCCAGTTCCCAGCGCGGATCCACGTACTCGACCACGAGGCGGGTGCCCGCGACGGACTGGGCCGTCGCCTCCAGTCCGCGCAGCAGACGGGAGACCGCCCGGAACTCCGGCGCGCGCCGCGCGAGGAAGCACGTCACATGGACGTCGCCGTGCGTCTCCGCGAGGATCTGCCGCGTCCGCGCCGAAGTCTTCGTCCGCCCCGCCCGCAGCGGCAGCTCGAAGACGACGTCCAGGCGCAGCGCGAGCATCGCGACGAGCGCGGCGAAGACGAACGCGAGCGCCGTCACCACACCGGTCGAGACGCGCAGACCGTGCGCCGCGCGCCCGCGCAGCCGCGCGCAGGCCACGGCCTTCGTCGCGGCGAACAGCGCGAAGAGCGCCAGCACGCCGTAGAAGACGGGCGTCGAGAGGCGCACAAGCCCCGTCGCGACGTCGACGATGTGCGCCTCGAACGGCATCGACGCAAACTTCATGCGCAGAATCGGCGACCAGATGGTCGCCAACTCGAACGCCGCATGCGGCAGGGCGAGCATCAGGAGGAGGGCGGCGAACGCCGCGAGCGCGGCGTGCCGGAAGCACGCACTCGCGAGAAGCCCCACCGCGCACCAGAGGGCGGACTGCAGCAGCAGCGCCAGAACGGCCGGCAGGAAGGAGAAGACCGAGAACGCCTCCCGCAGGGCCGGCGCGTAGAACGGCAGCAGACACAGCGGTACAAGCAGATACACCCCCAGCACGAGCGCGCCCATCGCGAAGGCGCCCAGGTACAGGCCCAGCACAACGTCCCGCTCGCGCACGGGCGCCGTCAGCAGCAATTCCAGCCGCCCGCTCGCCCGTTCGTCCGCGACGAGCCGCATCGTCAGGAGCGCCGCCAGGAGCGGCAGGAAGGGAACCGCCGCCGTCGCCCACAGCGCCTCGACGGGCGTGGTGCCGCCGTCGCCGCGCAGGAGCGTGAACGTGAAGAAGCCACCCGCGAGCGCCAGGAAGCCCGCCGCGCTGAACGCCGTCGCCGGCGAGGCCCACAGCCGCCCGAACGTCCGCAGGAACATGACCCGGACCGTGCGCGTCATGCGGCCCCTCCCGTCGAAGGCGCGGGCGGCGTCAATCCCAGAATCGTCCGCACGCCTGCGGCCGTCTTCGCGCCGACCACGCGCCCGTCCCGCAGCACGTAGAATTTGTCCGCCCACTGCTCCAGTTCGTTCAGTTCGTGCCCGCTCACAAGCACCGCCGCGAACGAGGAGACGGCCGCGACGATGCGCCCGAACGAGGCCCGCGTGACAGGGTCGAGCCCCGCCAGCAGGTCGTCCAGCAGCAGGAAGCGCGGACGCAGCAGCACCGCGTCCGCAAGCGCGACGCGCTTGCGCAGACCAAAGGACAGCGTGCCGACGGGAACGTCCGCATACGGCTCCAGGCCGCACAGCTCCATCGCCTCCGCCACGCGATGGCGGATCTTCTTCGTCATCTCGCCACGCAGATTCGCCCGGTAGCGCAGGTACTTCCGCACACGCAGGTCGGGATCCGCGCACGCCGCCTCGGGCAGGTACCCGAGCATCCGCCGGAACCGCAGCGCCTGCCGGAACGCATCGATGCCGTCCACGAGGACGCGCCCGGAAGACGGAAGACACACCCCCGCCAGGATCTTCAGGAGCGTGGTCTTCCCCGCGCCGTTCGCCCCGGCAAGGACGGCCGTTTCGCCCGGTGCGAGGGAGAACGACACGTCCTCCAGAAGGGGCTTGCGTCCCCAGGAGAACGAAATGTGTTGAACGTCGAACATTAACGGGACTATTCTACCATATCTCCCCCCCTCCGTGGAGGGGCAAACACAGCAAGGCCTCCGCATCGAAGTCAATGCGGAGGCCCCGATGTTCCACGGCTGCAGCCAATCCGGACCGTCAGTAGACCGTCGGCGCCACCACCGTCTGCGGGACCGTCGGCGCCACCACCGTAGGCTGCGGCACGACCACGGGCTGCGGGGCAACCGCCGGCTGGACTACGGGCTGCTGCACAACGACCGGCTGCGGGACAACGACCGGCTGTGGCACCACCACTGGCTGCTGCACGACCGTCGTCGCCGTGTACCCCGGCGCGTAGTAGGCGTAGCCGGCGGCGTCATACCAGACGTTGTCGTACCAGCAGCTGCGGTAGTGGGGATGGATGAGGCCACGCCGCCAGCCGACGAGGCTCGGCGGGCCGGGGCGGCGGTGGAAGCCGGGCCCGTAGCCCCAGCGCGGCGGCGGAGGAGGCGGCGGCGGGCGGTGGAAGCCCATGGGGCCGTGATGCCGGGGCGGCGGAGGCGGCGGGCGGTGGAAGCCGCCCCCATGCCCATGCCGGGGCGGAGGAGGCGGCGGACGGTGGAAGCCGCCGGGGCCACCCGGG
>OIWT01003816.1_pt1 | contig 13189 bp, 20 predicted proteins | sample 1587701 | NCBI WGS metagenome assembly OIWT01 (sample SAMEA3888904, study PRJEB22519) | human gut metagenome | biome: human gut; feature: human-associated habitat; material: faeces | place: Denmark | collected 2009
GCCATGTTGCCGTGGAAGTCGCCAAACACGTAGACGGGCGACTTGAGCTTCAGAATCCGCGGCTCCGAGCCGAAGATGTGCTCTACCGGTGAACGCAGGCAAACAACGCGACTGATCTGGTTGCATTGATTCTCAAAGGCCTCGAGGAAATCGGAGGACGCAAAATATGAATTCGGCATGGGCTCGTTGCACTGCTTGATAATCTCCTCGTTGTACTCCTCCTGGTCCTGCTCCTCGTCAACATCCAGAATGCCCTGTGTAATTTGGCTGGCGGCTCTGCCCATCACACCCCTCCCTTTGCACTACCTGGAGATGCGGTTCTTTTGCACATTGTTCTTGTAGAACGTGTATAACGTCGGCGCGATTGTGTACTGCTTTCTCTTCCCTTCTCCCTTCAGAACGGCGATTTGCTCCTTCAGCTGGCTGTTCTCCTGCATCAAACGAATGCAGTTCGCGCACACTTCCTCACTTTTGCTTCCCTGATCCTCCTGTTTGCTCTTCGTGTCCTTGTCCGTCGTCTTCTTTCTCCTCCACATGGATTATCCAAAACGAAACAAGATTTGTACGCCGGCCCTAATGAAGGAAACAATCGGGTGTGTCCCTATGCGAATTCTCGTTTCGGTCAGGCAATGCGGTCGATAAGAAACAGAAACAACTAGCAAACTATAGGATACATCTTCCCTTGAACACTCTGGAGAAGTCCGAAAGGATTTGTTTCTCGCGTGACGGAGGAATGTCCGAGTAGGCGATGTTCAAATACGTCAACGAGTACGACGACGCGCTCTGGAAGAAGGACACGAACTCGTACGCGCCCCTCTTGGTAATGCCCGTGTAGGACAGATCCAGCTTCAGCAGGCACGGCATCCTTCCCTTCCCGAACACGTCGAGGAAGTCGCGGATGAACACGTCGTCGACATCGTGATTCCCGCTCAATCGCAGCAGCTCCAGTCTCTGGCAGAAGGCGGACCGCCGGAACGCGTCGACCAGGTAGGCTAGGTCCTTCTTCGACAGGTTGCAGTTCACCAGCTGAAGCGACCGGAGATGCGCCGTGGCGGGAGAGAGCAGCCACTGGTGCAGCGCCGGGCCGATCGTCCGGATGCTCGTGGACACGATGCTCAGCGACTCCAGCAGCCCCTCCACCTCCCGCGGGAACACGCTGAAAAAGGCGGCCACGCCCTTGGTGGTGATGGCGTTGTCCTCGAAGCTCATCTCCCGCAGGCGGCAGCCCTCCACGTGGCGGTGCAGCCAGCGCACCATCAGGAAGAAGTCCTCGTTGCTGAAGGGGTTGCGCGCCAGCGACAGAACGTCGACGCGCAGCACGGGCGTCGGACACGCCGCGAGCGCCTCCCACGCCTCGGCGTCCAGTCCGTGGATGGCGTTGCCGCACAGGTCCAGCAGCGCCAGGTGGCGGATGGACGAGGTCTGCAGCGCGCCAAGCAGCCCGCGCAGGTCCTCGCCCGACAGCTGCGTGCGTCGGAGGATGAGGCGCTTCAGCCGCGCCGCCCGGTCGCTCGCCAGCCACAGGCCCAGCTGCTCGGCCCCCACGCCGTCCAGCCGCACGCCCTCCAGGTTGAGCGTCTCCAGCGTGGTGCAGGGCGACTGTCGGAGCGCGGCGAGGAAGGAGACAACGGCGTCGCCCGGCCGGTTGTTGCCCAGGTCCAGCACGGTGAGATGCGCGGCGTAGTCGGTGCGGAGGAACGCGCTGAGCGCGGCGAAGTCGCAGGGCAGGAGCCCGCAGTCGTTGAGCTCGAGCACGCGCAGACAGGGACAGGTGCCCTGCGCCAGCCCGCGGAACCAGGCGGCGAGGCAGCCGTCGCTGAGCTGGGGGTTCTCGCTGAGCTTGACGTAGCGGAGACAGGGGCAGAGGAAGGCGTTGAGGAAGTGCACGAGGTGTGCGGCGCTGTGCGCGGACACGCTGTTGCGCGAGAGGTCGAGGTACTCCAGACTGCTCAGCAGCCCCTCCTTCACCGCCGTGGCGATGCGCAGCACGCAGGAGTCCTTCAGCATCGTGTCGCCCAGGAAGAGTCGCGACAGCACCGGCACCGAGTGCGGTGAGGACTGGTCCGACGGCCACAGCGACATGCACAGCGCCATCACGCCGTCCCAGCCCAGCGGCACGCCGTTCATGTAGATCTCCGTCAGGTGCTGGCAGCGGCTCAGGTGCGTCTCGCGCAGGATCAACGGCATGCTGCCCTCGAAGGTAGAAACGAAGGAGAGATTGGACAGCACGAGGTAGAGAGAGGAATTCACGATGGAGGAGAAGTGCGTCGCGAAGTACGGCGAGAACTCCTTCTCCTGCACCACCAGGTTCAGACGGAAGTCCTCGGAGAGCAGACCCAGAGAGGACTCGCGGTTGACGCGCGTGGCGAGGGCATTCAGGATGTCGAGCACCGCCCACTCCCCCACCAGATAGAGCTCCAGCGTGGTGAGGTGCAGAAACCCGTCGTTCTGCAACAGCGTGGTGAACTCGGCCAGATCACCCTCCCTCGGCTCGCCGGCAATCACGAGGCGCTTCAAAAAGGTGCTGAGGTGGATTGCGTCAATCCAACCGTCCAGGGCGTTCACGCTGACGTCGGTTTGGGCAATCTTCACCAGCTTGAGAAAATAGCGGTTCACCTTCTTCAGCTCCAACTGGGAGGGAACGCTCATATAGGAGAGAACGTCCATCATGCTCGTTGTCCGAATCTGGCTAAATCGCGCGGCTTCCACGCAGCCGTTGTCCGGGTACATCGCGGACAGTCGTTCCCTGTAGCGGTTGATGCGTTGCTCATAGAGTTGAAGCACTTTCTGCTTCATGTCGCTCTTGTCCGGCATCGGAATCACCTCGTCGCACGACGTTGAGTCTAGCCATTACGTTTCCACTGAAGGGACACCTGATAAGGGACTCACCTCGGAATCCGAAGTAACCCCCATTCGGTTGAGAATGGCATCCATATTCGACCCACTCTCAAAGCCAGCCGATGTCTGGAAGGATGTGTTGTTGTTCCGGTGATGGTGATGTCTCCTCCTCGCTTGGATGGATATGTCTTCATCATGGACCGGTGCTGTGTATACTGAGGAGATTGTCTTGGAAGGTTTTTGGCCCATTACTCGAAATAATGGCTGTTAACACAGTCGCAGTCTTGCGCGTACAGTGGTGACCACTGGTCTCTTGATCATCGCATTCTTCGTGTGTTTCTGTCTCCCCACTGGTGTTTCGTGTTGTAACAGGGTTACGCTGCTTGTAGGAGAGTCTCTTTGGTGATATGCAGTGATTTGGAAGGAGAGTTGGAGGGAAGTAGTGATGAATGCCCTCCTGCCCGTACCATCCCCGGATAGCGACTTGTTTGAAACGTACGTGCAAAGTGCAATCACAGCAAAAAGAAAGCAAATGAAACAAACGCCAGATGAAAATGATGAACCCAAAACACTTGTTTACGGCGTTACAGCCGTGTTGGTCGTGGCGATGGTCTCTCCCTTCGTCTCCTCTCCAGATTCATTTCCCTTCTTCTCCATTTCTATCTCCTTCTTCTCCTCGTGCGTGTTATCAATCTCCGCCTCCTTCTTCACAGGAAGAACGGTCTTCTTCTCCTTTCCAAACTGCTTCGCACCAGGCATCGTCAGCACGATACTCATCATACTAATCGCGCCCACAGCCAGAATCATCGAGTAGTAGTAGGTTCCCTCCTTCCAGTGATCATACACAGCAGAGAGGATCAGCGGAGACAGAATAAGAGAAGTCTGTCCAGAAAAGTTGTTCCAGGAGAGCACCTTTCCCTGCACTTCAGGCTCATTGGTGGTACTGATGATGGAGGAAGAGGTAGGCGCAGACGCGACGTAACCAATCCAGAGGAAGGTCGAAGCGATGACATTTCCCACCAGCGTCTTGCAGAATCCCATAAAGAAGTAACTCAGCAGCTCGATGATGCCTCCACACAGTGCGACAATCGGAATAGGAACGCCCACCTTGTAGACGATCAGACTGTATAACCACGCCTGCTCGATGCACAGCAACACGGACTGGGAGCAAATGATGACTGTGAACATGCTGACACCGACGCCGAACTTGTCCTTGAGGTAGTAGCCATAACGAGAATCGAAGGCGTTCATCACCCAACGATTACAGAACTCAAACACGAAACACATGCACATGAGCTTGGTGGGCTTCACGTTGATGGCCTTTCTGCGCTGGCGGATTTCCCTTCTCTTCTCCTTCACGCGCGCCTCCGCCTTTGCCTGCTCCTCTATTCCTTATGTGAACGACTTAGGCACACCCTTGCTCTTGCCCTTCGCCTCACGGCGGATATCGCGAATCTCGTGAACATCCTTGTTCGACTCGTCCAGGAAAGCAGACGCAATAATCAGAGCGACTCCGGCAACGCCTCCAGCGAAATAGAGGGGATAATCGTAGTTGCTCTTTCCCAACACACCACCAATCGCAGGACCAAGGACACTCGCAGCAGCGATTGTAGCCTCCAAATACGCCAAATAGCGATTTCTGTCTTTCGGAGCGGTGCAATCAGCGATAAGACTATTTCTCACTTCAATAGGATGACGGCTACGCCTGCGTGACAATCTGGGAACCAGAAGCAAGACCAGTGACAGTTCTCCAGAAGATGAGCGTCCAAATGGAGCGGGACAGACCCTGCAGAATGGCACCTAGACATCATCGTATGACTGTGAGCATACCAAAACACGAGCCAATCAGAGACACGATCAGGAAGAGCTTGCGACCATACAAATCGCTGTAGTTACCCATGACCAATAAACCTGGATATCAAACGGAGAAACTGAGCCTACTGACAATCTGCGCAATACTGTAACCACTAAACAGAATACCCTCCTCGGAGGGAGTCGCCCCCAGCGACTCCGACAGATAGGGGAGAACGGGAACGATGAGGTAGTATCCCATAATGTCGAGAAAGACGGTAATGTACCCAAGAATAAGGGTTTGCTTCGTTCGGATTTGAGCCATATCTCTATACTACCAAGAGACCAGCTTACTGGGACTGGAGGGTGAAGGAATTAATAATGACCTCCGGTTTGTTGTTCCAGTGGTAAAAGGAGTTTTTGCCGCGATACACGGAATAACCGCGGACTCCCGGCTTCTACCACGTGCAATTTCTGGAAAAATTCTTTGGTGACCTTGATTTGACCCATTTGTGTCGCAACTGACCACTTGTTTGCTCCGTTACTGGATGAATTGGAGAGTAAAGAGCGCATACTGCTTTGTCGCATGGTATAGAAGCGGAATGATTTGAATATGCGCCTTTCCGCCTCATTCCGTTTCCCGACCCTTTTATCCGAAGTATCACAACCGGCATTCATCTCTATGTCACATGACCCTATTTCGTGCAAAGCGTGATGATCTAACAAACACACCACCAAAACGAAAAGTAGATGGTTACGCCTGCACCTCGACCTTCTTGGCGTCGCTGGCGTTCTCCTCCTGAGGAGCGGCTTCGCGCTTTCTCGATTCCGGAGCATCGAGCATAACCAGGATGTGAGAGCAGCTCGCTCTCACCTTCTTCACATTCGTCCACTCCGCCACCTTCTTCGGCACGTTCATCACCTTCTCCTCCTTGCCCTCCTCCTTCGGCACGATCGGGTGCGTTCCGTCGCCCCACATGAAGAAGCCCTCCGGACCGTAGCAGCCACTCACGTTGTCCACCGCGAACACGCCCGTCATGCCGTGCAGCGTCGGGACCTTCGTCAGCTGCTTGCTACGCCTCAGCCCCGCTGTGAGTTGCTACGCCAACGCCGGCGCGCCCTCGCCCAGACCCAGCTGGCCGGAGGCGTTGTCGCCGCCCACGTACACGTCACCCTTGGCGTCCAGCACCACCATGTGGTTGGCGCCCATGGCCACCTCCTTCATCTCGAGGCCCTGGAACAGCTCCACGCGCTTCGGGTAGGAGATGATGTGACGGCCGTTCATGAAGGACACGGCGGACGCCTCCTCCGAGTCGTTGCTACGCCTCACCCGCGCGCCGCGCCCCCACAGTCGCATGAAGTCGTTGCCCCAGAAGTACACGAAGCCCTTCTTGTCGATGCACATGCTGCTGTTGCCGCCCGCGATCACGCGCACCACCGGGCCAGGGAAGTCCGGCTCCTCGCGGTACGTGCGGTCCTACGCCTCACGCGCCGCGCCCTCTCCCACGTGTTTCCACTCCTGGCACAGCTTCTTGGGGGACCATTCGATGGAGTTGTTGCTCACGCCTAGCTGGCGCCTACGCCTCAGGCCATATCGAAAAGCCCACATCGCGTTCTCGCCCATGCTATATACGTTCATATCGTCGCCAAGCACCAGGACGTGGTGATCGCCCATTACCACCTGCTTCACCTGAACGTTCAGCTCGCGGAACGCCTACCCTTTATCTCACCCCACAACGGCAACGCTGTTCTTCTTGGGCAGACGCTTCGGCTTGTAGTCCATGTGGCCCAGCTCGCCGTTTGAATTCTCTCCCCAGCCGTAGAGGTGGCCGTTCTTGGTCACCGCCAGGATGTTGTTGCCGCTGCAGGACACCGCCGTGAGGTTGCCCTCGCCCTTGCTGATCTTTCCGCTCTGGAAGAAATCGACGCGGCGGAAGTGGTTCAACGACTCGTGGACGACGTCCTGGTGGCCCAGCACTCCGGAGTCGCCGTCACCGCAGGTGTACAGGCAGCCCTGTGCATCGAGAGCGACCGAGACGTCCTAGGCGTGATACTACGTCCTCAATACTACCGTTCCACAACCGAAGTCAACGACGCTGTCTCCGGACACATCGCTCAGCAGAGTGGGCTGCGAAACCAGTTTCGCCTCGATTCCGGAGCCAAGCTACGGGTGAGCGCCCGCAGAAGACCGCACGCAGCTGGCATCGTTCCTGCCCCAGCCGTACATCACCGTCTTGGGCGATTCTCCCTCGGGAAGAGCGGGCATGCGGTCTCTGCAGTGCTTGCAGAACCAGTCGCCCTCGGGCACCTCCATCACTCTTTTGAACTGTTTGTTGGGCACCTTGCCGCAGCATTCGCAGCCCGTCTGCGCCGTAACGGAGAGGGAACGATACACCTACCATACAGTATGTGTGATACGCGTGGTCACAACCGTCACAAAGAACGAGTAAGTCCTCGTCCACAGCCTGCTTACAAATCATACAGCGTGTCACCTAGCGCCATCAGCGTCGCCGCACACGGACTACCTCGGTTTCCTGATTCTCCATATCGTTCGATGCAAATCTAAGTGAAAAGCCACCGTCTTAGAAGAATGAAACTCCCATCTCAACGCAAAGCCCAATGTCTCCGCCTCTCCAGCATTCGACGCGCAACACCTATAAATCCCACAGGAATTCAAAACGAAGGAAGAGAAGGCAGTGCGTTCCATTCGAAACAATCGATCCTGTTCGCCGTCGTTTCGTTATCCGTATTGCTGTATTCACGGGAACGGCGAGACATACGCCTCCTCCTCGACTTCTTCCGTCTTCCATCACTAAACGAATGCAGCGTTGATAATCAAGTGATGACGGAACGGGCAACCGCTCGTTTTCTGTCGGTTTTCTCACTAATTAACGAGACTGTGCGTCCCGTCCTTTGAAATCTGATTTAGCAGCATGAGAAGGAGAACTATCGCTACCGCAAGCGTCGTTCTGTTCTGCTTGTTGCTCGCCTTCGTTCTCGGGGAAGATAATAACACCTTGGAGACAACGGACTATGAGAGCGAGGAGGAGGAATTGCTTTTGGAACAGGAGGACCTCGTGATGGAAGAAATCGAGTACGAGTACGAAACGGTGATTGGCGAAGAGAAGCAGCGCAACATAGTTGAATACCACAAGCACCCTGGAGTCTATGTCATCGATTTGGAGGGCATTCTTTACGCGCTGGACTCTGACAGTGGCGAGATCCTCTGGATTCGCAAGGTGAGCGACAAGCTCATGAAGGTCGTGGAGCAGCCCCTCCCGCCCATGAACTACCGAGACAAGGAGAATGTCAGTTCGCTGCAGTGTTTGTGCTATGGGATGGGTTGATGAGTAGACGCCTACACGAAACCCTTCAGCGGGATGCTCGTCTCTCTGGACGGCTACATTCTCATTCCGCGCATGGACGGCAAGTTCAGCGTCTTCCAGGACTCCATCGACAGCATCATCAACAAGGACACGGTTACCGTGAACATCCCCGGCAACAAGGGTTTGTGCGGGTGATGGGCGTGAGGATTAGAGGACACGTCCCTGCTGTTCATGGGCGGTAAGAAGAGCACGTTTATTTCCCTGAACGACGTGTCGGGAAAGCTCTCCTCCTTCGGCTCCGAGATTCCCGACCCCTCCGTTGAGGTTGTTCCTCCTTCCATGACTCATCGCTAGCTGTCCCACTCGCTCTCGGAACTGCGCGTGGTGCGCGTGCAGAAGAACGTGAATTGCTACAGCAATCGCGGCATCGAGTTTTGGAACCTCACCACGAACACGCTCTCTCTCCAGTTCAGCAACGAAATGGTGTCAGCCCCATCGCCTCCTCATCACTAGATGCGGCATCTCACAGAAGTGCGCGACATCCCCGACCTCGTCTACACCGACGACTACTCCATCCGCGCCCTGGACGAGAACGGCGCCACGCTGTGGACCAAGCGGTTCCCGCACATGCTGATGCAGACCTACTACGCCAGCAACCGCTCCTTCATCATGATCCGCAATGTTCACTCCGTCACCACCGGCGACCACTCGCTTACCGAGGGCCTCAACCTCCTCACCATGGGTGCGCAGCCCGCCGAGAACCACGTGCTGCTCGCGCTCCTCTTCTCGCCGACCTCCCATCCCTCCATTCCCCTCCTGGAGTCCAAGCCGCAGGAGGACCTCGCCGGTCGTCGCTTCATCCCGCTGGAGGAGGTGGGCGAGTCCAACAGCACTGCCTGGCCGCTCGTGCCGCACAACGACACCGACTTCCCCTACGGCCGGTGGGACCCCCCGTTTTCGCACGACACGCGCAGCGTGCACCACCTGACGCTGGTGCAGGAGCTGGTGGTGCTGTTGGCGACCATCGCATCGGGTCTGCTGCTCGTCATGGCGTACAAGTGGGCAGAGCACTGGTACGGCGGCGACGACAAGCCAACGGAGGCGGTGCAGGTGGGCTTCGCCAAGCCGCACGCGCCCCTGCCGGTGGAGGTGCCGTTCCCGCTGTCGCTGCACCCGCCGACGATCCCGGAGGAGGCGGAGGAGTCGCCCACGTCGCCGTCGCCCGTGCCGTGCGTGGAGGATCTGTCGATGGAGTCGACGCCGTCGCTGCCCGTGCCCTCCTCGGACTACCTGCACTCCCGCACGCCCGAGCTGTCCTCGGCACATGGCATGCACAGTACGCAGAGCACGCTGGAAAGTAGCGTGATGGGTGCAACGCACGACACCTCGCTGATGGGTGCAACGCATGACGCTTCGTTGATGGGTGTGACTCATAACACCACAATGATGAATGGGACGGACACGGAGGAGGGCCAGTCGCGCGGTGCAGCCAGCGCAGACCTGATGCATCTCAATCACATCTCTCTGCTGGGCGTCGACCTGCCGCTGTGCACGGGCCGCTACCGTCAGGACTTCAAGGTGAGCGTGTGCAATGATCCTCACGCATAGGAAGAGTTCATTCTGGGCAAGGGCGGCTTCGGCGCGGTGTTCCTGTCGCGCAAGTCACTGGAGCGCGTGGACTACGCGGTGAAGAAGGTGGTGCTGACGACGGGCGCCAGCGTGAGCGAGCTGAGCCTGCGCGTGCTGCGCGAGGTGCGCATCTTCGCGCGCCTGGACCACGTGAACATCGTGCGGTTCTTCAACGCGTGGCTGGAGTTCGTGCCCAACGAGAAGCTGGACAAGGAGTTGGACAACGACCCCGCCTCCGAGGCCTCCTTCGTCACGCAGGGCTCCTCGCAGGACCTCAGCCCGCTCACCACCAACCTGACCCAGCCACTCGCCACGCAGGACGTGACGCAGCTGACCACGCAAGACCTCACGCAACTGACCACGCAGGAGCCAACACTGGCTTCTCAGTCAGGTCCATCGAGTGAGGCGAGTGAGGCGAGTGAGGCGAGTGGAGCGAGTGGAGCCAGCGCGTCGTCGGACAGCCTGTTCGACGAGCTGGACACGACCAGCATGGACTGGAAGAAGGAGATGAACCGCAGCGGCGACTGTCCCTTCGTCTTCGCCGACAACTCCCTCTCCCAGTTCGACCAGGCCGTCTCCTCTCGCGTCTTCCACCCCTCCCAAACCACCCAAACCACCCAGACTAATCAGGTGACGCAGACCACCCAGACTAATCAGGTGACGCAGACGCTGCTGCAGTCGATCACGACGCAAATCTCGACGTCGTCGCGCTTCGCGCGCGCGTCGCTGCGGTACGCGCCGACCTCCAGCCGCAGCCTGCTGCGCCACAACGCGCTGGTGCTGTACATCCAGATGGCGTACTGCGGCAAGCGCACGCTGAACACGTACCTGCAGGACCCGAAGCGCGTGGTGAACGAGGACGAGATCCTGAACGTGTGCGTGCAGCTCTGCAAGGCGCTGGCGTACATGCACTCGAAGCAAGTCATCCACCGCGACGTGAAGCCCGCCAACATCTTCTACACGGAGGACGGCGACGTGCGTCTCGGTGACTTCGGACTCTCGCGCGATCTTTCGGAGGCCGACGACCCCGCGATTGACAGCGCGAACTCCTCCTCCAGCCACCTGCGCAGCAGCGGCTCGCGCACGGACGCGACGACGACGCACATCGGGACGCAGATCTACTCGTCGCCGGAGCAGCTGACCTCGCGCGGGCACTACGACTACAAGTCGGACATCTACGCGGCGGGCGTGGTGCTGTACGAGATGAGCTTCCCGCCCTTCAAGACCGCCTTCGAGAAGTGCGAGGTGTTGAACCGCCCGCGGCGCGGCGCGCTGCCCGAGACGCACGAGGGCATCAGCCACGCGCTGTACGACCTGATCAAGCGCATGATGGCGCTGGACCCAACGAAACGCCCGACGGCGAGCGAGGCAGTGGCGGAGGCAATGATGATCCAGGAGAAGAAGCGGAAGCTGATCATCCAGCTGAGCCAGGAGGAGTCGTACAGCAGGTGAGGGTTGAGCGGGGAAGTGAGGCGTAGCCAGCAATTGAGCATCAGCTCCCAGCTGCAGGCACTGGAGCTGTCGAAGTACATCCGGCTGATCATGTACGACGCCAAGAACTACCAGATCGTGGTGACGCTCTCGGTGATGGAGGAGAAGGAGCTGAATCGCGATATCGAGGCCATTCAGGGCTTCAAGGGCGTTGTATGGGTCCATTTGATTTCCATGTAATACTACGTCGTTTCGCCCCTGTTTGTTTGGATCATTCATTTTCTCGCAGGGTCATGAGCAAGTACTACCAGGTGGACATGATCGCGAAGGCGATAAAGCCGCAGCTGGTGAACGGCGTTTGGCGTAAGCCCAAGCTGTCGGCTAGAAGAGTCGCTAGCATGCGTAAGGAGTGTCTGCGCTACGGAACGATCAACGGTATTCAGGCTGGTTCGAACTGCAGTGGAGTGGAGTCACCCGTAGAGTGGAATCCCGAATGGGACAGGCCCCACAAGTCCTGGATCCCGCCCATGCCCAAGGGTCATGCTTTCGATAACAAGAAGGATGAAAGGTGCTCCTTGTCTTTTCCCCTCACCGAATAGAATTGCCCTCATCGACAAGAATATGAAGGCGATGCCGAAGCTGATTATCGAAACGAGGAAAGTGCGCATTTGGGATGCATTGTTATGCGTAGGAGGCCTATCTGTCCAAGCCGCACACGTTCCTGGATGTGAAGCTCGATCCCGAGGATTAGTGGGTTGCGTAGTGATCAGTGTCATCTGTAGTGAGGATTTCTACAAGATTGGCAGACGCGTGTCGAATGCCCAGCTGCGCGCCGAACGGGAGAAGGAGGCGAAGCTGAAGGAGGAGGCTGCCAAGCAGGCGAAGCTGAAGGAGGCAAAGAAGAAGGCTGCCAAGAAGGGTGAAGAGAAGAGTGCCAAGAAGACGGTTACTAAGGAGGAGAAGAAGGTTGAGGAGAAGACTGCCAAGAAGACTGAGGAGAAGACTGTCAAGGACGAGAAGAAGTAATTTGTTTTAGGGTATTGAATAGGAAGTGTTTGTTCTCCATCCCATACAACTCTTCACAGGAGAATGGAACCCAAATCAGTGGATTTGAGGAAGAAGGTGGAGGAGGAAGCGTGAGAATCAAGGAGCAAATGTGACCAATAGTCCTTCTACCGACGGAAAGGTGAAAGAGGCCCAGTCTGTCACAGTGTCTATAGCGAGCAACGTCAAACGTAGTCGCACAATCAATAATTGAAATCTAGCGTCCTACGTCGAATGGAGTGTGGGTGACCGCTGCGAGGCCCTCTATAAGGAAGATAACAAATACTATCCTGGTAGTTACTTTGCAGAGTGCTCATTTGCAGCTATCATTCACCTGATTGATGAGTTTCAAATCGACGTGACCGTCTTCTACATCGGCTACAACCAAAGCGCAAAGCTTGACATGTCTGAAATCCGCAAGCCGACGACCCGGTGGGACACTGCCGATCGTCTCCCTGAAAAGGACATCAAAGAATGGCTGCATTGGACGTATCATGCGTAGCAAGGAACGAAGTGTAGAGTGATCTTTCACGGAGACGGCAACTTCTACGACACGATCATCGACAGCGTGAACGGCGACAAGGTGAACATTCGATACACAAAGTTCAATACCTACGATACTGTGAGAAAGACGGACCTAAAGTGCGCGTCTCTGCTTGTATTGAGAACTAGAGTGGCTGTGAAGGCGACGGAGCAGCAGCCTGAAGACGAGCTGCGCATCCTTCCGACAGATGACAAGAAGACCGTGAATATGAAGAAGAGGAAGCTGATGAAGATGGAGAAGGACAAGCAGTCCAAGGAGGAAACGGAGTACTACAAAAGCAAGCAGAACGCGTGGCAGCAGTTCCAGAACCGCTCTCAGCAGAAGAGAAAGCACCTCATCGCCGAAGGAGTCATTGCAGATCGTACGCACGCTCTGCTCTCTTACCCGTAGCCTTCAAGAAGGGGAGCATTTTCAGAACCTCCACCGGAACAGCGCGCACTTCTGGAACCGCTCCGATCGAGAAGACGATGACACCCGCCCCCAAGCGCGCAAACACCTTCCGCAGCTGGCTTCTTTGTTGAACAAACAGTGAGGTATTGACAAACACCGGTTTAGTAGCCGTAACCGTAGAGGGTTCTGCCCTGTC
>OIWT01003827.1_pt1 | contig 13151 bp, 18 predicted proteins | sample 1587701 | NCBI WGS metagenome assembly OIWT01 (sample SAMEA3888904, study PRJEB22519) | human gut metagenome | biome: human gut; feature: human-associated habitat; material: faeces | place: Denmark | collected 2009
CTGAAGAGAAGGAGCAGAAGCCTGAAGAGAAGGAAGAGGTGAAAGAAGAGAAGGAGGAAGTGAAGGAAGAGAAGAAGGAAGAACCGACTCTTGAGATGCCCAAAGAGAAACCAGCAAAGCGACCTTCAGAGAAGAAGGAAAGAGCCAAGAAACCCAAATCCCCCAAGAAATCTCCCCAGGAGGAGGAGGAGCCCGTGCGCGCTACCTTCACTGACCCGCTCCGCGCGGCAGACTTCCCGCCAACGCCCGTCTCCATCGCACACGCCTCGCCACTGCTGGCCCCCGTGTTGCGGTCGCTGCTCGCCGCGATCGACGCCAACCACGCCTGGCAGGAAACGCGCGCTCTCCTCGATGTGGCATCCCATCTTTTTGACCACCACGTGGCCGTGATGGCTCTGCTGGCCTCGCACGTCCTCGCCGTCGCCGCCACACGCCCGCTGTCGGACCCGGAGACGGCCGTGCAATGTCTCGTCCTCATAACCGCGGGGAATCTCCCACTCACGCGCAGTGTGTCTGACCGCTGCGTGAAGGCGGCGCAGGAGGCGGCGGCGAAGAAGGACGCTGTTTGCTTCGCGCAGGCCACGGCGGTCCTTGTCGCTTTCTTCGCCGCGTGGCGGGAGGATTGCTTCGTCGCCGACCTCGCGGCTGTTTTCTTGGCGGCGTTCGCGAAGGAGGCAGTGGCGCAGCCGCTGTCCGCCGACACGGCGCCTCTGATCGCCGCGGCGCTGGAGAAGTACGCGGAGGTGCTGGAGCTGCTGCCGACGCCGCTGGGCGCGGCGCTCGTGGGTGCCACGGGGCTGAACGCGGTGATGGCGGTGGGCCGAGCATTGTCAGCATTGTCAGCAGTGGCGGACAGGGAGTTGACAGTAGTGGCGGACAGGGAGTTGACAGTAGTGGCGGACAGAGAGTTGACAGTGGTGGTGCGAGTGATGGCGGGCGTGTACCGGCATGCTGCGAAGAAGGAGGCGTTGGTGGAGGTGATGGTGCGTGTGTGTGCCGCGGTGGGCCAGCTCCAGGAGGCGAGCGAGGCGATGGTGCTGGTGAAGGCGATGGTGCTGGAGCTGGCGACGGCGCACGGAAAGGAGATGAAGGTAGTGCTGCAGGATTTGCGGCGAAGCGACGTGCGCGTGGTGCAGAGCGTGCTGCGCAAAGCGATCGAGGAGAAGGGCGAGGGCAAGAAGAAGCGACGCGCGAGCCACGTGCCGATCCGCCTGGACGAGAGCAAGTTTATGTGGCGTGTTTGTTCAACAAAGAGAGCAGTAACTACCCCTGTACTTGGCGAGCGCCGCCTTGTACTCGCAAATCGGCTGCCGCGTCTCCTTCTTCTCGGCGTGCAGCTGCTGCAGGAAGTCCGCGTACACGTCCTGGTTGATCACGTTCTTCACGCGCCAGCTCTCCTCGTACTCGTCCGCGTACACCGATCTACGCTTCACACCCTCGCCCTGACATCACGGCTTGTGTGGGATGTCGAAGCCAAAGCCGACGGTGAGCACGGCGAACACGTAGCCGCGGTGCTCCAGCTCGTCGATGAACTGCACCTTGTTGTACCCGTAGTTGATAAAGTGCTCGCTGTACATCGGGCTGCGCGGCGTGCGGCGCATCACCACGTACGGCTCCATGATCGCGAACGGCACGCAGGGCAGTGTCTGCACCGGCTGCTTCTCCGTCCACCACGCCTGGTCCACGAAGCGCTGTATGTAAGACATAGAGTCTGCCACTACGTGTGTCGGCAGCCGCGCATTGGCGATCTGACATACTTCGCGATGCATGCAGTTCAGAAGGTCCGCTTTGGTGGCAGGCAAATCCTTCTTCAGCTGCTCGAAGCAATTCGGCTCCGTCTTGCAGATCTCGCGCACCTGCGTGGTGAACTGGAAAGCAGGCAGCACGAAGGCGACGCGGTCGGCGTTGGCAGTGGCGGCGTCGATGCGGAGCAGACCCTCGTACAGCTGGACTGTGTGTGACAAGAAAGAAGAGAGGCAACAGGAGGGCCAGAGGTCCATGTCCAGGTTCACGAAGTGCGTGGTGTGGATGTTGTTGATGGCCAGGCGGCGCAGTGTGTTGATGGGGTAGATGGGATTCTTCATGGGTTTGCAGGTCGTGATGTTGCGATGCAATTCATCACTCTGCATGTCAGCAGAAACAAACGGATCACACCCACTGCGGCTTGTAGACGCAGTTGTCGGTGGCGGAGAAGGGGCTGCGGTTGTCGACGAGGTAGATCACGATGCGGACTCCCGAACCGTTGACCGTCTTCAGGAAGGACTCGACGAGGGGAATTTCGGTCCAGAGCGTGAAGATCGTCATCGAGATGGGGCTGAGGGTGAGGAGAATAGAGAATGCCCACCCGGTCCAGCGCTCACGCATTTGAGGGAAGAAATGCAGTCGATTTACCCTACCAATTAGACATCGGGGAAGAAGGAACGAGGTGTGCGTGGTGACCGTGTAATCGGGAACGCCCTCAGGAATAACTGCGCGTCATCAACCCAGAGAGTTCGTACAAGGGGCAGCAGTGTATTCTGAAAACTGCTTCGTTCCAGAGTTCCAGGCAATCTCGTAGTGCTCTTGGCAGTACTCATACAATGCGGGAGTGGGGTTGCACTTGACGAGCGCATCGGGGTGCTCAGAGAGAAAGCGAGCAATCACTACTTCTAACGCCCCTGAAACGCAATCCACCCGAAGTGTCCTGCCGCTCACTCCGCATATTGCTATGCACTTGCAACTGATCATTTTGAACTATGGATGAAGTTTCAAACCGGTAGACTACCCTGGTTTTGATAATCGACATGAGTGAAGTGAACAGCCGTTCCTTCCTTCGACAGCTTGAAAAGGGCGTTTAAAAAGAAATTCGTGGAGAGAAGGACGAAAAGACACAGCGAGCTATGACTTGACAAGCCACCATCGATTCTCACAAAAACAACAGCACTTTGAACCATACGCCAAGTACCATTGGAATATACAGCGAATCCCTGGAGGAAGCAATCAATGACTGGTGGAACAAACAGACCGAACTATCACAAAGCGATTCCCTGCGTTTCCGTCGCATCCAGGATGGAGTGAGAGGGGTGCCACATCTGCAGCGAGTTGTCCTCCGCCACGGAAGCAATCGTCCATTCGTCCTACCCGTCAACGTCCCAGCTCTGTCCCACGTTCGGATTCCAGGACACGCCACTCACCGCCGCCCTGTGGCCGCCGTGCACGAAGAGCAGTTCTTCGGGCTCGTCAAAACCCCGATCACTCTGCTTCGCCGCGCCCACCTTCGCCTCACTCTCCTTTCACACGCCCACTCTGCTGATGTCCCACAGGTTCACGCGCCGGTCCACGCCGTACGACGCCAGGATGCACGCGTTGAAAGGACTCCACGCCAGGCCCGTCGCGGCTCCCGTGTGGGCCGCGAGGCTGTGCAGCGGCTTCGTGGTCGCGCGCTGGTCCCAGAAGGACAAGGTGCCGTCGTCGCAGGCCGTGGCGAAGAGGAAGCGCTCCACGGGGTTGAAGACCAGGGAACGGACGCTCTGCGCGTGGGCCTGGAAGAAGAGCACGCTGTGCGCCTCGCGCGTGTCGTAGAAGATCACGTTGCAGTCGTCTCCGCACACGCCCAGGATGTTGCTGTCGTGCGGATGCCACGCCACTGCCTACGCTTCAGCTCCGCCGTCTCTCCAACGGTGACGCTCCCCTTCTGCTCGGCGTACACGCGCGTGGGCTGCAGGGTGACGGCGGCCGCGGAGTACACGTCCCAGATGCAGACGGCGTGATCGGCGCCGCCGGAGGCCAGACACTCTTTCCGCGCCATGGACCAGTCCAGGCCGGGGCAAGGACCCGTGTGGGCGTTGAGGTGGTACTGAGGATGCGGCTCGGAGTTGATGGGGGAGGTGGGGTGATGGGAAAGGTCGAAAAGGTAAATGCCTCCCGCATCGGATGTGGTGGCGATGAGGTCGTCTTTCTGCGGACAGTGCTTCATTCTAACGATGATGATAGAAGCGGAGAGCAACTGGATGATTTCACCCGGACTGTAGAGGCGATACTCCGTGGTCAGGCGTCCATCAATACCCAAAGTATTGGATTTGGCTATAATATGAGTTGGTTATGAGAAGGGTACTGGCTCCTTCCTCGTTGAAGTGCTTAAGATCCACCTCCACGAGCGAGTTCGGAAAATGCATCGACATTTGAATGACACAGTCATTTGAATCATTTGCCATACGCGTAGAAAGGTAAAACTTCTGTGTCGTGTATTCCTTCTTGTTTTCCCTGTTGTTTATGCCAATGATGGAGACTACTGCTGTACTCCAAGAATCCACTGGATGTTTTTGACGGGGTACTCCATGTCCCACATTTGAAGATAGTCATAGCTACGAATGAAGTAATGACATGTACTCGCACAGAAAGGGAGAACACTGCATCCATTCAGTGTATTCCTGCTTCACAATGTCAACCGGAGGCAGAGTCTGATCAAGCAGCCCGATAACTATAGTAAATTTGATTTCCATCACAGTTACCTTGATCAATCTCCGCCATAGTCTCTGCGTGTGAGGAAATGTGATTGTCCAAAAATAGGGGACATTTGGGTTTTCGTGCTCATTCTTTGTTTTCTTTTTACCATTGTATAGAGCAAACTGTGACTAGGATAGGAAACGAATTGGGGGACAAAGGGACATCATTGATGATGATTCCTTCTTTTTCCCACACAACAATGGGAAATCACTTACCACAACTGGGAAATCATACACATGCAACAATGGCAGTCAATCTGGAAATGCAACCAAGAACGCAGAACAAAGAACAGATCACCACCCTCCCTCAACTCGAAACAAACATTCCAAGAAACACACCACTCTCCTAAGACCCCCCACTCCCCAACAATTCAACAGCACGCCCCGCTCAAAAACAGATCGCTATATTTCCGTCCACACCCACGCTGGAGGCATTCTAACGGCTGAAACGGAGTTAGACAAGGATGAAGTTAGATGAGCTGCGTGACAAGAAAGTCGTGGAGGATGAGACGACTCGTTTCATAAGAAATGCGTTGGAGTGCAAAATACGTGTACGCATTTCCTTGTGAAATCAGCGTGATTGCATAGGGCGATAAGGAGGCCTACGACATCATCAAGAAACTGCTGTCCAATCCTAGCGACACGGAAGCGGTGATTTCGATGTCCACCAGCATCGGCCATTGCATCAACCTGATTTGCAACAACGTTGAGCAGTTTTTCGATCTTGTCTCCATTGTGCTGCGCATTCCCTTCAATGGGAACGTGAACGTGGCGACTGTCCTAACCGATTTTTGCACTGCGATCGCTTCGATCAGCAGCAGCTTCAACAAGCTGATTTTCAACATGCTTTTCCGCGAAATGATGGAGCTGGCCGTTCCGGACCATCCTGTCGAAACCGGCAAGGAAATGGGTGAGTGCTCCGTCGCTCGTTCATCTGTAGATGAAGCCACGCGAAACAAACTGCTCCAGCTGATTCACTCCACAATCCAGTCGATTCTCCGCGTGTCTCCGCTGAGTGGCCAGGTCTGTCTTTCCTGCTACAAGGAGAATTACCCCTTCATCACCAGGGAGAACTACCTCCACAAGCACGCCGTTTCCCAGCTGCTGCACCTGCTGTCCTACGCGCCCGTGCTTCGCGAGCGCGGCCTGACGCTTCTCGTGGAAAAGTTGATTGCGATCGACGTACTCCCTGTCGGCTCGGCTCATTCGAAGGTGGAGATCATCGTGGACGACAACGACGAGGAGAGCTCCGGCGATCAGCAACCGGAGGTGATTACCGTATACATTGGTGATTTCTAGGACGGACTGTCGGAGAAGCTGGACGAGCTGCTGCTGCTGGTGTTTGACTACATCGACACGCAGATCAAGGAGAATCAGGACAATGCGAAGATTCTCTTCCGCATCCTCCAGAAGGTGTTCGAGAAGGCGATCATGCTGACCCACCGCAGCAAATACACGCAGTTCCTCCTTTTCTACATCTGCCATTTCGATTCCTCCTTCGTCGAGCGGTTCGGGTTTTTACCCCTCTTCATCATAGCTTCGTGGGCCGCCTGGTGGACTGGTACTGCTCGGAGGAGGCGCCCGCCATCACCCGCCAAACCTGCGCGGCCTACTGTGCCTCCTTCATTTGCCGCGCCAATTTCGTCAGCATCGACATCATTCGCAGTGTTCTCTACTTCTCGCTGACGTGGCTCACCAAGTACATCGACATGCACGTTCAGTGGTCGGCTCTGACCCCTAGCTACGAGGTGCAGGAGAACCCTCTGAACCCCGGCGACCCGGGCCACGTGGTGTTCTACTCGTTGATGCAGGCGGTGTGCTACATCCTCTGCTTCACCAGTAAACGCTTCGAGGACAACGACAGCGTCGGGTTCCTTCGCAAGTGGGCCTGGGCCCGCATCCTCAACAGCCCGTTCGACCCGCTGCGCGTGGCTATTCAACGTAAGCCTGACCCGTAGTACTGCATCCGCTCGGTGGCGTCGGAGTTCGTGCGCGTGTGTCGGCGGCTGTGTCTGCTGGACCTGGCGGCGCTGAACAGCGACTACGTGCACTACCTGATTGCTGCGCAGATGAGCGAGCACGACGAGGGTGGGCGTGGGGGGTGTGGGTCACGTACAGATGGTGCGCACGAGATTGGAAGTGGGTACAACCCACTGGATTCGTTCTTCCCGTTCGACCCGTACCTGCTGCAGGCGAGCTCGAAGTACATCACGCCGCTGTATGTGAACTGGTCGGACGTGGTGGGCGACGAGGAGGAGAGCGAGGAGGAAGATGAGGAGGACAGCGATGAATTGGACCTCTCCGACTCCTTGTCCTCGCTGAGCATGTCGATCGAGTCGCACGGCTCGTTCGACGCGTCGACGCCGCTTTCGATGATGAAAAAGCCGCGGGAAAAGGGAGATGCGAAGGAGGCCGTGCCGAGGCAGCGGAAGCTGTCGGTATCGATGTTCTACGAAGAGGGCTCGATGGAGGTGCAGGAGACGCACGCGTTCGAGAGCAATCCGCTGTCATACAACAACACCGAGGAGGAAGACGACAAGGACTTCCAGAAGCTGAGTTTTACGCGCACGAGGAAGATGAGCGATGCGGGAGGCTGGTAACTTTATTCTTTTCGACTCCTTGTTCAAAACGCGGGTTTAAACCTTCTCCCAGAAAACGCCATTTTTTGCTGACAATGGACCCCAGAACGCTGATTAGCAAGAATGTCTGTCTGAAGAAGATACTGGAATACTACTGCTACAAACGGCAGGGGGAATTCGTGAAGGGTGCGGGCGGTGCTGGCGCATCATTCCGTAGCGATTATGGATACCATTACGGGACTGCATCAAGAGATTCCGGAGGATACGCCCGAGTATTTGCGTTTGCAGTTCTTTGAAGCATACAAAGGAGTTTGCCCTTTCCGCTTCTCTCACTTCCGTAGATCACAACGATCATGATGTCAGACAACCCAAATCCCTCCTACAACGCGTTTCAGAAGATTGTGCACACTTATTCTCTCGTTTATGTGTAGAAGAATCAGCTCAAATCGGATCCGTCGTTTAAGGAGTACAACGCCATGGTGAGCGTGTTGCGCGCGATCAACCTCATAAAGAACAACCAAAGCAGCATCGCTGTAAAGCCCCTCGTGGATACGCTCTCCTCGTCCCGTCCCCGTCGCCTTCCGTCCTAAGGAGTAGATTACGCCTCCGTGTCTCTGATTGATCTTGTCGACAAGCTCCACGCGTGCTTCGACGAGAACGACAACTACATTCCCGACAACATCACCACCCTTCTCCAGTCGCCCAACATCATCGCCCTCATCACCAACGTCTGCAGCTTCATCACCGAGAGGGAAACCAGCATCCTCGGCACGCCCAACTTTTCCGGGAAGCCGACTGCTGCCCTTCCGGTACCTGCTCCGGCGCGGTCGTCTGTGGCTGCCTTCTCCACGTCGGAATCTGAAGGGGAGGAATACTCCAACTTGAACGAGCCCTCGGCGCCCATGAACGTCAGGGCCATCACTGTGGGCCGCAGCCCCGCGCGGCGGCGCCTGAACGAGTACCACGACAGCGCGCAGGAGGTTTTGGCGGGAAGGGCGAATCATGATCAGGTGTCGTTCTCGTCGCCTGCGTTCTCGGAGTCTATCGAGGAGAGCCAGGGGGTGACTGTTGGAGAAGACGGAAGAGAGTGGGGAATAACCGCGGGAATGAGGGATAGGAGGAAAGTCGTGATTGGACAAAAGAAGTACCAGGTGCGACGCAAGAAGCGTTGGTGGACGACGAAGGAGGACGAGTTGCTGAAGTACGGAGTGGAAAGGTTCGGAGAAGGAAGGTGGAGCGAGATTCGCGACTTCATTCACCTCAGCGGAAGAACGGGAGTGGATCTGAAGGACAGATGGAGAACGATGAAGAGACAGGGACTTGTGGAATAAGCAGAGGGTTTGTCACAAACACGCGATGTAAAAATCTTCACAATCAATAGGCCAACTGCGACAATAATAAAAATGAGCACCATGTCCATGCAAAACTTGTCCCCGCCTCTCGTCTTCTGCAGCGTGTCGTGCATCTTCGCCTGAACCTTCTGCATGTGCTCGTTTGTCCGATCCACCGTCGTCTCCACCTCGTCCAACATTTTATTTTGCTTGCTGATTTCATCTCCCATGCCCTGCGCCATGCCCTGCAAATCGTCAATGCCCGAGCTAATCATCTCCAGAATCTGGTCCACCTCCTGCTGGTTTCTCTCAATCTGCACCAGGCCCTGCTGTTGCGACTCCGTCAGATCAGGGCCGCCTCCACCCACGGCCGTTTCCACTTCTCCGAACAATTCCTTCTTCTTTTCCTGCGTTCCCTGCTGCGCCTCGGGCTTCTTGATCTCGAAGGAGGTTGCTTCCGCGAAACCAATGCTGGTGTCCAAAGTCATCGCCTTCTGGCCCTCCTCGCTCTTTTCCTGCACCTGCTTGATTTGGGACTGAATTGCGGCCAGTGCGTCCATGCGATCCTTCAGTTCTTCGGGAGAGAGCTTTCTCTACGACCATTAGCCCTTTCAGCCGAGTAGAGGTCCTACGATGCGCTTCTTTTTATCCTTTTCGTACTTCTCCTTCAGCTTCTCGTAGTTCTCAGCGATATCCTTCAACTTCTTGTAGACAGACGCGTTCACCTCAATGACCTTCCGTCGGTTCGCTCCACGCTCGGTCATCTCATTCCGCTTTTCAATCAGCTACGAACTCAGAAAACCAAACCCAACAGTCCTACGTCCTTCACTTCGGAAATTTGATTGAGAATCTTCGACTGAAGCGCCTGGAATCCCTTCTCGTCCTCCTCCACGGTCACGCCCTCGGGAATGTCCAGGTGGAGGTCTTCCTGCATGAAACGCAATCTGTCCATCAGTTCTCCGACTTCCTTTTCCATATCTGGTTGTTGGATGCTCTAGCAACACGAATTCTGCGTTTTCCAAGATTGTGGGATGCATTTGAAATTGTTGGGATGTTGGGGCTGGCGCATTTCTTCGGAAAGAAGCAGATGAGGGTGATGCTGAATGTGTTGACTATCGGCAGTGATGAACAGCAAGGAAAGAATGAGTGATTGTGTGAGATACTGTTTTGCACACCCCAAAACAGAAACCACCACTCCCATATGAACAACAAACAACACAACTCACAAAGAACGCCTTTTCAAACGCCTCATACTTCAACACTGCCTCCCTGCCTAGCGACGGCTTGCTCGCCTTCACCGCCTTCATCAACGACTCCACACTCACTTCCACACACTCACTCTTCTCACGCAAACAACCATACACACTCTCACGACACACATTCTCGATATCTGCGCCCGAATAACCCTCCGTCATCTCGCTCAACACACGCATATCCACTCCACTACTCACACCATACTTCTTCAAGTACACCTCGAAGATCGCCTCTCTCGCCTTCTCATCTGGTGGTGGAATGTATCTACACCTCATTTATGCTATCCACACACACATCAACTTGTCAAATCGGCCCGGTCGCAACAACGCGTCATCGATCAGCTCGGGACGGTTCGTCGCGCCCACCACCAGAATGTCCTCGCTCGCCTCCACACCATCCATCTCCGTCAGGAACGTCGCCATCACGCGACTCTGCACCACGTCCTCGCTCGCGCCCACACCACGCCGACACACCAGCGCGTCCATCTCGTCCAGGAACACCACAGCCGGCACGGCACTACGCGCTCGGGCGAACAGACTGCGGATGCGCTGCTAACACTCACCCCTCGTTCATGCAACCACCTCCGACTCGCCCACGTACGGCGAGATCAGCTGCGATGTGCTCACGCTCCAGAACGACGCATGGCTCTCCGACGCCAGCGCGCGCGCCAACCGCGTCTTCGCACACCCCGGAGGACCATACAGCAACACGCCTCGTGGCGCGCGTAACCCGAATCGCTCGAATTGAGCACGGTGTCGAATCGGCCACTCCACACACTTCCGCAACACATCCTTCACCGCCTCCAAACCCCCGATGCTCGCCCACCCCACACTCTCCACACGCTCTTCGCACTTCATCACGGTCGGCGTCGTGCGGCGCGCCACCTCCAACAGCACCTCGCCACCACGCTCGCCACACACACACCCAAGCGCGTACTCACGCACCATCAACTCCAAGTCCGCACCACTGAACCCACGCGTCAACAAACCCACCTCCTCCTCAACTTCCGTGCGCACCACTCCGTACGCGTCCATGTACATCTCCACGATCGCCACACGCTCACGCACGTTCGGTGGATTCACCTCCACCTCCTTGTCGAAACGGCCCGCGCGTCGCAACGCCTCGTCCAGTCTGTCTCGCGCACAACACGTCCCCAACACCACCACACGCGGGTTCGTGCGCACGCCGTCCATGCTCGTCAGCAGCTGCGCCACCACCTGGCTGTTCTCCGCGTCCTCCTCGCTTCGCTTCACGCACATCGCATCCACGCCCTCCAACACCACCACGCCCACGTGCTCTGCCGACCGACGCGCGAATGCACTCGCACTCGCGAACGCCTCTACCACTCACGCCACACGCCCACACTCACCACACACACGTTCACACACGCTCCCGCCAACACCCGCGCTCACTCGCTCCACACACAGTTGGATGAACGGACCACACGCCCGTAACGCCGCCTCGATCTACTTCACACGCCACACGCACGCCTACCACGGCACTCTTCCCCACGCCATGCTCGCCACACACCAGAATGCCGCGGAACAGACGCAGCTCGAACTGCTCCATCTCGCGCGCGTACACGCGGTGGAACAGGATCGACGTCACGATGGTGTGGAAGCAAGTCTCCAAACCCGGCAGAGGACAGCGCAGACTGCGCAGCTCGCTCGGCACAGCTCGCAGCTCGCTCGCACACTCTCGCCCCTTCTCCACCTCCTTCAACACGATCGTCGTGTCCACGCCGCACATCACCACCTCGCTCGAACACGCGGGGTCCACGCGATACGACACGCTTCCCACCTCAAACACGCCTCCTCGCAGAAGGGGACAGTCGTGGAGATACTGAGCGAGACGTCTTGGGAAGAGCGAGGAGGTGTTGTTGAGTGTGGTTTGGAGGGTGAGACGAGGAGGGTAGGGAAGAGGCGTGTTGATGGGATGAATGGATAGGGCAATGTATTGTAGTGAAGGAATGGATGTAGCGGAAGTGGTGTGAAGGAGGAGTAGGTTGTTGGAGGGTTGTGGCTTTTCCCAGAGTGTGGCGACGAATGTGATGTCCTATGGATGAGAATGGGAGAATGGGCGTACTTGTTGGAGATGGTTGGAGTGAAGTCGCGCAATCATGCCGTTGTTGAGATGATACTGTTTCATAATGAATGTAGGAACGAAACACTTGCCGAAGGTGAGGATGGATTGTTGTTTGACGAGTTGTGCTGGGAAGAGGGCGTTCTGTAGTGTTGAGTCCATGGTTGGTACTGCAGAGAGGTGCTATCAAAAGCGGAGCGTTGCAGCAACAAACAACCCAACACAATCACTTCTTTGTCAAGTACTCCTCGACCAGCTTCTTCACCTCGGGGTTTCTCATGTTCTTCATGTCCTTGATGTTCTCCGCCTCGCTATTCACCAGCTGGGAGAAGAGGAACTGCAATCCCCACGATTTCGGTCCGGGCACGAGCAGGCGGTCGCAGATGGCGGTGAACACGGGCTCCATGACGTCGCGCTTCATGAGCGTCTTCATGAGCATGCAGAAGGAGTAGGTGTCGTAGGAGGGGTACCGCACGTGGTCCAGCAGCGCGATCACCGTGTCGTGCGCCACAGGCGGCGGAGACTGCTTCAGCAGCAGCGTGTAGTAGTCCACGGGGAAGCTGGGCTTCGCGCCGTCGGGGCCTGCACGGATGTAGGTGGCGGCGGCCACCTCGTACAGCAGCGCGAAGTACACGAAGGAGTTCTGCTTCTTGGCGAGGTCCGCCATGTCGGAGCAGAAGCCCGCGGAGGGCGCGGCGCGGTAGGCGGCGAAGAAGGGCTCCAGGTTGAGCGGCGCGAGGATCTTGCCGACGTTCCAGGCGTCGGGCGTGGGCGTGTTGAGCGCCTTGGCGAGCTCGTCGGTGATGCCGTCCCGCGGGGAGAAGGCGGGCGTGGCGGGCGGCTGCGCGGCGGTGATGATGTTGCGCAGCTGGAGGCAGTAGGTCGGCACGGCGAGGCAGAGGTCGCCGTAGTTGGCGCAGAGCAGCTGCGGCCAGCGCTCCTTCAGCGCGAGCAGCAGCGAGGTGGTGGCGGCGACGAGCTGGCGGAGGGCGGGCGCGGGGCTGGCGAGCACCCAGAAGGGCATGAGGAAGCGGAGGAGGGCGAAGAGGAGGCGGCTGAAGAGGGAGGAGGTCGTGTCGTCCTGCAGCAGCGCGCAGACGCGCAGGAGCGTGGCGGAGGAGGCCAGCGCCAGCAGGAAGAAGACGAAGGAGGGCACGATGGCCGGCTGCAGCAGCTGCAGCCCGTGCAGCAGCACGCGCGCGTAGTCCGTCGCCAGCACGCGGTCCGAGTCGTGCAGCCCCGGTTGGAGGCGCGGCAGCAGCGGGCCCAGCAGCAGCTCCGTCAGCGCCTCGCGGTCTACCCGGTAGCTCACGTCCAGGAACTGAATCGGCACATACCCATCGACCTCGGAGTCAAACAGATACTTCGTGTAAGGAATATCGTATGTATCCGCCCAGGCATCGACCAGCGCGCGCACGCCG
>OIWT01003830.1_pt1 | contig 13146 bp, 8 predicted proteins | sample 1587701 | NCBI WGS metagenome assembly OIWT01 (sample SAMEA3888904, study PRJEB22519) | human gut metagenome | biome: human gut; feature: human-associated habitat; material: faeces | place: Denmark | collected 2009
TTCTTCTCTCAATTTTTCGTTAAAATGCCTGATATCCGGCGTCGGAACACTCACGATAAGCGTTTGTCCGGCGAATTGTAAGTACGCCTCTCTCTCGCAACAATGATTTATCGGTTGTGACAATATGAATCTATTATTATTGCTGCGCCGGTTTATTGTTGCGGTGATATGGATTTATTATTACGCCGGCAAATAAGTTTCATTATGCAATCAATCCCATTGCACAATACAATCAGATGCGCAGCGCGGTTTATACCGCCCCGCGTCGTCAGAAAGTTTCCCTGATTTTTATGGCTGTTCATGAACAGAGCATATTTTCACCTGGTTTCTTACATGGACCGTATGAGACTTACCACAGACTGTAGTATTTAATTTTGCATGACGCACGAATAAGTTTTTTTCTTCCCAAGGTTTATCAGATGAGCCGGTATAGTGCTGTATATGTGAATATGATAACGATTTTCAATAAATTGTTTCACAAAGATTGGCATTGTCAGAAAAATGATTTACCTTTGTTACATTAAATAAACAATCATAACAAACAATCATGAAAATCAGAAGTTATTTAACCTTTCTGTTTATGTTCATGCTGTCTTTGACCGGACGATCGCAGAACATAGACTCCGGTTCTGTGTATGAGCTCCACATCGCCGACGGGCTTGTACTCGACAATCAGGGCAGCCTTGACGACGGAGCCGGCATCTTTATCTCCCAGCGTAGTGAAGGTAAGGAAAGCCAGGCGTGGAAACTTGTCAAGGTGTCGGAGAATGTCTATAACATCATCAACGCCGCTTCGCTGCGTTCTCTCGACAATGGTAACGGCAACAAGATGCAGACCGCGCTGCAGTGGACAACCGATTACAAGAATCCTAATCAGCTTTGGGTAGCCAAGCGTCTTGCCAACGGCAAATACACTTTCACCTGCAAGGCCAGCGGAATGAACCTCGGTATGCGCGATGCCGCCCAGTTTGGCGAGCCTGTATGGCAGGTTAAGGCTGACGCTTCGAGCCCCACACAGCAGTGGACGCTCGTGAAATCGGATGTAAAGGTTACGGTGATAACTCCTAAGACATCAAGCAAGAACGACTGGGAGAATCCGCATGTGTTCGCCATAAACAAGGAGCCAGGCCACGCCACATACATTCCTTTCGCCGATGTAAACGAAATGCAGAACGACCCGGCCTACCGTAAGCCGTGGCTGCGCACCAACTCGAGCCGTTACATGTTGCTGAACGGACAGTGGAAATTCCGCTGGTCGAAACAGCCTGAGGACCGTCCGGCTTCTTTCTATAAGAACGGTTACGACGTGTCTTCTTGGGACAATATCGACGTCCCGTCCTCTTGGGAGATGAAGGGATACGGCACTCCGATATATACAAACATCACTTATCCGTTCCTCAACAATCCTCCGTTCATCCAGCCGCAACGCGGTTACACCATCAACAACGAGCCCAACGCCGTCGGTTCATACCGCCGCGAGTTCACGTTGCCTGCCGACTGGACCGACAAGCAAGTATATATCCACTTCGATGGTGTGTATAGTGCCATGTATCTTTGGGTGAACGGCAAGAAGGTCGGCTACAGTCAGGGTGCCAACAACGATGCACAGTTCGACATAACGAAGTATGTGCGCAAGGGCACCAACAATGTTTCCGTAGAAGTCTATCGCTGGTCTGACGGCAGTTATCTGGAAGACCAGGACATGTTCCGCCTCAGTGGTATTCACCGCGATGTCTATCTCGTGGCAATGCCTAAGGTGCATCTGCGCGACCTTTATCTCACTTCAGACCTAACATCCGACTTCTCCGGCGCCACACTCAACATACGTGCCAATGTGGAGAACGACGGCAAGTCTGCCGGAAAAGCCGCGTTGCGCTTCACGCTTCTCGACACCAACGGTCAGAAAGTAGGCTCTGCGACTGTTGATGCCGCAGCTGTCGCAGCCGGAAAGGAGATCATTCAGAATGCCAAGATAAATCTCTCACGTCCTAATCTGTGGAGCGCTGAGAAACCATATCTCTACACTCTCAACGTGGAAGTGCTCGACGCTGCCGGCAATGTTACCGAAGCCACAGCCCAGCAGTATGGTTTCCGCAAGATAGAACTGCGCAACAACAAGATATATATCAACGGTGTGCTAACCTATTTCAAGGGTGCCGACCGTCATGACATACATCCTAAGTATGGCAAGGCCGTTCCGGTGGAGACGATGATACAGGATATTCTGATGTACAAACGCCACAACATGAACATCATACGTACCAGTCACTATCCCAATGATCCTAAGATGTACGCTCTCTACGATTATTACGGACTGTACGTTATGGACGAGGCCGACCAGGAATGTCACGGCAACCACTCCATAACCGACAATCCTGATTGGACCGGTGCCTATGTAGACAGAGCCGTGCGTATGGTGGAGCGCGACAAGAACCATCCTTCAGTAATATTCTGGTCGCTTGGCAACGAGTCGGGTGGAGGCATCAACATCAAGGCCGAATATAAGGCAGTGAAAGCACTCGACAACCGTCTGATTCACTATGAGGGCCAGAACGAAGTGGCCGATATGGATTCACGCATGTATCCTTCAATCGAAAGCATGAAGCAGACCGACCGCAACGGTGCCGACAAACCGTTCTTCCTCTGCGAGTATGCACACGCCATGGGCAACGCTGTAGGTAACCTCCGCGAGTATTGGGACTATATAGAGAATCATTCCGAGCGCATGATAGGCGGCTGTATCTGGGACTTTGTAGATCAGGCTCTGAACAAAGTGGGCGAGCCCGAAGACCATCTCTACTTCGGAGGCAGCTTCGGCGACGTGCCTAACGATAACGACTTCTGCTGCAACGGACTCACAACGGCCGACCGCCGCGTCACTCCTAAACTGCTCGAGGTGAAGAAAGTATATCAGTATATCAAGCTGTTCTTCACACCGGAAACAGGAAAGCTGGCTCTCGAAAACCGTTATACGTCATACAATCTCGACGAGTTCGATCTTTATTATACCATATATAAAAATGGTGTGAGCGTCAAGACTGGCAACATGCCGCTGCCTTCTGCCGGTCCGTGGCAGAAAGCCGAGGTTGAGATTCCTGTCTCTGAGTTCACTGCCGACGCTTCTTCAGAATATTTCCTCAATGTTGAGGTGCGCCTGAGAAAGCCGGAGCTTTGGGCTGACGCCGGCTATGTGATTGCTTCGGAGCAGTTCGCACTGAGCAATGCCGACAACAAACTGACTGTCGTTGCCGACAACAAGCAGGCCGGAAACCTGAAGATAAACGAGGAGCAGAACGGTTTTGTGCGTATCGTGAACAACCGTGTGGCTGTGTCGTTCGACAAGACCAACGGACAGATGACGTCACTGCGCTACGGCGGACGCGAGATGCTCCACATGATGCAGGGCCCGCAGTTCAACTGGTATCGTTCAATAAACAACGATCCGCGCAACTGGCAGAGCACCTCAATAAGACTGAAGAACATGCAGTACAGCCTCTCTGCCGACAAGCGTACGGTGGAGATCACCACCATACTCGAGGCTCATGTCGGTAAGACAGTGGTTCCGCATACGGTCATCTACACCGTCCATGCAGGCGGAGCTGTTGATGTGAAGGCCGACTTCCACACCTCAAAGGATTTCAGACTGCCGCGTCTGGCATTGCAGACAATGTTCAGTCCATCGCTCGAGAACATAGAGTGGTATGGCCGCGGTCCGATAGAGAATTATCGCGACCGTAACGATGCTGCCTTCGTCGGACTGTATAAGTCAACCGTAAACGGCATGCGCGAGTACTATGTCCGTGCTCAGTCTATGGGCGAGCGCACCGATACACGTTGGCTTACACTCACCGACGACAGCGGTAAGGGTGTCAGAATAACAGCCGACGGAACATTCGACTTCTCTGCTCTCCACTATACCGACCGCGACTTGTGGCGCATCAAGTATGGTCACGACATCGACCTTGTGCGCCGTGCTGAGGTTGTGCTCAATCTCGACTGCATACAGCGTGGTATAGGTAACGCGAGCTGCGGACCTCAGCCGCTGCCTGAGTATGAGATAAAGAACGACTGCGACTATTCTTACGGTTTCCGCATAGAACCTGTAGGAGACATGCAATAAAAACGCAACACTTACGTTTAGATAAAAAGAGTGGGGAGGTGACATGTTCATTGGCACTCCCCACTCTTCTTATTCAGGCTACGGTGTCGGCCGGCTGTTGTGCTATGGCATTGCAGACACACGTCGGTTGAAAGCCTATGACAGGAAATAACGAAAACAACAATAATGATATGAAAAAGAGAATTATTTTATCCTTTGCGTTAGCTATATCGACATTTGCCGCCTTCGCGCAGAATGAGGTGGGCCGTTTCTCCATCATTCCGCGTCTCGGTGTGAGCATTGCCAACATGAGCAACAACAGTATTTACGTGATTCCAGGAGAAAATGACAACTCGGATGAGTTGAAATCGCGCAACAAGGCCGGACTTCTCGCCGGTTTTGATGTTGATTATCAGGCCACCTCTCAGGTGTCCGTGTCGCTCGGATTGCAGTATTCGCTCCAAGGTTGCAGCTATCCCGACCATCAGACTGCCGGCTCAGAGGAGAATTCATTCACCGGTACCCGTGATTGGGCCACCGATCTCCACTACCTCAACGTGCCGCTTATGTTCAACTGCTATGTTGCCCGTGGCTTCGCGCTTAAGGCCGGTGTACAGGTAGGATTCCTGCTCGACGGCAAGATAAAATATGAGGAGACACCGTTCACGGTCAATGAGGATGGCTCTAAGGAATATGGCGACACGGAGGCATACAATAACGATTTTGCCGGCAATACTGTCGATTTATCCATTCCTGTCGGTGCTTCCTACGAATATATGAACGTGATACTCGATGCCCGTTACAACTTCGGACTGACCAATATCTACAAGATAGACGCCATGAAGTCGAAGAACCGATTCTTCACAATCACCGTAGGCTATCGTTTCAATCTATGATATTATACGATAAAAGGAGATGCGCAGGCATCTCCTTTTTCTTTATTCATCATCGGTAACTGTCCTCATTCAGTCGAGTTGAGGATAGTTCATGTTCTCCTCCTTGATGTTCTCAAGCACTTCCTCAAGGAATTTCCGTGCCTCCCATCGTGCCATTGGCAGGTCGTGAAGCAGCCAGTTGCCGCAGTCCTGCGGTGCCGCTCCGGGCACGTCGCCCTCAAACTCGGCTATGAAGCGGAACGTACGCTTCATCAGCTCCACGATGTCGGCAGGCTGAAGGTCGCCCTTCATCAGCAGATAGTTGCCCGTGAGACATCCCATTGGTCCCCAATACACTATGCGGTCTTTCCATTCAGCGTCGTTGCGCAGATAGGTAGCAGCCAGGTGTTCAATGGTGTGCAGCGCGCCTGGATGCACCACCGGCTCGCGGTTAGGTTCTTTCATCCGGATGTCGAACGTCGTCACTGTGTCGCCGCCCACCTCGTCTTTTCTCGAGACATATATGCCGCGCAGCAGGCGGTTGTGGTCTATTGTGAAACTTGGTATCTTTTCCATATTCTTGTTTTTTTGTTTTCAGATTGATTCCATGAATGCTTTTGTCACGCCGAACGAGTCTTCAGCCATTTTCTCCCAGAAGTCGTAGTACTGCTGAGCCTTGTCGTCCTTGAGAGGTATGTCGCTTATTATGCGGAAACTGATGAACCTCACGCCGCGTCGGTAGCACACCTGCGCTATCGCAGCCGACTCCATATCTACGGCCATTGCCTCAGGAAAAAGCTCAAGGATGGAGCTCATCTTCTCGCGGGAGTCAACAAACCAGTCGCCCGTGACGATGAGTCCCGGTGTTATTTTCGTACCGCAGTCTATGGCGCACGCCTTGGCCAGCAGGTCGCTGTCGGCGTCGAAGCGTGCAGGCAAGCCCATTATCTGTCCGTAGGCCTGCTCGCTGCCGCAGTAGGCGTCGTGATAACATGTCTGCGACGACACTACCACCTCCATGCAGTTGAGCTGTGTCGATGCGCCGCCTGCCACGCCTGTGGATATCACGGCGTCGGGTTCGAACAGGCTTATCAGTTCTGTCGCACCCATGGCGGCATTCACCTTGCCTATGCCACACTGCATCATCACCACCGTGTTGGCGCCGCTTGTGCCCGTGACGAACGTGAATCCGTGTTTCTCGGTCTGGCTTACGTCGTGCAGGAGCGACTTTATGCGGATGAACTCCTTGTCCATCGCTATTACAATTCCTATTTTCATTGTTGATGACTTAATCTGTTTACGTCTGCAAATTTACCATAAACTTTTTGTCCGCGGAAGCGAGCCGCGCTTTTTTATAATTATTTATGCGGCGGCAGAACGTGCTCCGTGTCCGGCTGCTTGTCGGTGCCGTGGCTGTGTCAGGGGGTCGCGGGTTAGTTGATATATGGCAAATATAAACTGCCAAATGTTAAAACATATCCCTCTGAGAGTGCCATTTTCTTGACAAAAACCGCATCTGCGGGCGAAAACGCGAAAAATAGAGCGTTTTCGCAATCGCTTGTAAATCAAATGTTTATCTTTATACCGCTTTCTGACAGCCTGCACCCGGTGTTGCGATATGGGCTCTTTCGGGGTGCGATATGGGCTTTATCGGGTGATGATAAAGCCCATATCAGGGTGCGGAATGATGCTTTTCGCAGAGTGAAAAGCACCATATTGCATCGCCACTGGTTTTGAACGGTTTTTAATTATTGCGAAAAAGGCCTTTTCATATCGTTTTTCTCGTGTTCAGATTTCTGTAGCGTCAGTCCGTGACGACATTTTTATGGGTCTGATTTTAACTTAAAAGTGTTAAAGTCTTATATTCACTTTACTCTCTTTCAGCACATCCCTCTGAGGCTCTTCCGTGCGGTGATTTACAGACGTCGTGCCTTACGCATCCATCGTTTTGCGGCGTACCGTTGACCGTATGCTGCCTGCGCGTTGTCTCACGTATGCACAGTCGTGGTTTTGCAGTGCGCATGTCCCGGCTTGCAAAAAAGCTGATTTAAGGACTTTTATGCCGCTGTTGTGCACGATATTTCGGAATTTTTCTGTAAGTTTGCAACTGATAAGCGGCACCTTCCGGAGCGTTGTGCGCGGACCTTTCCGCGCTTCGGTGACGTCACACTTACAGCCTCAGGTGTCTGTAGCATGTCTGAAGAAACCGCCGCCGCACTTTTGTAAACATAAACAAAAACATAATTGATCAATGAAGACATTGAAAATGTGCCTGCCCGACCTGCTGGCAGTGCTGTTGTTTGTGCTCATCTCGTTTGCCTACTTCTTCCCGGCAGACATTGAGGGGCGCATACTTTATCGTCATGACTCTTCTGCCGGACGCGGCTCGGGAGTCGAACTAACCGAATATTATCAACGCACGGGCGAGCCTACTCGCTGGACCAACTCGCTCTTCAGCGGTATGCCAACCTATCAGATGGCGCCGTCGTACAAGAGTGCCGACGTGCTCAACGGTGTGGGTAAGTTCTATCATCTGTGGCTTCCAGAGAATGTGTGGTATGTCTTTGCCTATCTTCTCGGCTTCTACATCCTGCTGAGGGCGTTCAATTTCAGGCAGTCGCTCGCGGCACTTGGCTCCATCATCTGGGCGTTCAGCAGCTATTTCTTCATCATCATAGCTGCCGGCCATATATGGAAAGTCGTGGCCCTGGCCTATCTGCCGCCTATGATAGCGGGCGTTGTGCTGGCCTACCGGGGAAAGTATCTGTGGGGATTCATAGTCACGGCTCTGTTCTCGGCCTTCGAGATACAGGCCAACCACATACAGATGACTTATTACTATATGTTCATCATCCTCTTCATGTTCATAGCTTATCTTGTCGATGCCATACGCAAGAAGAGATACGCGGCATTCCTCAAGGCCACCGGCGTGTGCGTGGCAGGTGCGGCGATAGGTCTGTGTGTGAATCTGTCGAACCTGTATCACACGTGGCAATATACTCAGGAGTCCATGCGTGGCAAGAGTGAGCTTGTGAAGAAAAACACAGCCAACCAGACAGGAAGCGGTCTCGACCGCGACTACATCACGCAGTGGAGTTACGGCATAGACGAGACGTGGACCCTGCTTGTGCCTAATGCCAAGGGCGGCGCGTCGGTTCCGTTGTCTATGAACGAGACGGCAATGAAGAAAGCCGACCCGCAGTTCATCCAGATATATGAGCAGCTGGGCCAGTATTGGGGCGAGCAGCCGGGCACGAGCGGTCCTGTGTATGTGGGCGCCTTTGTGCTGATGCTCTTCATTCTGGGTCTCTTCATAGTGAAGGGCGGCATCAAGTGGGCACTGCTCGCAGCGACCATATTGTCCATACTGCTGTCGTGGGGACACAACTTCATGTGGTTCACCAACCTGTTCCTCGACTATGTGCCGATGTACTCAAAGTTCAGGACGGTGGCTTCTATACTTGTGATAGCCGAGTTCACCATTCCGTTGCTGGCCATGCTGGCATTGAAGAAGATTGTTGACGAGCCGGAAATCCTTACACGCAAGATAAAGTTTGTATATGTAAGTTTTGCTCTTACGGCCGGCATAAGTCTGCTCTTTGCGCTGATGCCTAACGTGTTCTTCTCCGATTTCGTTTCTTCAGCCGAGATGGAGGCAATGAAGGGAATACCTTCCGAATACCTCAATCCGCTGCTTGCCAACCTCAGGGAGATGCGTGAGGCTGTGTTCACTGCCGACTGCTGGCGTTCGTTCTGGATCATAGTATTCGGCACGCTCATGCTCCTTCTGTTCAAGGCAAAGAAGCTACGCGCCGGCTATATGGTGGCTGCCATCACGGTGCTTTGTCTCATTGACATGTGGCAGGTGAACAAGCGCTATCTCAACGACGGCATGTTCGTGGAGCGCAGTGTAAGGGAAACACCTCAGCAGATGACCGAGACCGACAAGCTGATTCTTCAGGACAAATCGCTCGACTATCGTGTGCTGAACCTTGCAAGCAACACGTTCAACGAGAACGAGACCTCATACTATCATAAGAGCATCGGCGGATATCACGCCGCTAAGCTGGGACGATACAACGACATGATAGGACATTACATCTCGCCGGAGATGATAAAGTTGCAGAAGGCTGTGGTAGAGGCAGGTGGAGACATGACCAAAGTGCCGGGCGATTCCATCTATCCTGTGCTCAATATGCTCAATGCCAAATACTTCATCATGCCTCTGCAGAACAATCAGACTGTGCCGTTGCTCAATCCGTATGCTTATGGCAACGCGTGGTTTGTGGATAATGTGAAGTATGTGAAGAACGCCAACGAGGAGATAGATGCCGTAGGTAAGGTGAACCTTCGCCACACGGCTGTGGTTGACGAACGCTTCCGCGAGCAGGTAGGACAGGCCGTTCCGCAGACCGGCAACGCGCTTGTGACACTGAAGAAATATGAACCGAACGAACTCACATACGATGTGCAGTCGGACAAGGGTGGCGTGATTGTGTTCTCGGAGATTTATTATCCGGGATGGACCGCGACCGTCGATGGCGCTGATGTTGAGCTCGGACGTGCCAACTACATACTGCGTGCGCTCAACGTGAAGCCGGGACACCACACTGTTGTGCTGACGTTCAAGCCGAAATCGGTTGACAACACCGAGACCGTGGCATACATTGCTTATGTAGTATTGTTCATTGCCGTGGTATTGGGAGTATTCTTCGAGTGGCGTAAAAGAAAGAACAACGCATAAGACCGGCGCGGCATGGAGTTCAGGACGATAGTCAAGGTGGAACGCTCAACGCTCAGCATACATCCCTGCGAGAGGATGCTTTTCGTGGGGTCGTGCTTTGCCGACAACATAGGCAGGCGCTTTGTGGAGGACAAGTTCCGTGCAGTGGTCAATCCTTTCGGGGTGATGTACAATCCGGCGAGCATCCTGCACACTGTGCAACGCTACGAAGGTGAGCCGCCGAGAGTGGCAGTGTTCACACTCGGAACCAATCATGTTTACATACTGAAGGAGACGGGCGAGATTGTGGATAACTGCCGCAAGCGACCGCAACGCCTTTTCCGTGAGGAGCAACTGACCGTGGATGAGTGTTGCGACTATCTGTCGCGTGCTGTCGATGTGCTGTTGTCGCGTTCTGCTGATGTGCGGGTCATCGTGACGGTGAGCCCCATACGCTATGCGAAATACGGCTATCATGGCAGTGCGTTGTCGAAGGCTGTGCTGCTGCTTGCCGCTGAGCGACTGGCAGAAAAATACGCCGGAGTGGTGGAATATTTCCCTGCCTACGAGATTGTGAACGACGAGTTGCGCGACTATCGGTTCTATGCCGAAGACATGCTTCACCCTTCGCAGCAGGCTGTGTCCTACATTTGGGAGCGTTTCGCTGAGGCTTATTTCGGTGAAGACATGCGGAAGTTCCTGGAAGAATGGCGTCCGATAAAGGAGGCTTTGGGTCACAGGCCGTTCAATCCCGACTCTCAGGAGTACAAGGATTTCCTTGCCGCCACGCTGCGTAAGGCCGAGCTGCTTGCCGAAAAATATCCCGATATGGAATGGAAAAGTTCCGATGGCGGCATGTGATGCAGAGATGTAAATGACGCATATGAAAGTGAAAGACTCTGTTCAGTGAATGTATTTAGAGACTCCGAAACTACCATGAACAACAAAAACTAACCAATTCTAAACTATTGAAATACAAATACTTTTAGAATTTAACACTTCAAAGGCTGTTTTTGGTTGCTTCGGAAATTCCCTATAAATTTGCAACGTATTTCTACCGCAGGGAATTTACGTGGCTTTATTTTTGTCATATCATGAACATAGTTGACAATGGTTTACGACAGGTTACAAGAGTTGACATCTTTTTGACCTGCTTTTTCGAAAAGCAATATCGTGGAGAAAGTTGACAAAGGTTGTCAATAGTTTACTTGTGATTACTTGCGGATAGGTACAACAAAAGGAATGTTGAACCCATAAATATGCAAGTATGCCAAAGACCAGAAAATGCGCTTACTGTGGCAAGGTCTTCACCACAAACAGCGGAATGCAGAAGTACTGCTCAGAGGAATGTGCCGAGCAAGCAAAGGAGAACAAGAAAAAGAGACAACGGGATTTCCTTCGGGCTGTCGAACCAGTGATGGAACTCCAGCAACAGGAGTACCTGACCTTTTCCAAAGCAGCCATTCTTCTTGGCTGCACCCGTCAGTATGTCTATAAACTTGTAGAGCAAGGGAAGTTGCCAGCTTCACGGCTGAGCAGCCGAATGGCCCTTGTCCGTAAGAGTGATATTGAGAATATGTTTGAGGCCAATCCTTATAATCGTGTCCTGCCATGTACTAAGCCCAAGAAGTCTGTTTCCAAGAAAATAAAGAATTCTGCAAAGGACAAGGCAAAGGAGGAACGTGCAACTGATGAAGTCCTCGAATACTACTCTGGCGAAGAAGTAAAGCAGATTTATAAGGTCAAGCAGTCATGGCTCTATGCTTCTGCCAAGCGTCACCAGATTCCTATGTGCCGTATTGCTGGACGAAACTACTACAGCAAAAAACACATTGATGCAGTATTTGGTACCACTATAGATCTTGATGCCATCGTCGATTGGCTGTCGCCACAGGAAGTGGCAGACCGCTACGGTATCAACCTTACGGCGGTCCGTTCTTATGCACATCGCCATAAGATTCCAAGTAAGCGAGAATATGGGCAGACCTACTATTCCCAAAGTCACTTTGACGAGCTCCGACGTACCGACCTATTATCCAACGAAAACTATTATACCGTAGAGCAAGTGCAGCAACTCTATGGACTGACCAAAGCCAACATCTGCCACATCGTCAAGGTAAAGCACATTGAGAAGACAAAGGTAGGACGGCTTAATCTTTTGCTCCGTTCTGATGTGGAGAGAGTGATGGAGGAACGGAAATCGTTGGGAATGATGGATGCAGGATTCTGAATTTCTACCATACTGACGGATTATTCGGTGATGATTGGGAATAATCGGAGTCAGCACTGCATCATTGAGTTCCTTTGCACCCGTGGAGAAACGCTCCACCAAGATTATTAACAAATAATATATATATGTATGAGTAACATCTGCAAAATCGTGAGCCTCCGCACACGGAAAATCAAAGGCGGAGAACAGCTATCCTTCTACCTTGACTACTATCCCGGCTACAGGGACGAGTCCACCATGAAGGTCGTGCGCCATGAATCGCTCGGCATCTACATCTATGCCAAGCCGAAGTCACAACGTGAGAAGGACTACAACGACCATATGCGTGAGAAGGCAGAAGCCCTCCGTTGCCGTCGCTATGAGTCCATAGTCAATGAGAGGTACGACTTCTTTGACAAGGAAAAGATGAAGGGCGATTTCCTTGCCTACTTCAAGCAGAAGGCAGACAAGAAGAACTGCAAGTGGCAGCACGTCTATAAGCACTTTGCCCGTTTCTGCAACAACAAGTGCCGATTTGACGAAATAAGCGTTGACCTGTGCAACAAGTTCCGTGAGTATCTGCTGACTGCTCCGCAGACCATCCACACGGAACACAAACTTCACATCAATAGTGTAGCAGGCTATTGGTCAACCTTCCGTGCCGTCCTTCATACCGCCTACAGAGAACACAAGATTATGGAGAACCCCAACGGCTTCTTGGAGCGCATTGACACCATCCCCACGGAGAAAGAGCATCTGTCGAAGGATGAGCTTGTCAGGTTGGCAAACACCCCATGCCAATATCCCGTCTTAAAAACCGCTTTTCTCTTTGCTTGTCTTACTGGACTCCGTAAGAGTGATATTAAGCAGCTCACATGGGAGAACATACAGCCCTACGGTGACGGTGGAATGTATGTCACACTTCGTATGCAGAAAACCAAGGAACTGGTAAACAATCCCATCAGTGACGAGGCTTTGGAACTGATTGGTGAGCGAGGAACTGGCCCCGTCTTTGTCGGCTTTGCAGACAAGATGACCCAGACACCCTTGAAGAACTGGCTGAAAGCCGCTGGCATCACTAAGAAAATCTCGTTCCATTGCAGCCGGCACACTTTCGGTTCGCTTCAGGTGGATGCTGGTACAAGCGTCTATACCGTTCAGCACATGTTGGGCCACAAGAACGTTTCGACCACACAGATCTATGCGACTATGGCAGATGAGAGCAAGCGAGAGAGCGTCA
>OIWT01003831.1_pt1 | contig 13145 bp, 8 predicted proteins | sample 1587701 | NCBI WGS metagenome assembly OIWT01 (sample SAMEA3888904, study PRJEB22519) | human gut metagenome | biome: human gut; feature: human-associated habitat; material: faeces | place: Denmark | collected 2009
CTTCAAGATGTCTATGTCTTCCTGGGTTTTAGCTATCTCGGTAGTGCCCTTGGCCTCCAATATGGTGGATTTCGCTACGTAACGGTGGATCTTTACTCCGAAATGCAGCTCCAGTTGCTTTATGTAGCGGCTTTCCTCGCAGGAGTTCATCTTCTGCTGAACGCTGGTATTATAGACTAACCACACGTTTTCGCAGCGCTGAATGAGCCTGTAGAAATAATATGCCCACAGGGCGTCCTGGTATTCGTGCGTAGGAAGTCCGAATCCCTTTCGAAGCTCTGGCGGAATGAACGATTCCGAAGAGTTATGACGAGGAAATATTCCTTCGTTACAGCTGAGTATCACTAAATTATCGAAATCGAGAGCTCGAGTCTCGAGTGGCCCCATAATCTGAAGCCCCTGGAGTGGCTCGCCCTTGAAAGGTACGGCATTTCGTCCCACCAGATTTCTGAGAAGTCGGAAAAAAGTCGCCGGGAGCACTTCCAATTCGTATTTTTCTATGCATTCGATGGCTTGATAGAAGTCCTTTGCGAACTCCAGCTCCACCGATTCCTTCTTGTTCTCGACGAGTTTGTGCGCTACGGTCTCGATTATGTCTTTCAAGTATTCGCAGAGCGCAGTTATCTGTCCTTTGTCCGCCAGATTTGGCTCCTTTACTATAGGGGTGAAGATTCGTGAGAGAATCTGCCCGTCCTCGGCTATCTCATCCCTGTCAATGTAATGAAAAAGTTTACATTTGACCGAATCTATGGTATGCCGCTCGTTTTCGCAGAGGCTGTCCTTAAGGAGAGGATTGGCAAACAAGTCGTAGGCCTGCTTGTAGTAGAAGGCCCAATTCCCGTCCGAACGCTCCATGATGTGCATCTGCATCGCGCAGATCTCGTCGATTAGTGAGTAGAGTACGCTTCCCGACATCGGGTATCCCATAGTGACGTTCACTTTCGAAATGCTGTCCGGGATGGCGTTGAGCGTCGGTAGCAGCAGTTTCTCGTCCGGCAGCACTATGGCCGTGTCAAGCCCTATCTCGCCGCCGAGTCTTCGGAATATCTGTCCTATCTGTTTGCATTGGCCCACGGCGGAAGGTACTGCGAGCACGTTAATCTGTGCAGTAGGCAGCCCCTCGGGGTCGAGTTTTATGCTCTGGCCCAGATGCCTGATGTTATCTTCCATAAAGAACGAGGACTTATTAGCCTTGTCCTTAATCATTTCGCTGCTGTAATCCCAGCAGAATTCGGCCAATTGCGCCTGCCTCATCCTCTTGAGCACTGCCAATTCGCTCTCGGTAGGGGCGTTCAGGCCCACGAATACGAATTTCGGGGAGTGCGGGAATGCGTCCTGCAGCACATCGCTCGCGCTTTCGCTCTCGAACCTCTCGGCCAATCGCCTGTATACCATACCTTCGTAGGACTTGCCCTGCTCGCTGAGGGTGCGATTGAAGGATTTGTAAAGCGGATAGAGTATGTCCCAGGTCTTGCGGAAGTTATCCTTATATTTTCCATCTTCTCCGGCCTGTGGCGCGAAATGTCCCATAAATGCTTGCAGTGCCTTCAACTGATTATCGCTGAGAAAGGTATAGTCCTGCATAGACTTGAATTGCGACACATTGGTGAAGAGCTTTTCGGCGTCGATAAGGTATTTGTCCACGTCGTTGAAGTCGGACAGGATCATTTCTCCCCAGAAGATGAATTCGTCCAGCGGCTCACAGTTGGGAATCAGCTTCTTGTACTCGCGATAGAGGTTTAGAAGAAGGTCGATTCTTTCCGTAGGTGCCTGAGCATAAACCTTATAGAAGAAGTCGTTTATGGTGTACATCTGCGGCTCGAACATCGTGATTCCGGCGGCCTTCACCTGCAGACAATAGTACTTCTTGAAAAATAGCATGGATCTTCTGTTAGGGAATACGTAACAGAAGTCATTCTCTGAGGTAGTGTGGTCGAAATAGTGTTTTGCTACCTGTTTGAGGAATGGAGTCATTTGATTATTATTCTTTCTATTCTATGAGGGATTGAACTCAGTATTTCATATGGAATGGTTCCTAATATCTCTGCCAATTCTTCCACCCTCGGGTCCTCCCCGAAAATGGTTACCGTATCGCCTACCTGCACGTCGAGCCCGGTTACGTCGAGCATACACATATCCATACAGATATTGCCAATCGTGGGAGCCCTGTGGCCTTTAATGTTAAAGCTTGCCGCACCACGACCCAAATGCCTGTCCACACCGTCTGCGTAGCCTGCCGGAATGGTGGCTATGGTGGTGCCTTCGGGGGCTATCCGTCCTTTCCTGCCATAGCCTATGGCTCCGTCTTTAGGGAGCAAGTGCTTGAGCTGAAGGATTTTCACCTTAAATGAGGCTACCGGCATAAGATGCACGTCCTTTAGTGCGGAGATGCCATAGATGCCTATGCCAAGCCGGACCATATCGAACTGATAGGAAGTGAATCGTTCGATTCCGGCGCTGTTAAGTATGTGCCACATAGGCTTGTCGGCGCATCGTGCGCTAACCTTTTCAGCCATTCGGGTGAATAGTTCTATCTGAGCGCGGGTGAAGTCGTCGCTTTCGGGGTCTTCTGCCGCTGCCAGATGGGAATAGACTGATTTGACTTGGATTCTCGGATACTTGGCCAGAAAGTCCAGACATTCGTCCAATTCGTCTTCCATAAAGCCCAGGCGGTGCATACCCGTGTCGAGCTTCAGGTGTATGGGGTATTCGCTGATTCCTTTTTCTTCCAGCTTTTCTTCCAATGCGGCCAGTGTCGAAAGATTCGGAATGCCGGGTTCGAGCCTGTAATCTATGATTTCGCTCATATAGTCGGTTCCTGCGGTCAGCACTAGTATAGGAAGGGATATTCCGGCTTTACGAAGTTCGATTCCTTCCACAGGGAGGGCTACCGCCAGATAGTCGGCGCCGAGTCTTTGCATCATAGAGGCGAATTCTACGGCCCCGTGGCCGTAGGCATTGGCCTTTACAAGCACGAGAAGTTTCGTTTCAGGGTTTAGCAATCCCCTGAAATAGTGATAGTTGTTTTCGCAGGCTGAGAGATTTAGCTCGAGTCTGCTAAAATCATTCTCCCCGTTCATTTTCTTCTTTTTTAATGTCGCATCCGCCGAGAGCCTCTATTATGGAGGTAGTCTGTTCCAGCGGCTCCAAAATGATTTCGTCTACTTCGGCAGGCACTAAGACGGTGCATCCCTTTTCCAGTGGATATACCATCTCCAGTCCGTCTATCTCCGTCTTGATTCGGGCCTTGCCGTAGAGACAGTAGTACACCGAGTAAGTGTCGACCTTCTCCGAAGATATCCTTAAAGCTTCGTTAAGATGTATCTTGTTAACTACGAACTGCTTCAGGCTTACGAGCTCGTCTATCTGCTCGTTTATCCGCTTGCCTGTGCAGAGCATGGGCTTTCTATGTCTGTACTCTATGAAGTCGAGTGCGTCTATTATGGTAAGCGCGTCGTCGAACTCGTCGGTTCCGAGGGCCGTTCCCCACGGATAGATGCAGAAATCCAATGCCGAAGACTGCGATATCTCGAGGATTTCCAGATTTCCTACGGCTCCGTGAATCAAGCCCGGCTCGATTCTGTAGCTTTGGCCTGCCTTGACGTCCACATAGAGAAGATTGTCTTCTATGCTGCCGTCTTGAAGACCGTCGAGCATCTCGGTGGCGTCGCTGTCGTGAGCGAATCCCAGAACTAACTTGGCTCCCGGCGCCGAACTGATTATATACCAGATTTTTTCCTTACCCAGTGCGTCGTAGCGCTCTTCTGCCGTGGAGTCGTCCGGGTGAACTCGCAGCGGCATCTTGCCTTCGCATCTGATGCGCTTTATCTGGATGGGGAATTGTCTTCCATAGAGGGAAAAGGAGAGGTCTCCCACCACTCTGTCCATATAGGTATCCATAAGTTCGCTTATGGAGTTCGATGCCAGCCAACCTTCCCTTATGAGGGAGTCGCGGTAGCCCAGGTCTGCCAATTCGAAGCTTTCCTTACCCCAGACGTATTTGTCTTCCAGAGGGCAGAAGCTCATCGGATATAGTTTGTTATTCTCGCTCATCTTAGTTTCTTCTGTTGTTCGCTATTCCTATGTAGTAAAGGAGTGTGGCGAGTGAGCCTATGGCTGCGATTACGTAGGTGTAGGCTGCCAAGCGGAGGGCGTCCTTCGCCATAGGTGTAGTCTCGAAGTCCGTGATTCCGGAGAAGTCCAGCCATTCTATCGCACGGGCACTTGCGTTAATCTCGACCGGCAGGGTCACGAAGGAGAAAAGTGTGGTCATGGCGAACATCGTTATGCCTGCCCACAGAAGTCCCGGGAAGGCCTCTGACATTATGACACCCAGGAGCAACACCCACGAAACTGCTTGGTTACAGAAACTTACTACGGGAACCAATGCGCTGCGGAGCTTGACAGGGGCATAGCCCTGTGCGTGCTGGAGCGCGTGGCCCGTCTCGTGTGCCGCTACTGCCACTGCTGCTATGCTACGGGAATTGTATACGCTTTCACTTAGATTTATAGTCTTGTTCGTAGGGTTGTAATGGTCGGTGAGATGTCCTCCTATACAAGTGACGGTAACATCGTTTATACCATTCTCTGCAAGCATCTTACGTGCGGCTTCCGCTCCGGTGACGCTTGCGGGAACATTAGAATATTTAGTGAATTTCGATTCCAAAACTGCTTGTATGAGCGCACTCGCGACCATCACAAGCAACATAATTAGCCAAATGCTCATTTATCTTATTTCCATTTAAAATTATCGAATCTCGATTTGCCTCAAAAACCGAGCCTACAAAGATAAGTAATTATACGGCTTGTTGAAAAAATTAGTTACCTTTACTTCTCGAAAGACGATTGTTTATGTTACGAAAGATTCGAACTATCTTAGCTGTGATAGTCTTTACGGCAGTCACCTTGTTATTCTTAGACTTTACGGGCGCCCTCCATACTTATCTGGGCTGGCTTTCGAAAATACAGTTTCTTCCTGCCGCATTGGCATTGAATATAGGCGTGATGGCGGCGATTCTCGCACTGACTCTCCTGCTGGGTAGGATATATTGCTCCGTAATCTGTCCGCTTGGTATATTTCAGGATGGGGTGTCCCATCTCAGCGGTCTGCGAAAGAAGAAAAAGATGCGTTTTAAGTATAGGAAGGAGCATAAGATAGCGAGATATGTGGTGCTGGCATTAGTGATGATTGCGCTGGTCTTCGGCCTCAATTCCTTCGTGGCGCTTCTCTCTCCGTATAGCGCTTACGGCCGTATGGTTCAGAATCTGTTAAGCCCTATCTATCAGTGGGGTAATAACTTTTTCGCATATCTGGCGGAGCGTGCCGACTCCTATGCCTTTTATAGTCGAGAAGTGTGGATGCGCAGCCTTCCTACCTTCGTGGTGGCGGTGTTTACCCTGATTGTCATAACTTTCCTTTCGTGGAAAGACGGCAGGGCTTATTGTAACACTATATGCCCGGTGGGTACGTTCCTAAGTTTTTTCGCCCGTCACGCTTGGTTCAAGATGCATATCGACGAGGATGCTTGCGTGAGTTGCGGACTGTGTGCGAAGAAGTGCAAGGCTTCTTGCATAGATCCGAAGAACCATACCATCGACTATTCGCGATGTGTGGTATGTGGGGATTGTATCGATAATTGTAAGAAAAAGGCCATCAGTTTTACTCACAAGTCTTCCAAGAAGGCATCTTTGACGCAGGGAACGGACTCTGCGAGAAGGGCGTTTCTGGTGGGTACGGCGCTGGCGACTACAGAATTGGCATTTGGCCAAGGGAAGAAGAAGGTGGATGGCGGATTGGCAGTGATAGAGAAGAAGAAGGCCCCGCACAGGGATACGCCGATTACGCCACCGGGCTCGCTGTCCGTGAAAAATATGTATGGGCATTGCACTGCGTGTCAGCTGTGTGTGAGCGTGTGCCCGAACGATGTGCTGCGTCCGTCGGTTGATTTGCAGCATTTTATGCAGCCTATGATGTCTTACGAGAGGGGGTATTGCCGTCCGGAGTGTAACAAATGCAGCCAGGTGTGTCCGGCAGGGGCGATTCGTCCGATTAGCGTGGAGGAGAAGTCGTCGATTTCGATAGGGCACGCGGTGTGGATAAAGCAGAATTGTCTTCCCGTGAGCGACGACGTGTCATGTGGAAACTGCGCAAGGCATTGTCCTACAGGGGCGATAAAGATGGTCCCGCTCGATCCGAACGACCACCATTCGAAGCACGTCCCGACTATCGATACGGAGCGTTGCATAGGGTGTGGTACGTGTGAGAATCTGTGTCCGGCGCGTCCGCTTAGCGCCATTTATGTGGAGGGTAACGAAATTCATAGAACTATCTGATTATGGCAGAGAAAATTAATAGAAGGGATTTCTTGAAGGTGTTAGGAGCTACGGGACTGGCCGGTGGCGCTGCTGCTATTTCCGGATGTAAGAATGTTTCGAGCACCGAGGGTAATGGGGAGATGACTTGCCGAGTCAATCCCGGAACCGGTGACAAAGTGTCACTTTTGGGCTACGGTATGATGCGACTTCCTCAGACAAGGGAGGCGGCCGATGCTCCTATAGACCAGGAGATGGTCAACCGTCAGATAGACTATGCGTTGGAGCACGGGATAAATTATTTCGATACGTCTCCGGCTTATTGTGAAGGACTTTCCGAAAAGGCCACTGGCGATGCCTTGAAACGTTATGATAGAAGCAGTTACTTCATAGCTACGAAGATTTCCAACTTCGCTCCCGAGACTTGGAGACGCGAGGCTTCCATAGAGATGTTCGAGAATTCGCTTAAGGCGTTGCAGACGGACTATGTGGACTACCTTCTTCTTCACGCGATAGGCACCGGAAGTGGTATGAAGGAGTTCTATAGTCGCTTTATCGATAATGGCATATTGGACTATCTGGTGGAGCAAAAGGCTGCCGGACGCATCCGTAATCTCGGTTTTTCCTACCACGGCGACGTCGCGGTATTCGACCGGGCGCTTGCTTGGCACGACGAGGGAAAGTACCACTGGGACTTCGTGCAGATAGAACTCAATTATCTGGACTGGGAGCACGCGAAACAGATAAATCCGGAAAATACCGATGCGAAATACCTATATGCCGAGCTGCATAAAAGGTACATTCCCGTAGTGGTGATGGAGCCTCTTCTGGGTGGACGATTGGCTAAGGTCCCGGACTTCATATCTACCAAACTTCGTCAGCGAGAGCCTGAAAGGAGCATCGCGAGCTGGGCGTTCAGATTTGCCGGTACTCCCGAAGACGTGCTGTGCGTGCTGAGCGGAATGACTTATATGGAGCACCTTATCGACAATACTCGCACTTTCTCGCCGCTCGTGCCTATCAGCGAAGAGGAAAACAGCTTCCTTATGGATGTGGCGAGCGACATAGTGGACTTGAAGAACATTCCGTGTACCGGGTGTCGATACTGTATGCCTTGTCCTTATGGACTTAACATTCCGGCCATCTTCGCTCACTATAACAAGTGCATAAACGAAGGAAATTTTCCTAATCACGGGCCGGAAGATCCCGATTACAAGCGTGCGCGCAGAGCATTCCTGATAGGATACGACAGGAGTGTGCCTAAACTTCGTCAGGCATCGCACTGCATCGCTTGTGGCCAATGCGTATCGCACTGCCCTCAGCGTATAGCCATTCCGGCGCAGATGCGCAAAATCGACAAATTCGTAGAGAAATTGAAGCTAGGCGAGTGAATCGCGGTGTAGGATTACCAGCACGTCGTCTTCTTTCAGCTCGGTGTTTCCGTTAGGGATGATGTTCTCATCGCCGCGCTGAATGAGGACCAGCAGACAATTGGCATCGTTAGGGTAGTCGCGGACCTTACATCCGGACCACTTGGCAGACACCGTGTTATACTGCAGGTTGTCGGTCTTCTTGTCCTTGTAGGCCTTAGTGCACAGAATCACTTCGTCTCCGGTGGAAAGCTCCGTGTCCCCATTAGGAACTATGCGCTCCTTTCCTCTGAGTACCAGCACTATAAGACAATCCTGTGGAAGAGACAGCTCGCTAATCGTCTTGCCTTTCCACCTGCTTTCTTCCGATATGGCTATGCTTCCGAATGACATCGCCGAGTTTTTCTCGAAGTCGGAGAATGTGGTCATGACGTCGGAAGAAGAGTCTATCATTCCCGTCGCCTTAGCGGCGAATGGTACCAACGAACCCTGTAAAGCTATGGAGATTAGCACTATACAGAAGACTATACTAAAGATGTCGTGCGTAAGTCCGGCGTTTGAATTCAGTATCATTATGGCGAACACTATGGAAGCGGCACCTCTAAGGCCTACGAACGACACCAGTCCTATCTGGTTAAGCGGGTACTTCTTGAAAGGAGCCAATACTCCATAGACAGACAGCGGACGGGCCACGATCGTAAGGAATGCGAAGATGATAAGCGCCGGCACCATGGCGTGAAGTAGCTGCTGAGGCACGGCGAGCATACCGAGGAGGAAGAAGATGACGATCTGCATAAGGCTGGTCAGTGCATCGAAAAACGATACCATCGACTTGCGTCCCGGATAGTCCGTATTACCTAAGAAAATACCCACGATATATGCGCTCAGGAAGCCGTTGCCTCCTATCATATCCGGAACTGTGTACGAGATTATGGCTATCGAGATGAAAATGAGCAAATCGAACCCGTTGTTCTTCACATTCACCTTCTTCAGGAGGAACTTGGCCCCGTAGGCTATGGCCAGACCGCCGCCGATTCCGAATGCCAATTGGGATACGATGTCCCAGACGATGCTGCTCGTCGATATGGAACCTGTGAGCAGCGAGAGCATAATGGAAGTCAGCATATATGACATCGGGTCGTTCGAACCGCTCTCTACCTCGATGAGCGGCGCGGTATTGTTCTTCAGGCCAAGCTTTCTGGTACGCAGTATCGAGAACACCGAAGCTGCGTCCGTAGAACTGATTACGGCACCCATCAAAAGGCTCTCTACCATACCCCATTTCAGCACTAAATGACAGAATAGTCCCACGAACACCGCAGTGAGGGCTACTCCCACTGTGGCGAGAAGTCCAGCTTCTAAGATGACGGGCCGTGCCGATTTCCATCTCGTTCCGAATCCGCCATAGAACATAATGAAAATCAGCGCTATGGTGCTTATGTCTCCGACGAGCCAGGAGGTGTTGTCGGCGAACTCGGGATCTTTCATTCCGAAGAGCAGTCCCAGCATTAGGAAGAACAAAAGCACCGGGATGCCCAGCTTGCTGGACAACTTATTTAAAAACACGCAGATAACGATGATTACCGCGAAGACTAAAAGTAAAGGCGACATTAGCTACTATAGTAATGAGGTGAAATAGTCTCTTAATTCAGACCATTTGTAGTATGGACCGCAGCAGGTTTGCACTGCCGGGATGGTGGTCTCCCTTTCGTTATAGAGAAGCTTTACGAGTACGTCTCCCTTCTTGTTCTTATAGAAAATCATCTGAAGGTTTGATGCCATAGGCATGCTCCTAAATCCGAACCAAACGTCTGGAGCCTGGGCTACGCTGTGCGCTTCCTCCAGTCCCTCTATCCTGAGAAGGCTGATAAGAGGGGAGAGCGCCGAGTCGTGTCCGAAGCGAAGGTCCGCAGCCTTGTCGCTGCCTTCTTCGAGGGCCAAGTCGGCCTTTTCCAAGATGTCTTTCAGGATTCGTTGGCCTATCAAGTCTTCATTTCTTTCGTTTTCGAGATTTCCGCACATACTCGAGTAGTAGTAGGCGTCGTTATAGGCCCAGAGGGCATAAATCTCGTCGAAGGTGAAATGACGATAGATGTACGGGTCCTCGATGTCGAGGCATTGGCCTATGCTGCCGGCCCAGAACACGTAGTAGATGAATATCCGAGGGTTACGAATATATTTTTCCGCAGCCGCTTCGTCCTTTATCCACGAAGCCATTATGCGGGTAGGGTCGAGCTCGGCAGTGAGGAGGGAATCCAGAATGGCGTTAGTCCTGCTTTTGTCCACATGTCTTAGTCCCGAAGAATTCGACAGGTATTCGGCATAGCGCTCTCCGGCGTCCATCGTGAACTGTAGTGAAGGGTTCTCGCGGGTGAGCTGGAGGCAGAAATTGGCCATACTCTGAATGCAGCGCTGAACGGCCGTGGATACGGCCTCAACTCTCTGTCTGTCTTTTTGCTCGAACACCTTAGGGCAACGCTCGTACATCCTGTGGGCTATTCCCTGATGCTGCTCTGCGCCTTTGTGCGTAAGGTATCCGACCACTCCCTTATGGGCGTCATTTATCTGCCACAGGTCGGCTCTCACTGCTGCGCCCTCTTCGGTAAGAAGGTCGTGAGCTGCGAGCGAATCCAGTATCGAAAGGCCTCTGTCTATATGGTTCACGGTCCAGTGATATCTGCTTCCGTGTCTGCCATAATGGCTGATATAGAATGGTTTATATCCTCTCGGCGCCGGGGTGTCCACTACCTTTTCGGGAGCCTCGTAGTTATGGTGCAAGTTCATACTGCGCGTCACATCCTGCTCGAGCAGTTCTCTTGCGTATTCTCTTTGCGCGAAGGCGCTTATGCTAACGGCCAATGCCGATAAAACTAAGACAAATCTTTTCATAATCTACAAATTTAAGTAAATTTGCCGCATTTATGAGTCCTTCCCGGATAATTATCTTCAATTCCGATCACGATTGCCATTGCGTGGATATCAGATTGTCAAGCTACATGTAGCTATTTGACTTCGACAGTAGTAAACTCAAAGGCATTTACATCCACCAGCCCTTTATCGGTAATCTTAAGTTCCGGGATTACGGGGAGTGCCATAAATGCCATGGTGATAAACGGGGAACGAAGTTTGCACCCAAGATTCTTTGTCTTGTCGTCAAGCACGGCATAAAGGTCGGCAACTTTTTTTGCCGGTTTATCGGTCATAAGACCGGCAATGGGTAGTTGAAGTAATTCGACTTTTCCGTTCTCAATCACACCGACTCCTCCTTTTGCTTTGATAAGCGCGTTGACGAGGGTGACTATGTCTTTGTCGTTATCGCCTATTGCAACAATGTTGTGGCTATCGTGGGCAATCGAAGCCGCCATGGCACCATTCTTTAGATCGAAACCCTTGATGAATGCCACTTGGGGAGTGCCGTTACCATAGCGATTATAGACCACGATTTTCTGTACTCCGTTTTTCTCGAGGTCGCAATATGGCATAGTCAGGCAACGGGTAAATAATTCACCGTCTATGGCTTCTATTACGTGGACATTGTCCTCGGCGAAGTCACAGGCTATATCCTGTTCAGTTATAGGCTTGGCATTAAAATTATTGGGATATTCCTTTGAGGGCTGCGAGATTATGAGTTTGTTGTCGTCCACCCCCGAATTGTGGTCATACACTTTGTACCCGTCTATGACTGTTGCGAGCACATTGAAATCATTGAGATTGTCAACTGCTATAAAAGTAGCCTTGTCGCCGACCCTCATTAGCCCTGAAGGAAGTTTATAATGGTCGACGGGGTTAATGCAGGCAGCCTGAAGCATATTCCAGACAGGAATTCCCTTAGCAAGCCCCCGACGTACCAATGCGTCTATATGACCTTCGATGAGGTCATCAGGATGCTTGTCGTCCGAACATAGCATCACTGCTTCGGGAAGGTTATTCAAAACATCTGAGAGGGCATCGAAATTTCGTGCCGCGCTTCCTTCCCTAACTATAATTTTAGCACCGAGACTTATTCTCTCTTCAGCCTCCTGCATTGTGGAACATTCATGGTCGGTTGAAATGCCTGCTCCGATATATTTGGCAAGGTTTTCGCCCAACACTCCGGGAGCATGACCATCTACGACTTTGCCGGCTGCAAGAGCGGCCTTGACTTTCCCGACTACTTCCGGATCTCCATTTATTATTCCGGGATAGTTCATCATCTCGGCCAGATACCACATATCGTCCCGCTTGATTAGTTCGGAAGTCATGGCAGCATCAATTACCGCACCCGCTGTTTCGAGGTGAGAGGAGGGGACACACGATGGCAATCCGAAATAACAGTTGAATCGTGTTGACTTCGCATTTTCCACCATGAAGTCAATTCCATTAACCCCAAGAACATTGGCTATCTCGTGAGGGTCGGAAACGGAGTTGACTACGCCGTGGCTGACCGCGACTTTCGAGAAATTGACAGGTGTAAGCATTGAACTCTCGATATGAATATGTGAATCTGTGAGCCCAGGGAGGTAGTAAGGAGCGTTTTCAGGTACCGACTCGGTCCTGTCTATTGATTCAATCTTCCCTTCACTCACATTGATTCGCCCGGCATAGACCGTTTTGTTTTCAATATCTACAATATACCCCTCGTAACAGGACGCTTGGTCATTTGCTACAGCCCCACGGCATCCGGTCATGGCAGATATCACAAGTAGGCTTATTAGCAGCACATAAATATTATGTGTCAGATTGGATATTCGTTTCATACTATTGGTTTTTAGGCAGACACTGCCATAGCCGGCAACAAAGCCGTCTGAACAAGAGTCTTTTTCTTACTTGATTTATAACGTTACATTCCCATTGTTAGTCATGTTAATAAAACTATATAAAGTTTGCGTTGTCGGCACAGAATGTAGCCGTGCATACCACTTTGACTGTTCCTACGTTCGTAATCTGGAAGGTGTAATCCCCTTTCCAGGCCTCGACTTTGAGCGAATCGAATGCTTTCCGGCAAGCCTCGTAAACCTGTTTGTCACATTCTTTTATCGTACCTTTCTTGGTGAAGGGCTTGCCGGTGATACCGAGGGCTGACTGGAAGGCGTTCTCTATTTTCCCCATCTCTTCGAGAAAGTCGGGGTGTGAGGCCGATACTTTGGAGAAGCCGTATGTGTAAGTCACTTCCGTCACAGGATCGTTATCGTTGCTGCAAGCGGTGAAGGTGAAAGTAAGTATGGCGACAGCCATCATCGTCAGCAGTGCTGAAATTTTTTTATTGAACTTTTCATTTTGATTTATTGTTTTTGAAATTTACAATACTTCGGTAAATTTTTACCGAAAAATTAAAAGTTAAACAATAGAACCGGCAAAAGCTGGTTCGAAAACACTAAAGAGGTCATTGAAATGTTGTCAAAAACGAATGGTTAAGCATGAATAAATGTGCTGAAAAAAGTGTGCTAACCTGCTGATAACAAAGGTAAAAAGTATTACATAATT
>OIWT01003834.1_pt1 | contig 13112 bp, 9 predicted proteins | sample 1587701 | NCBI WGS metagenome assembly OIWT01 (sample SAMEA3888904, study PRJEB22519) | human gut metagenome | biome: human gut; feature: human-associated habitat; material: faeces | place: Denmark | collected 2009
CCGCGGCGCCGGGCGGGCGGAAGTACGACGTCACCGCGCCGCTTCGGAACGTCCGCCTTGACCCGGAGGGGGACAGCCCGGTTGTCTGGCGTGAACCCCTGACGGAGATTGCAGACGATCCACAGGCGCTCGTCACGTTTGGCGGCGCGTACTTCCAGCATGCCTTCAACTGCGGGGCGAAGCCTTTTCGTGGACTGGACCGGGTTGAGGTCACGACCGAACAGGAGGGCGAGGGGACGGCGCGGCTCTTCCTGAAGGAACTCGTGTCAAGGCGTGATCTCGTGTTCACGGGACGGTGGGACCGCGTTGCGACGTTCGACGTGGCACTCGACACGAACCGTCTTTACCAACTGACGGGCGTCCGGTTCGTTCCCTTCGCGCGCGCCGTGCGCGAACGAGGTATCCGCATCACCTCCACAATCGGAACAGGACGGTGTACGGCGGCGGAGGCCTGCCGCTTCGACGTGGCGGCGGGGGCCGGTCCGCTACGCCTGACACCGGATGGCCGAATTGCGTTCACCTTCCACAACGTGGCCGATCGTCCGCTGCGCTGGACGGGGCGTGTCCACCTCGAAGATGCGTTCGGAAGGACGGCGGAGGTGCCGTTCGACGTGACAGTAGAGGCCGGTTCCTTTGTACATGTGCCACTCGCCGGCCGTCTGCCGGCAAAGGGGTGGTGGCGCGCACGGGCGGAGATCCACGGCACCGATAAGTCCACGGCGGCGGCGGAGACATCGCTTGCCTGGCTCGATCCACACGTCGTCACGCCGCGCTTGGGGGCAGACAAATTCCGCATGGGCCTTCATGTCCATACAAGCGGCCGGACACCCCGACTGCAGGAACGCCTTCTCGACGCGCTCGTCGCCTGTGGCGCGAAGCTCGTGCGCACGGAGCTCGGAACGCGCCGCCACGTACAGCCGACGGGGCCGGACGACCGGCTGTGGGCCGCGCAGGACCGGCTTGTAGATGCGTTTCTAGGCCGCGGCATCGACATCGACGCGCTTTGCTGGAGTAATCCGCGCTGGGCGGCGGCACCCGACCTCTCGACCTACTGCCGTGACGCCGATTGCGTGCGTCGGAAACACCCCGAGATCTGGCATGCGTGCCGTCCCGTCGACCTGCCGCTCAGCGAAGACTTCTTTACGATGCTCGCGGCCCGCTACCGAGGCCGGATCGCCTTCTACGAAATCGGAAACGAGTGGGAGCTCATGCACTTCTACCCGGGGACGATCGAGGACGCCATCGACATCCTGAAGTCGTGCGCACGCGGGCTCCGTCGCGGCGATGCGAACGCTGTCGTGAGTACCTGTGGCTTCGCGAAACCCGACTCCGACTGGAAGCTGATCGTCAACACGAACATCCACGAGCGCCTTGTCGGCGAGGCGAAGGGGGCCTACGATGTCCACGCCGTCCATCTGCACGGGACGTTCCGCGCCTACCGGACGGAACTCCTCGACCGTTTCTTCCCGATGCGGCGGCGTCTCGGCGTGACGGCGCCGTGGTTTTCAAACGAGACGGCCCTTTCGACCGTCTACGGCAACGAAACGCAGGTCGGAGAGGAACTGTGGAAGAAGATCCTCTTCGCCTGGGCGAACGGCTCGCGTGGCTTCGTGTGGTACAACCTGCGCGGAACGGGCTGGGATCCCAGGGATCCCGAACAGGGGTATGGCCTGCTGACGGCCGATTTGAAGCCGCGTCCGGGCTTTGCATCCTTTTCGGTGCTGACGGCGCTCCTGAACGGGTTCGACTACGTGCGTACCGTGCAGTCCGAGAAGGACGGCATGGAGGTCTATCTTTTCCGGGGAATGCATGGCGGGTGCGCAGAACGCATCGTGGCGGGCTGGCGCAACCGGCGGCACGACGGGGGCGACATGCGCTTTCGGACGGACGCGGCACGGGCGTGGGTCGTCGATCACATGGGGAACCGCACGCCGCAGGCAATTGAGGGGGGGACCGTTCGTTGGCCGTGTACATCCCGTCCGTCGGCGCTCGTACTGGAGGAAGCGACGCAGGTGGAGGCCGTCGCGGAAGATCTTGTCCCGCCGTCGCTGCGTGAAGCCATCGCGCCTGGGCGAGACGTCGCGCCAACGCGAGCCCCCGACCTCGTATTGGATCAGCCGGGCCAGGTTGTCTGCGCCTACGACGCGAATCCGGCGACGACCGCACGAACCTGGAAAGGCCCGGCGGACTGTTCGCTGCGCGCATGGTTCGCCGACGAGCCGGATGGTTTCCGCATCCGCGCCGTCGTCACGGACGACGTACATGATCCACGGGGGCGGGAGCCGAAGTTGATGGGCGAGGGCGACTGTCTGCGCCTGACGCTGCACGACGACCGTGCGGCGTCCTGGGAGTTCGGTTTTCGGCTGACGCGCGAGGGACGGGCCGAGGCGCATTGCTGGTCGGCGCCGGCGGGAAGATCGATGGCGGTCGCCACCACGAATCTCACGTTCACCGCTGCGCGCGTTGGAGTGGAGACGACGTACGAAGTCCGTCTGCCGTTCGTGCGTCCGTCGGCGCTCGCCCTCAAGGTGGACGACTCGGACGGTGAGGGACGCGACCTCTGGATGGGGCTCGCGGATCCAGTTGCGCTCAGGTACAGATAGGTGTTGTCGCGACGGCGCGTCGTCGTCTGCCTTCACGGCGTCGAGGCGCAGAGGAGGGCCTGGCGCATGCCGTATTTCCCCCGGCGGCCACAGGCGCAGAAACGAATCCGTGTGGTTTTGCTATACTAGGGGGCATGGAGAAGATGAAGCAGATCATGTACGGCGTGACGGATGTCGCGCTCTGCGAGGCGATCTGATTTTCGTTCAAGCAAGAAAGGAAAACGCATGATGACGGCATTCGGCGAACAGGGGCTTAGCAGACGGCAGTTCTTTTCCCTCGGGGCGCGTGCGGCGTGTGCGGCGCCCCTTGCCGGGTGCGTGGGGATGCAGGGCGCGGCGAAGGCCGCCGTCGACCCGAACCTCTCGGTCTTCCTTTCCGACATCCACGTGAGCGGGAAGAACGTGAAGGGGCAGCCCACCTACCAGAACCCGCTCTTCGAGAAGGCCGTCGGACAGGTCCTCGCGCTGAACCCGCGCCCGAAGCGCGCGCTCATCTTCGGCGACATCGCGCTCTGGAACGGCCTCTCGGCGGACTACGCGGAGTCGGCGCCGCTCATCCAGCGCCTCAGGGACGCCGGCATCGACGTCTACCTCACGACCGGCAACCACGACCACCGCGAACCGCTCTTCCGCTTCCATCCCCGCCAGAAGGAGATCACGCCCGTCCCCGGGCGCTTCGTCGCGGTGGTGGATGTTGGGACGGCGGATTTCGTGCTGCTCGATTCGCTCAAGGAGAACCCGAAGGGCGAGGGGAGCGGGAACGCGGTGGACGGCGGCCTCGACGCGGCCCAGGCCGACTGGCTCATGTCCTTCGCCGCCGCCGCGAGGCGTCCGTTCTTCTGCGGCGCGCACCACCCCGCGCGCGAGCTGTTCATCGGGAAGAAGAAGATTCTCGCCGCGCTGGGCGGCTTCCCGCTTTTCGCCGGCTACATCCACGGCCACAACCACCGCTGGTACAGGGAGTGGGTGCCCCTCGCGTGGTCGTCGCCGCGCGTCGCGTGCTCCGCCTGTCTCCCCTCGACGGGATGGTGGGGCAACATCGGCTTCGCGACGTTCCGCACGGAGGCGCACGGCGCGAAGCTCGCCTTTGTGCAGAATGACTTCTTCTTCCCCAAGCCGCTCGCGGAGGGGCAGAAGCGTCCGGTGGAATGGGACCAGATCATGCGCGAGGACGCGGGCGACGCCTGCTCCTTCGTCTACGGCGCGTAACGCGGGAGGCGACGATGCGGCGAAGGGAATTTCTCACGGGGCTCGGCGCAACGGCGGCCGTGCTGAAGACGGGGCTGGCGCAGACGACGGCGGGGGCGCCCGACGCCGTACAGGCGGAACTGGACCGGCAGGTCGCGACGGGCCTTGTCGCGGGCTGCGTCTGCACGACGGTCGGCGGACGGACGTGGTTCGGCGGCCGGATGCGCTTCGATCCGCCCGTGCCGATGCGGCCGGATGCGCTTTTCGACCTCGCAAGCGCGGCGAAGACGTTCACGGCCGGCCTCTGCGCGCTCCTCTACGCCGAGGGACGTCTCGATCCGGATGCGCCGTTCACCGACTACCTTCCGGAACACGTTCTCGCGCAGGAGCGCCACGGCATCACCGTGCGCGACCTCGCCACGCACACGGGCGGGTTCGACAATGCGAAGCCGTACATCGTGGCGGATCCCGTCGAATTCAACCGCCGCCTCTACGCGAAGCGGCCCGTCCGTTCGCGCGGCGTCGCCTACGACTACGCCTGCTCGAACATGATCTACCTCGGGCGCATCGTCGAGCACATCACGGGGCTTGACCTGGAGAGCGCGGCCATCAAGATGCTGTGGCGTCCGCTGGGCATGGAGGAGACCTACTGGCACAACATCCCCGGCAACGCGCGGGCCGTCGAGGCGATGCAGAACGGCCATCCGCCCATCGGCTTCAAGGGCGACGAGCAGGCGCGCGCCTACCCGGCGGCGATGGGGAATGGCGCGGCGTTTTCGTGCGCGGCGGACATGCTGCGCTTCGTGGACGATCTCCGCACGCGCCGGACATTCCCGAAGGCCTACTACGACCTCCTTTCAACGCCGTGCTTCGAGAAGGGCGCCGTGCGCCGCAGCTTCGGCTGGGACATGGGCGCCGCGCACCGACCGGCGGGCTGGAGCGAGAAGACGATCTCCCACGGCGGCTTCACGGGCGTGACGATTGCCGTCGACCCCGGGAACGGCTATGCCGGCGTCGTCCTCACGAACCGCCTCGGCGAACGCCTTGCGGGCTATGCGGGACATGGCCGTCTCCTCTCCCTGATGTCCGAATCCGTACGGCATTGACGAATGCCGCCGGAGGGCCGTCTACACCGTTTTCGGCTTGCCTTCTGGTCCGAAAAAGAGTATAAATACATGGGCAAAAGGACAGATTAGGAGCACGCATGGCCATCAACAAGTATCTTGACGCATTCATGAAGACCTTTCCGTTCGAGGGTCTCACCTACGACGACGTCACGCTCGTGACGCAGTATGCCGATTTCCTGCCGGACGACGCCTCGCTCGAGACGAAGCTCACCTCGCGCCAGAAGATGAAGGTGCCGTTCATCTCGGCGGCCATGGACACCGTCACCGAGGCCCCGATGGCCATCGCGATGGCCCTTGCGGGCGGCATCGGCGTGATCCACAAGAACCTCGAAGAGGACGCCCAGGCCGCCGAGGTCGCGAAGGTCAAGAACTACCTCAACGGCCTCATTGCCAAGCCCGTCTGCTTCCACGCGAACGACGACATCGCCTTCCTCCGCGCGGAGAAGCGCCGCCTCGGCCTCACGTTCAACGGCTTCCCCGTCCTCGACGACGAAGACCGCCTCGTCGGCATGATCTCCGGCGCCGACATGCGCTACGCCCCGATGGATGCCGCGAAGCTGCGCGACGTGATGCAGAAGGACCCCATCACCGCCAAGCCCGGCACCTCCCTCAAGAAGGCCTACGACATCATGCGTGCCCACAAGATGGGCAAGCTGCCGCTCGTCGACAAGGCCGGGCACGTCGTCGGCCTCTACTCCTTCACCGACGTGCAGCGCCTCGTCGAGAACAAGAACCCCTCCTACAATTGCGACGAGCAGTTCCGCCTGCGCGTCTCGGCCTCCGTCTCCGGCGGCAAGGGCGACCTCGCGCGCATGGAGAAGCTCGCCGAGGCGGGCGTGGACGTGGTGGTCGTCGACTCCGCCCACGGCCACTCGAAGGGCATCATGGAGATGACGAAGTACATCGTCAAGAACTTCCCGAAGGTGGACGTGATCGCCGGCAACATCGCGACGGGCGAGGCGGCGGCCGCGCTCGCCAAGTGCGGCGCGCACGCCGTCAAGGTCGGCATCGGCCCCGGCTCCATCTGCACGACGCGCGTCGTCTGCGGCGTGGGCATCCCGCAGCTGACGGCCGTCTACAGCGCCGCCAAGGCCCTGCGCGGTTCGGGCGTCGCGGTGATCGCCGACGGCGGCATCAAGCTCTCCGGCGACGTGCCGAAGGCGCTTGCCGCCGGCGCGGACAGCGTGATGCTCGGTTCCGTCCTCGCGGGCACCGAGGAGAGTCCGGGCGAGAAGATCTACGCGAACGGCCGCAAGTACGTCGTCTACCGCGGCATGGGTTCGATGGCCGCGCTCAAAAACGGCAAGGGCTCGCGCGCGCGCTACTTCCAGGACAACGAGAGCGAGGACGACCTCGTGCCGCAGGGCATCGAGGGCATGGTGCCGTATTCGGGCCATGTGTCGTCGATCATGACGCAGTTCTGCGGCGGCCTGCGCGCGTCGCTCGGCTACTGCGGCACGAAGACGGTCGCCGAGCTGCAGGCGCGCGGCAAGTTCTACCGCGTGACGGCGGCGGGCCAGCGCGAGGCGCGTCCGCACGACATCACGATCACGAAGGAAGCGCCGAACTACCGGACGTGACGTGAAGGTGCTGCTGCACACCTGCTGCGGACCGTGCGCGAGCGCCTGCGCGCCGCGCCTGAGGGAGGAGGGCCACGACGTGGCCCTCTTCTTCTCGAACTGCAACATCGACACGGCCGACGAGTTCGCGCGCCGCCTCGCGGCGGCGCGGCGGCTCGGCGAGGCGGACGGCGTGCCGGTTGTCGTCGACGCCTACGACCACGCGGACTGGCTGGAACAGGTCGCGCGCGGCTTCGAGCGCGAGCCGGAGAAGGGCGCCCGCTGCGCCCGCTGTTTCCGCTATTCGCTCGCCCGCACCGCCGCCTACGCCGCCGCGCACGGCTACGAGGCGTTCACGACCTCGCTCACCGTCTCGCCGCACAAGGTCTCGCCCGTTGTCTTCGCCGCCGGCGAGGAGGCGGCGTGGACGGTCTCGGCCGCCCCCTGCGGTGGCAGCGCATCCGCCGCGCCGATGTTCCTCGCGCGCGACTTCAAGAAGCGGGACGGCTTCCTCCGTTCGCTGAAGCGGTCGGCGGAATTGGGACTTTACCGCCAGTCCCACTGCGGGTGCGAGTTCTCCAGAAGACCATTCTCGGAAAGGATCTGACATGAGAGGACGTGCATTCATCAAGTCTGGGCGCGGTATTCTTTCTGAACATAGGGGTACATGATCGAGGCCGATTTGGAGAGGTAGTTTAACGTGCAAAGAAAAATAGGAAAAGACAATACTCTCAACCCGTGTTTAAATGCAAACGCCCCTGTTACCATTGACTTGTTTGCAGGGGCAGGTGGAATCACTGAAGGCTTTCGACAAGCGGGATATAGGTGTGCATTTGCCAATGATTTTGACGAAGAGGCTCGGCATACGTTCACTTTCAATCATCCTTCTACGCCTTACTTGATGAAGGATGTTAAAGAACTCACATTGCCGGACATAGAAGTGACGATTGGCAAAGCGCTTGGTGAAGTTGATGTCATTACAGGGGGGCCACCTTGCCAAGGATTCAGCTTGGCAGGAATGAGACTCGCAAATGATCCGCGCAACTCGTTATTCAGGGAATTCGTCCGTTTAGCGGGTGTAATAAAACCAAGGGTGATAATGTTTGAGAATGTGGCAGGCATCATGAGCATGCAAAAAGGCAAGGTTCTCAATGCAATTATCAGCGAGTTCAGCGCCATTGGGTACAAATGCGACTACTCGGTTGTGAACGCATTCTGGTTTGGGGTCCCTCAGTCTAGACAGAGATTTGTACTGCTTGGTATTCGTGGCGATGACAAGAAAATATCTTTTCCATCTCCTACCCACGGTATTCGCTCTCAGCAGGGAGATTTGTTTACGAAACCCCTTCTCCCTGTGGTATCCGTTTGGGAAGCCTTGTCGGATCTCCCAATCGTGGACCAAGGCGAAGGATCTGAGGAGATATCCTGTAGCAGTGCGCCCACGAACGAATACCAATTTGAGAGACAGGGACGGCGAAATCGTGGCATGATATACAATCATCGTGCCATCCATCACTCGGCAACGATCCAACACCGATTCTCGTTGATCCCGCAAGGATGCACGAATGCAATTCTTCCTCCGGAGATTAGAACCAAAAAGCAGAATGTGTTTAGGTTGTCCGCACAGGACACTTCCCGAACTGTTACCTGTAATTTTCGAACCGATCTACTCCATCCCGAAATGAACAGAGGGTTGACAGTTCGCGAGGCTGCGCGGCTTCAATCATTTGACGATGATTATCGTTTCTTTGGAAATCTAACACGTAAGGCTAGATTCTTGACCCAGGACGACCAAGTTGGCAATGCCGTGCCACCATTGCTGGCCAGGGCATTTGCCATCCACATCAAAGAACATCTCCTTTCACAATTCTAACCGAGGAAGTTATGGCTACTTCTCCCGCTCATTACATTGGTGAACAGATTGGTTTCTTGATCGAAGAGGTTACCGTTGATTTTATTTCTGCCGCTATCTCCGACGGTGAGTTCTATGTTGATCATAGACATTCTCGTGGAGCTAGAAGAGGGGCTAAGGAGGTTACGATGGAGGATGCCCAAGGCAATAAGCACAAACTAGATATTGTTATTGAACGGGGAGGTTCAGAAGAAAGATTCGGCAGACCTGTTGCGTTCATTGAGGTTGCTTGGAGAAGGTATGAAAAGCATTCAAAAAATAAGGTTCAGGAGATATCGGGTGCGATTCTCCCAGTTGTCAAAAGGTTCCATGATTCACAACCATTTCAAGGTGCGGTTTTAGCAGGAGTATTTTCCAACAATTCGGTGCGCCAGTTGGAGTCCGAGGGATTTTCCGTTGTCTTCATTTCCTATGATACGATATGTTCCGCATTTAGAGATGCGGTGGGTCTTGAGATTCAATGGGAAGAGAATACCTCTTCTATTCTTCTTGAAGGAATTGCAAGCAAGATACGACGCATGACGGATCACGACAAGGCAAATTTCAAACGGTTTCTACGAGCTAGGGAGGCGGTGGCTTTCTCGCAGTTCATTGAAGCCCTAAGACGGGTATTGAATAGACGGGTCGTATCCGTTTCGGTAACTCCATTACACGGCAAGGTCAATACATGTTCCGCAATAGAAGATGCCGTCCGCTTCATCCAAGATTACGATGAGTCTTCTGTAGGTTCCATGCCATTGATTAAATATCGGATCTTCATTCAATACAATACGGGTGATTCGGTTGAATTAAACTTCTGTGACAAGGGATCTGCAGTTAGAGCGCTGAACCATTATTCTCTGTAGGGTACCGATTTTGTATGCCTAGCATATGTAGTGCGTGGCACTTTGATCTCAAGGAGGCGAATTGAAAATCGGCGGAGAGGTCAGAAATGGAAGAACCCCTCTGCCGATGTCCTTGTGGGATGCCCACTGGTCGCCCGTACATGATTCGGGCACTTTCTCACGCGACGGGTTCCGTCCTCAGCCGAGGACGCGCGCGAGGCGGGTGACGGCCTCCTCGACGTTCGCGCGGCTGTTGAAGGCGGAGATGCGGATGTAGCCCTCGCCGTCCTTTCCGAAGCCGGCGCCCGGGGTGGTGACGACGTTCGCCTCCTTGAGGATGCGGTCGAAGAAGTCCCAGGAGTCGCCCTTGACGTCCACCCAGAGGTAGGGGGAGTCGACGCCGCCCGTGACGGAGTAGCCGTGCCGGGCGAGGGCGGTCTTGACGATCCGGGCGTTTTCGAGGTAGAAGTCGATGGTGGCCTTCACCTGGGCCTGTCCTTCGGGCGTGTAGATCGCCGCCGCGCCGCGCTGGGTGATGTAGCTGCAGCCGTTGAACTTCGTCGTCTGGCGACGCGTCCAGAGGGGACGCAGTTCGACGGGCGTACCGTCCTGCGTGTAGCCGACGAGTCCCTTCGGCACGACCGTGTAGCCGCAGCGCACGCCCGTGAAGCCGGCCGTCTTCGAGTAGCTGCGGAACTCGATGGCGCAACTGCGCGCACCCTCGCACGCATAGATCGAATGGGGGATGCCGGGCGTGCGGATGAAGGCCTCGTAGGCGGCGTCGAAAAGGATGAGCGCCTTGTTCGCGCGCGCCCAGTCCACCCACGCCTGGAGCTGCGCGAGGGTGGCGACGGCGCCGGTGGGGTTGTTCGGGTAGCAGAGGTAGACGACGTCGACGGGCTCCCGGAGGTCGGCGGGGGAGGGCACGTAGCCGTTTGCGGCCGTGCAGTCGAGGTAGACGAGGTTCGCGTAGCGGCCCTCCGCATTGGCGCCCGTGCGGCCGGCCATCACGTTCGTGTCCACGTAGACGGGGTAGACGGGATCGCCGACCGCGATGCGCACGTCCGCGCCGAAGAGTTCCTGGATGTTGCCGCAGTCGCACTTGGCGCCGTCGGAGACGAAGATCTCGTCGGCGGCGATGTCGAGGCCCTGGGCCTGGAAGTCGTGGGCGGCGACCGCCTCGCGCAGGAAGGCGTAGCCCTGTTCGGGACCGTAGCCGTGGAAGGTGGCGCGGGCGGCCTCGTCGTCCACGGCCTTGTGCAGGGCCGCGATGACGGCGGGGGCGAGGGGCTCGGTGACGTCGCCGATGCCGAGCCGGATGATGTTCGCCTCGGGGTGGGCGTCCTGGTGGGCCTTGACGCGGTGGGCGATTTCGGTGAAAAGGTAGCTGGCCTGGATCTTCAGGTAGTTTTCGTTGACGCGGATCATCTTGTCTTCGTTCCGTTTCCGTTGGGTTTCAGGGACGGAACGTATTATACCACAACGCCCGTTTCCACGCTCCAGGGCGGTGATTGCCGGGGGAGGGGCTGGTCGGTCGGGCAAACTTTCGGTATAATGGCGGACATGGACGAACGTGGCAGGATGCGCGGCTTTACCGTGCCGGACAGAGTTGCCGATGGTGTGAGCGGACGCGACAAGCGCGTCCCTCCCGTTTCGTGCCCACATTTATTGCCGTATCTATAGCACAATGAAGGAGAAGGGAAAATGATGATGAAATCGCTCGTACTGTCGGCCCTGTTTTTCTCGTTGCCCCTGGTTGGGGTATGTGCCGCCGCAACGCCCGGGCAGACCGCGTCCGGGGCGGCTCTCGTGCTGCGCTTCGACGACAACAAGCCGGCCGCGCAGTGGCGCGAGATCGCGGAGATCTTCGAGGCGGTTGGCGGACGGTGCTCGTTTGCCGTGAACCCCGCCGGGCTGAACGAAGAACAGTGGGCGGCCCTGCGTGATCTCGCGTCGCGCGGGCACGAGATCATGGACCACACGGCGCAGCACGCGATGTTCAAGCTGCGGCTTGACAGCGCGGCGGAAGCGGAGGCCTGCCGCACGGCCGACTTCTTCGACCACGCCGAGGGCGGCCTTGTGCTGTGCCGTCCCGAACTGGACCTCGCGCATCCGGGAAACGTCCGGGTGAAGGCGTCGATGACGGCGGGTGTCCTCCGCTCGGACGATCCCCGGTTCCTTTCCGCCCAGTCGTTCAGCCGGAAGTTCTACGTGCCGTCGACCGGCGCGCTCTACGGCCTTGGCAAGGACTGCGGCGGCGGTCTGTTCAAGAAGGGGCCCGAACAGCGGTGTTCCGACTTCTGGGGGCGCTGGACGACGAATTCGTTCGCCGCCTGCGAGATCGTGCTTCTTGACGGAACCGCCGTACAACCGTCAAAGGCCCTCCTTCGGGCGCAGGCGAAGAACTCCGTCTCGCGTTTCGCCGCGCACGGTCTGCCCGCGCCGAAGACGTGGATCCGGCCGGGCGGCTGGGAGACGGCCGTCGACGGGCGGCGGATGAAGGCGGTGTACGGCGACGAGTTCGGCTATGCGGTGGCGGACTCGACGTGCGGCGTCGAGCGATGGTCGCCCTGGAACTATCCGTCTGACTTCGCCTTTTTCGACGAAGGGAAGAGCGTGGACGAGGTCTACGAAAAGGCCGTCGGCGTCCTGCGCAGCGGCCGTTCCTTCGCCTACATCAGCCACCAGTGGACGAAGGACCGTCCGAAATATCTTGAACAGTGCCGCGCGCTTGCCGCGAAGCTGAAGGAGAACGGCATCCCGATGACCCTCTATTCCCGCATTGCCGCTCCGGGGCGGTAGGCCGGTTCTTTCTGCCAGTTGGTGCGGTCGGCGGGGGCCGGGCGGCGGCCGAGGAGGCGGGCGAACGCGCCGAGGCCGTAGATCGCGAGCGTGAGCATGCAGACGGGGACGTGGTAGAGCCACGCCACGTCCCAGCGGCGGCGCATGCCGATGAGCATCTGCGCGAGAAGGGGCAGGACGGTCGCCGTGGAGAGGCAGAAGAGGACGATTCCGGCGCGGCGCTGGCGGTTCCAGGGATAGGTTCGCCGCTTCTCCTGCGCGAAGTAGAGGAAGTCTCGGATACGCCGCCGCTGCTTGCGCGCGAAGTCGCCGAGGCGGGCGCAGTAGAGGTGGACGATGCCCGTCTTGACCTTGGCGACCGAGACGGCGCCGTCGCGCAGGATGCGCTCGTAGAGGATGTCGATGTCGAAGAGGTAGGGATCCCAGTTCGCACCGTCGAGGAGGGACCGCCGGAAGACGAAGCCGTTGGCGCCGATGGTGGGGAGGGCGTCGCCCGTGAGGCGCAGCTTCAGCCAGTCGCCGCGATCCTCCTGGGCGACGTCGAGGCCGGTCCAGCGGTTCGTGAGGACGCAGGTGCGGTCGTAGTTCCGCGTGAAGAGGCAGAGGGGATCGTTCATCCCGAGGAGGGCGAAATAGCGGGTGAGGGCGGGGTCCTGCGGGCGCACCGTGTAGGAAATGGGTTCGGTCGCGAGGACGTCGGGATCCGCGAAGGGGACGAGCATCCGCGCGAGCCAGGTGGGATCGGGCAGGATGTTGTCCGAATCGACGAGGGCGATGAGTTCGCCGTGCGCGGCCTTGATGCCGGCGGTCTTGCCGGCTTCGCCGGTGCGGAGAGGGTTGGCGGTGATGACGTCGACGCCGGCGGCACGGGCGATCGCGACGGTGCGGTCGGACGACCCGGCGTCCGCGATGACGATTTCGTAGTCCGTGCGCGGCAGCGTCTGCGCGGCGATCGCCGCCAGGCACGCGGGCAGGGTCTTTTCTGAGTTCAGGACGGGAATGACGATGGAGAGCCGCATAGGTACGCGCTAGTATAGCATAACCGGTAATGGGTTAGTGGGTTGCGCAGCCCACCAGTCGAATTGAGGGTGCGCCCG
>OIWT01003836.1_pt1 | contig 13105 bp, 11 predicted proteins | sample 1587701 | NCBI WGS metagenome assembly OIWT01 (sample SAMEA3888904, study PRJEB22519) | human gut metagenome | biome: human gut; feature: human-associated habitat; material: faeces | place: Denmark | collected 2009
CGCGCGGTTGCGGAGCCGCCGCTCCCGCGCCTCCAGGATGGCCCGCTCGACGGGCCCGTACTTCGCGAGCCACGCCGCCAGCTCACCGGAGGGGGAGCGGCGGGACGGCGCGGCGGGGCCGGAGGGAACGGTGGGAACGGTGGGGCCGGAGGGAACGGATGGAAAGACTTTCTTGGACATGCGGGAATGATAGCAGAAGACGGACTTGGACGCAATGAGATTATGGCGCGGAAAAATCAAAGACGTTCCTTGTCTACTGTGGTGTATGGCGCTCGATCCGGCATTTTTCTAAGCGATGGTTCCTGTGATGTTTCCGGGAACTTCCCGTGAAACGCAGAGCCGCTTCGCGGGGCAGATGAGGGTCGCGGGAGATGCGCTCCGCCCGTTTCGCGAACGCTTTCTACACGATTTGGGAGGAAGAGGAAACACGTGGATTTGGCACAACCAAACAAGAGGGGCTACCACAACCCTAAAATGGAGGGGAGAATGTGGGAATGGGATGGACGAACGGTGTGAAGCGAACCTCTTGACCGCCTTCGTTCGCCTGGCCGTAGGCCGCGCTGTGTTTATAATCCGGGAACACGCGATTTTTTTTGGACGAAGGCTATTTCATTCCCATCATACACGATTTCCTCGACGCCGTGGGCGTTTCCCTTCTGCGCCGGCGGCCACCCCCCATGAGGGTGGTGTGGATTGTCTTTATCCTTCTTCGATCCCCATGGCCTTCCTCTCTTCTTTTCTGACTCGTTAGATATTACCATTTAAAACCATTAGCATCCCATGGCCGCAAAACCGCTCAGGTCTAAACGCCTGAATTGTCATTTAGACTTCGCGTTCTTACGGTTATGGAATAAAGTTTCGAGAGAGGTTTTCAGAAAGTCGTGACCATGTTCCGGAATCTCCTAGGATTTGGCGAGATGCTGTCCCATTGGAGACAGCGGGAAAGGCAGAAAACCCTGCAAATACAGGGGCCTCGGCTTGGTCCCGTCCGATTTCCACCCGCCTGCCGTCGAGAAGCCGGACGATGCTGCGCCTCACCCAGACGCCTGCTCGTACGACTCCCGCGAGTCTGCTGAAGCTCAGTTTCCACTTCGAAGGGAACTTGAGATCGCGCAGCAGCAGGTGCACCAGAAGCCCGGTCCAGCATCTTCCAGTACAGCGTCTCCATCATCGTCGGATCGCGGTGCTGGTTGGCGTTCGAGAACGTGTTACGCCGCGGCGGAACCGCGCCACGCAGCTCCTGCCATTGGGAGGCGTGGAGCCTCGCCGTGTCGCAGACGCCGTTGAGCGACTCCGTCTTCGTGAGCTGCTGGTAGATGAGCGCGACGACATGGCTCCACGGCGTGAACACCCGCGAGAGGTCCTTTGTTGCGGACGCCGCCGCATGAAAAACATCGTAGCGCGCGAAAGTAAACGCACCATCGCGAAAGTAAACGTACCAGTTCTGCCTGACTTTTGACAACGCATCGACGTTCGTGTGGCTTTGAGGTTGGGCCGTCCGATTTGCGCGGATTCGGGTGCGTTCACCCTTGCGACCTGTTCGGATCACGGATTACAAATCCCTAATTCTTCGCACAGGTAGGCCGTAGGAGGCGACCTTTGTTCACAGGGCCGGGATGGCGTCGCGCCATCCCGGCCCGTCTCGCATATTTTGACTTTTTTGCAGATTTCCCCTTGTCTTCCGCCGAAAAGGTCTATATAATATGAGACCTATGATTAAAAAAAGAATGTCGGCTCCCTACAGGGAGGTCTCGAGCAGGCTGAAGAGGCTGCTCACGGAGGGAAGGGTCATCGAGGGGTCGCTGTACCGCTCGGACCGCGGGAACACGCCTCGGCACCAGCTGTCGGACCGTGCGACGGGGAGGTTCCGCAACATCTACGTCCCGGCGGACTTCGCGGAGGACGTGGCGGCGTGGTCGGCGAACTGGGCGGAGGCGAAGCGCCTGCTGAAGGAGATGAGCGAGATCGCCCGCGCCGAGCTCGTGGAGGCGATCACGGCGAGGACGGGGCGCAGGACCGTCGCGAAGCCGGGAAGGGGCGCGCAAGGAAGCGCGTCGGGCGGCCCCCGGCGGAAATGCCCGACGGCGACGCGGCGCTCGAAGGGCTGAGCGCCTTCCTCGCCCGCTTCCGCAAGGTCCTCAACCCGCTTTTCGACGGCATCCGCAAGGCGCGGGACATGGAGAGGTGCCTCCACGAGGGGCGGACATTCCTCTGGTCCTTCATCGTCGGGCACCTGGCGCGGCTCGGGTCGCGCAACGCGATGGACGCGAACCGCAACATGACCCAGCGGAAGTGGGTGGAGGTCATCCTTCAGAAGCTGGTCGACAGGGGATCGTCCTCGCGCTCGACGAACTGCCCCGCAGGTACGTCTCGCGCGAGTTCCTGACGCTTTGAATCGCAACGGGTGGTCGGGCGACCCGCAGGATGCGTCCGATCTGTCCCCGTCGGCATCCCGTCGGGTGGCTTGTCGTGCCCTGAACGGGCGGTGCCGCAGGGTCTCGTCGCGCAAAACCGATTGCAAATGTCCACGGCGGCTCGGCGCAGCCGAGGCGCGCGGGGGCATTTGTAATCCGTGTTCGGCTGAAGCCCGCCTTGCTGGCCTAACAGGAAACTGCTATACTACCAACCAAACGCGGGAAAGTACTTGCCTGACTATGCTACGCAACGAGTGTTGCGTTGGCTACTGGAAGGCGGGGATAATAAACAATAAGTGTTTTAGTTGTCGCAGGCTTTCAGAAGAGGGGAGTGTAGAAACATGAGGAGTCCTCACATGAAGACAATTGCTCTCGCGTGCATCGCGTGCCTGTCGTGGTGTGTTTCCGGCGCCGTGCTCGACACGGCGGCGTTTGCGAAGAAGTCGACGATTCAGCTGGGGGGCGCGAAGGGCGACGCCGCCGTCGCGGACGTGCCGGTGGCCGTGCGCATCTCCCCGTCTCTCAAGGGCTTCACCTACTACCACTGTGCGGCGAACGGCGCGGACATCCGCTTTGCGGACGCGGCCGGCAACCTGATTCCCCATGACATCGAGATCTGGGACCCCGCGGGCGAATCCCTGATCTGGGTGAAGGTGCCGTCGATCCCGACGACCGGCACCATGGTCACGATGTACTACCAGGCCGCGGACGCGGGCGCGCTGCCGGCCGTCTCTGGCGCCGACGTGTGGTCCAACTACCGCGGCGTGTGGCATCTGGACGACACGGGCTCGTCCATCGCCGAGGCGTCCGGCCAGGTCGCGGCCGGCACGATTCCGCAGCCCGACGTGACGAAGCTCGGCGAGGCGGGCGTCCTCGGCACGTCCGTCCTGATCTCCAACTCCGACAGCAAGTTGGACAATAAGGGCGGCATCAAGCTGCCGTCCGTCGACCACGGCGACACGTTCACGGCCTCCGTGTGGTTGAAGCACCGCCTGGCGGACTACTACTACGACCACGTGCTCTACCGCAAGGCCGAGCGCGCGGAGGCGAGCGGCTGGGGCATCGAGATGCAGTCGGACGGGTCGAGCTTCCGCGTCACGGGCGCGAAGGGCGGAGATGAGGACATCGTCACCCTCGACCGCAACGGCGCGCTCGACGACTGGGTGCACTTCGCGTTCGTGTTCAAGGGCGCCAGTTTCAGCCTGTTCCGCAACGGCAGGAAGATCGGCACGGGCACGGTCACGCCGGCGACGGACAACGGCAAGAACATCGTGCTCGGCAACGACACGGATATCGGCGTCTCCGGCGCGGATGTCGCATGGCACGGCTGGATGGACGAGTTCCGCCTGTCGAAGGGCGGCGAGACGGACGGCGCGCTCGAGACCGAGTACCTCGCGATGGCGCCGGATTCCGGGTTCGTCTCGGTCGGCGCCTGCGTGCCGTTGGGCGAGACGCCGATTGTCGTCGCGCTCGACGACGTCGCCATGGCCGAGGCCGGCCAGGCGATCGCCGTCTCCGGCACGGTCCGCGAGTTCGGCACCGCCAAGTCCCTGACCCTGAAGCTCCTCTGGGGCGCGACGGAGACGCTCGAGGGCGCGCCGATCGACCTCGGCACGACGACGGCCTTCGGCCCGGTCTCGGGACGCCTCCCGTGCGCCGGCTTGCAGGAGGGCGCGACGTACTACGTGGCGATCCAGGCGCGGGGCGACAACGGCGAAGTCGTCGTTACCGAAACGCGTTCGCTGCCCTACTACACGGGGTTCACCTGGGTGGGCGCCGCGGGCGACACGTGGTCCAGCGCCGCGTGGCTGACGGCCGTCGCGTCCGACCCCGTCGCGTTCACCGCGAACCAGTACGCCGTGCTGACCGGCGAGGCGGCGCAGAAGACGGTCGCCGTGGACCAGCCGGTTTCAGCCGCGGGCGTCACGGTCGACGCGGACGACGACTACGTCCTCGCCGGCGCGGCGAAGCTGACGACGCCGACACTCGTCAAGAAGGGCAAGGGCAAGCTGACGATCTCGGGCGCCGGCCTTTCGGACGGCACGGAGATCACGGTCAAGGCGGGCGTCCTCACGCTCGACGCGACGAGCCCGACTATCGGCGCGACGCCGTTCGGCGTCGACTCGACGATCACGGTCGAGAACGGCGCGGCCTTCGACATCAACACGGACGAGACTTACCAGACCGATGCCGCGAAGAACAACCGCACGCGCTCCGCGATCGTGAAGATCGCCGGCGCGGGTCCGGACGGCAGCGGCGCGCTCGTCAACGGCGGCACGGGTTGGAACGCGGCCCTCTCCCGCGTCGAGCTCACGGACGACGCGACGATCGGCGGCCCTGGCCGCATCGACGTCCGTCCCTCCATCGGCGTCGCGATGGAAGGCTCCATCAAGGGGCCGGGCAAGACGCTCACGATCCTCGACAAGAACTACCTCAACATCGTCGGCGGCGACACGGTCCAGGTCGGGAAGATCGTCGTCAAAGACGGCGGCGCGTTCTCCGTCGAGAACGAGAACATTACGTGGGACATCCCGGGCGGCATCACCCTCACGCGCGGTGGGCGCATCATCTACCGCTACGACAACATTCCGGTGCCGGTGACCATCCCGGACGGCGACGCGGGCACGTACACGGCCGACGCCAGGGTCGGCCGCCAGACCGGCAAGACCACGGTCGGCCAGGACGCGACGCTCACGCTGAACGGCAACGGCGCCGGCATGCTCATCGGCCCGCTCGAGAACAACGGCACCGTGCTCGCCACGGGCGACGGCCCGTACCTCGCGGGCCCGACGACGGGCGACGGCGTCTACCGCTCGCAGGGCGTCAACTTCCGCATGGCCGGCGGCTTCCAGATCGACACGATGACGTGCGACTTCAGCGGCGGTGTCGACCTCGGCTGCCCCGACGCGCCTGGCTATCCTCAGGTCGCCAACCTCGTCGGACTGGACGGCAGCCCGCTCAATTCGAAGGGAGATATCTACCTGCGCGCCGGCAGCAACGGCACGCTCGGCGCCAGCTGGGACCACTTCTTCTGCTCGACGGCCGGCAAGGCACAGACCGTCATCGACTTCCACGAGACGGCGAACGTCACGACCTTCCTCGACCACGTGAACTGGACGGTCGGGCAGGTCCAGCAGGCCAACGGCTACGGTCAGAGCCACATCCGCCTCGTGAACGGGTCGAAAATCGTGGCGACGAACTGCTGGACGATGGGCGTCTCGGCTGGTCCTCGCTCGGCGTCCCTCTACCTTGAGACCGGTACCGAGCTGCGCGTCGAGGGCTCCGGAAACGAAGCCTTCTCGATGGGCCAGTGTAGCGGCCAGGCGAACGGCGTCTTCCAGCTGACGGTCGACGGCGCCAAGTTCTCGTTGCCCAATGGCTTCCTCCGCGTCTGCAAGGACGCCCCGTACGGCTACGCGACGGCGATGAACGGCGCGGAGGTCCGCGTGAAGGGCATCGGCTCGCGCGCGAGCTTCGCCAGTAACGACAGCTACGGCGCCCGCGACTACGTGAACGGCGACGAGTGCTTCAAGATGACCGGCGGTTCCCTGGTCGAGGTCGGCGCCGGCGCGCTGCGTGCGTCCCTCGCGCGCACGGACCGTCCCAGCTACGACTTCGAGGACGGCACGCTGCGTCCGACCGCCGACTGGAATCACCTTTACGACTGGCCGCAGATCGCGTTCGGTGCGAACCCGCATTCCGCGGGCAAGGTCACGTTCGACCTCAATGGGAAGACCGTCAACCTCAAGGCGGCGATCGGCGGCGCGAGCGAGGTCGAGCTGAAGGGCAGCGGCACGTTCAAGACCTCCAGCGACGTCCAGGCGATGCCGGTCGGCAAGTGGACGGTCGGGACCGGCGTCACGGCTGACCTCTCCGGCTTCAACGGCTTCGGCGGCGGCCTCGTGCTCGCCGAGAACGCGTCCGCGAAGATGAACCTGAACGTCCAGGAAGCGGGCGACGTCGGTCTCGTCGAGTTCGACATGTTCCCGGGCAACGTCTACACGAAGGCGAAGGCCTACGACGGCCCGCTCGCGATGCGCGTCGACAACCTCGCGTTGCTGCACAGCGCGCGCGGCGAGAACCAGAAGATGCAGATGGCGGGCTTCCTCTGGCGCGGCCAGTTCCTCGTTCCCGAGGGCGAGGAGGGCACCTGGTACTTCGCCGGCACGTGGGACGACAACATCTACTTCGAGATCGACGGCCAGCAGACCGTGCTGAGCACGACCTGGGACGCGGTCGCGACCGGCACGCGCGAGCTGACGGCGGGCTGGCACGATTTCCGCATCGCGACGTGCGACGGTATTGGCGGGCAGGGGCCTGCGGCGGCGAACGGCTGGAGCAACGTGATGGGCCTCGGCTGGACGCGCTTCGCGCCGGCTTCGGGCGCGGACAAGAACGCGTCCACCTATGCGAAGTTCGACACGAGCACGTTGAAGATGCGTCCCCCGACGAACACGATCGTCGGCGTGCGCTGGCAGCGCGGCGCCGGCGCGCACGTCTCCTCCACGTGGGAGGTCGGCTACGAGGACCCGGTCCTCGGCTCCTACACGAACGTCTTCGCGGCGGGCGACAGCATCACGAACTCCCTCCGGGTCCTCAACAGCTCGAGCGCCGCCATCATGAAGTCCCGCGACAACCGCTTCCTCGGCTACTTCAAGGTGGACGCCGACAAGGCCGGCACGTGGGAGTTCAAGGGCCAGTACGACGACACCGTCTACCTGCGCGTCGACGGCCGGAAGGTCATCGAGAACACGGCCTGGAACGCCTCGAAGACGGCGACCGTCGAACTGGACGCCGGCTGGCACGCCTTCGACATCCGCGTGGGCGACGGTGGGGGCGGCTGGGGCCCGAGCGGCATGAAGGACGACGACGGGTGCGAGGCCGGCCTCACGGCGAAGGCCCCGGGCGGCCGCGCCCTCTGCTTCGACGAGCGCAACTTCCGCATCGTTGCGAGCATCTACGACATCGCGAACGACGCGGGCGCGGGCCTGGGCGGCGACATCCTGCTGAACGCGGGCTCGGTGCTCGAGAACGCGGCCACGCGCGGGTACTGTCCGATCCGCGGCCGCCTGGACGGCGCCGGCACGGGCACGCTGAAGGGCCGCTTCCGCATGGACGGCGGAACGCTCGTCATTCCCGGTCCCGGCAGCCGCCTCGCGTTCGGAACGCAGTTCCAGAACGTGGACGCGAACTTCCTCGCGGGGCTGGGCGCGATCGAACTCGACCTCGCCGGCAAGCCGACGTTCGGCCAGGTCTCCGTCTGCGACGCCTACGGCCTCACGGCCGAGGACGCGGCGAGGATCCCGGTCACGGCGAAGATCGCCGACGCCGACGCCGAGATGGTCGAGAAGTACGCGGACGCGTTCTCGGCGACCGTGAAGAACGGCAAGCTGGTGGTCTGCAACGCGCGCGGCGGCGGGTTCGTGTTCTACCTGCGGTAAGGTTGAAAGCTGAAAGTTGAACATGAATAGAATGAGACTGTTTTCCCCGCGCTGGCGCTGTCCTTCGGCTGCTATGCCGCCCAGTTCTGGTGGATCGGCACGGCGTCCTCCGACCCGATGGCCGGTTCGAGCTGGTACAACGGCGGCACCTTGAAGTCGCGCGGCGACGTGACGGTCGGCTTCTACAAGGGCTCCGGCAGAACCATGACGCGGTATCTATGGGGTCTCTACACCCCATTGCAGGAAACTGTTGATAACTAACCATTCTGAAGAAAGAGTTTAACCTGTGTCAAACGTCAATTGGATGACCGTGGGGCTTCTCTGCGTGTCGAACCTCGTGATGCTCTACGCCTGGTACGGTCATCTGCGCAGCCTGTCGGGCGCGCCGGTCTGGATGGCGATCCTCGTCTCGTGGCTGATCGCGTTCGTCGAATACTGCGTGGCCGTCCCCGCCAACCGGATCGGCGCGAAGACGATGACGCTGGAGCAGCTGAAGATCACGCAGGAGGCGGTCACGCTGCTCGTCTTCATGCCGTTCTCGGTGCTGGTGATGCGCCAGCCCGTCTCGTGGAACTACCTGGCGGCCGCGGTCTGCATCTTCGCGGCGGTCTTTTTCATCTTCAGGGGCTGACAGGGAAGGCAATTGCAAACGCCCGACCGCCCCATCCTCGTCGGCGGCCTTACGCTCCTGCCGTTTCCGTCGAAGCTCGTGCAGGATCCGCCGTTCGGTGACGGATTCACCGGCACTCCGTACGCGGAATATGTGTTATACTACCTTCCATGGACAAAGCAATCATCACCGTCGTCGGCAAGGATACCGTGGGTATCCTCGCCAAGACCTGCACCTGCCTCGCCGAGAACGGCGTGAACATCCTCGACATCTCCCAGACGGTCCGCTCGGACTACTTCAACATGATGATGATCGTCGACGTCTCCCGCTGCGCGAAGCCCTTCGCCGACCTCGGCGCGGACCTCGCGGCGGTCGGCGCCGGCCTCGGCCTCCAGATCAAGTGCCAGAAGGCCGAGATCTTTGAGAAGATGCACCGGATCTGAGCGCCATGATCAACATTTCAGAAGTCCTTGAGACGAACAAGATGATCCAGGACGAGAACCTGGACGTCCGCACGATCACGATGGGCGTGAGCCTGCTCGACTGCGCGGACGCGGACCTCGCCGCCTGCCGCCGGAAGATCCGCGCGAAGCTCGTGCGCTGCGCCGGCCGCCTCGTCCGGACGGGCGAGGAGATCGCGCGCGACTTCGGCGTGCCGATCGTCAACAAGCGCATCTCGATCACCCCGATCTCCCTCGTGGGCGCGGCCTGCTGCCAGACGCCCGCCGACTACGTGGCGCTCGCGCGGACGCTCGACGAGACGGCGCGCGAGCTGGGGGTCAACTTCCTCGGCGGCTACTCCGCCGTCGTCTCGAAGGGCATGACGCCCTCGGATGAACGCCTCATCCGCTCGATTCCCGAGGCCCTCGCCGTCACGGAGCGCGTCTGCGCGAGCGTCAACGTCGGCTCCACCAAGACGGGGCTCGACATGGACGCGATCCGCCTCATGGGCGAGATCGTGAAGGAGACCGCCGCGCGCACGCAGGAGCGTGACTCGCTCGGCTGCGCGAAGCTCGTCGTCCTCTGCAACGCCCCCGACGACAACCCCTTCATGGCCGGCGCCTTCCACGGCGTCACCGAGGCGGACGCGATCATTAACGTCGGCGTTTCGGGCCCCGGCGTCGTCAAGTGCGCGCTGGAACAGATCCCCGACGCCGACTTCGAGACGCTGTGCGAGACGATCAAGAAGACCGCCTTCAAGATCACGCGCGTCGGCCAGCTCGTCGCCCAGGAGGCCGCGCGCCGCCTCGGCGTGCCCTTCGGCATCATCGACCTCTCCCTCGCCCCCACGCCCGCCGTGGGCGACTCCGTGGCGGACATCCTCAAGGCCATCGGCCTCGAACACCCCGGCGCGCCCGGCACCACCGCCGCGCTCGCCCTCCTGAACGACCAGGTGAAGAAGGGCGGCGTGATGGCCTCGTCCTACGTGGGCGGGCTCTCCGGCGCGTTCATCCCCGTCTCCGAGGACCAGGGCATGATCGACGCCGTCGAGGCGGGCGCCCTCACGATCGAGAAGCTGGAGGCGATGACGTGCGTCTGCTCCGTGGGGCTCGACATGATCGCCGTTCCCGGCGACACCTCCGCCGCCACCGTCTCCGGCATCATCGCGGACGAGGCGGCGATCGGCATGGTCAACCAGAAGACGACCGCCGTGCGTATCATCCCCGTCGTCGGCAAGACGGTCGGCGACACCGTGGAGTTCGGCGGCCTCCTCGGCCACGCGCCCATCATGCCCGTCAACCGCTTCGCGTGCGACGCCTTCGTCGGCCGCCGGGGACGGATTCCCGCGCCCATCCACAGCTTCAAGAACTAACCGGACACCACGATGCGAACCGCGAACCTCCTCTCGGCGTTGGCGCCCGTCCTGGCCCTCGGCCTCTCCCTCTCCGCCTCTGCGGCCTGGTACTGGCCCTTCGACTTCGACCCCGACAGCACGAACAAGCCGCCGCGCCTCCACCGCCTCCTCGAAAAGGCGAACGAGTACATCGAGCTCGCCGAGGACGAAGCCCTCGACGGCGACGGCGACAAGGCCATCGAGAACTACCGCCTCGCCCTCAAGGAGCTGGACCGCGTGGAGGCGGAGAACCCCGACCGCGCCGAATCGCCCGAGTTCGCCCCCCTGCGCAACAAGCGCGCGACCTGTTCGGCGGCGATCGACGCGATCCGCTTCGCGCAGGTGAACGAAAACAAGCGCGCCGTCGCCGTCTCCAACACGACCGACCTGGAGCGGAAGTGGCGGATCAAGCACGGCCTCCAGACGCTGGCGGACGAGGCGTTCGCAAAGCAGGAGGCGGCGAAGACCAATGCGGCGGCACAGGCTTCGTCTCCGGCTTCCGCCGCCACCAACGCCCCCGCCGCGAAGACGCCGCCCCCCGCCGCTTCGTACGACGTGCGCCTGAAGGAGGCGCTGGCGGAGGTGCGCAAGGGCGACTACGCGACGGCGGACCGTCTGCTGGACGACCTTGAAGAGGAGCGCCCGGACGATCTCAACCTGCTTCTGATCCGCTCGGCCGCCCAGGTCGGGGCGGGGAGCCTCTTCGCCGCCCGCCGGACGCTGGAGCGGGCGATGAAGGCGCATCCGAAGTCCTACCTGCCCTGCTACAATCTCGCGAACCTCGCGTTGCGGCTCAACGAAAACCTCGACGTCGCCCGCGACTACTACGAACAGGGGCGCGCGCTGGGCGGCCCCCGCAACGAGGCCCTTGAACGGAGGTTGAACACGAAATGAAAGCCTGTCTTCTCGCCGCCGCCGTCCTCTGCCTAGGGGGTGTGCTTTCCGCAGACGAGGCCCCGAACGCCGCCGTCGAGGCCCTTGCCAACGACGCGAAGGCGCCGCCCGCGCTGACCGCCGAGACGCCCGCGCCCGAGGTGCTGCGCATCTGCCGGGCCATGCTGCCGGCGCATCCCGTCGAGCTGAAGGGCTCGCTCATCCTCCGTTCGCGCAAGGGGATCGTCGCGCGCGAATACGACTACCGGCTCGTGATGCGCCGCGGGGTGGATGTGTCGCTGCTGGCCATCCACCTGATGCCTCGGGGCGAGACGAACGAGATCGCCGCCGTCACGGTGACGCGCCGACCGGGCGTGCGGCCCGTCATCCGCCTGGCGCGGGCGGGCGCGGCGGAGGCCGAGGTCATCGACTCCCCGCTCGCGCGCGTGCTGGAGACGGACGTGACGTGGCTCGACCTCACCTTCGACTTCCTCTGGTGGCCGGATGCCGCCTACGAGGCGGGCCGCGAGGGCGAGAGCGTCCACGGCCAGACGTGCGTCGTCATTCTCGTGAAGCCCGACGCGGCGATCGACGGTCTCTCGGCCGTGCGGCTCTGGGTGGACAAGAAGACCGGCTGCCTGATGCAGGCCGAGCAGGTCGATGCGTCCGGCAAACCCATCCGCCGCCTGTGGGGCACGCGCGTCAAGAAGATGGACGGCCGCTGGATGGTGTCCGTCCTGGAAGTCGAAACGCTCGGCTCCCGCCACCGCACGAAGATCACCGTGGACGCCCTGCGCGACCTCTGAGGCCCGCCGGCGGGATCCGTTCTTGACCCGGCTTCACGGGTGGGGTAAAATACAAACTGCATTTTCAAACTGGCGAGAAGAAAGGAGTCGTTTGCATTATGAAGAAATCCGTCAAGATCTTCCTGTGGGTGCTGGGAGGCCTCGTGGGACTCGTCGTGCTGGCGCTCCTCTCGCTACCGCTCTGGATCGGCCCCACCGTGGCGTCCGTCGCGCGGTGCGTCGTGCCGTCCTACACGGGGTGCGACTTCCGGCTTGAATCGTTCCGGCTCAATCCGTTCACGGGACGTCTGCAGCTCGTCGAGGCGCATCTCGCGAACCCGAGGGGCTTCAGGCAGCCGGAGGCGTTCAGCGTGGCGACGGTGCGCGTGGACGTGGCGGTCGGCTCGCTCTTCTCCTCGACGGTCCATGTCCGCGAGATCGCGATCGAGGGCGCGTTCGTGGGCTATGACAGTCAGAACGGCACGAACAACTTCGCCGCGATCCTCGCGAACGTCGAGGCGAAGACGGGGCCGTCGGAGAAGACGCCCACAGGGGCGGAAGGGAAGGAAGGCGCCGGAAAGAAGGTCGTCATCGACCGCTTCCGCCTCGCGGGAACGCGCGTGAACCTCGGCATGCTGCCGCTTGCGATCCCCACGATCGAGCTGACGGACATCGGCAAGGACACGGGCGGCGCGACATTCGTCGAGGTCCGCGACGCCGTGTGGGCGAAACTCGCGAAGTTCGTGACGGGTGTCGGTAACATGGCCTCGGAGCTTCTCAAGGGCACGGGGAACGCCGCCACGGGCCTCGTACAAGGAGCCGGCGAGACGGCCACGGGCCTCGTGAAGGGTGCCGGCGAGGCGGCCACGGGTCTCGTCAAGGGCGTCGCGGACGGCGTTGGAACGGCCTCCGGCAAGACGACCGAGGCCCTGGGCAAGGGCGTGAAGGACGCCGCAGAGGGCCTGCGCAGGCTCAATCCCTTCGGACGGTAGGTAAAAGCGGTGTCCGGGACGGTCCATCTGGTCGGCATCGGGGGCGTGGGCATGAGCGCCCTCGCCCAGGCGTTGCTCGACGCGGGGGGCACGGTGACGGGGGCGGACCGCGCGCTTGGCGGGTCCGGCGCGCGGCCGGGCGTCCTCGCCGCGCTC
>OIWT01003838.1_pt1 | contig 13094 bp, 8 predicted proteins | sample 1587701 | NCBI WGS metagenome assembly OIWT01 (sample SAMEA3888904, study PRJEB22519) | human gut metagenome | biome: human gut; feature: human-associated habitat; material: faeces | place: Denmark | collected 2009
GTAATTACCCAGGGCGCTGCCCTGGGCTAAGAGCTTCTGCCCTTTCAGGGCGTGCCAACCATACAGGTCAAAAGTGTTTTGAGATTCTGTACTAAAACATCTGTGCCACACGCTTCACTCCTGCTACCAAGGCATCAACCTCTTCCTTGGTATTATAGAGCGCAAAGCTGGCTCGAACGGTTCCTAAGATGCCATAACGGTCCATCAGAGGCTGAGCACAATGATGACCTGTACGAACTGCAATGCCAAGACGATCGAGAAGTGTGCCCATATCCATGTGATGAATATCGCCTACAAGGAAACTTACCACAGCATCCTTGCCTTCTTGCTCTCCAAAAAGTCTGATTCCATCGATGGTTCGCATCTGTTCCATACAGTAGCGTGTAAGTTCTTTCTCGTGCTGGACAATATTGTCCATACCAAGAGCCGACACATAATCGATGGCTTTGGCCAAACCATGAGTAGCCACATAATCGGGAGTTCCTGCCTCAAACTTGAAGGGCAACTTCTCGAAAGTGGTCTTTTCGAAGCTCACACTCTCTATCATCTCGCCACCTCCCTGGTAAGGAGGCATACGATCAAGCCATTCTTCCTTGCCGTAGAGCACGCCGATACCTGTAGGTCCATATATCTTATGACCACTGAAAGCAAAGAACTCGCAATCCAAATCCTGTACATCGACCTTGAAATGAGGTGTGCTCTGAGCTCCATCCACCATCACGGGCACATCATGCTCATGAGCTATCTTGATCATCTCTTTCACAGGATTCACCGTACCGAGCACATTGCTTACCTGGGTAATACTGACAATCTTGGTACGTTCGTTGAACAAACTGGCGAATTCATCGATGTTTATCTCTCCTTTTTCGTTAATAGGGATCACACGGATGGCAATGCCTTTCTTGGCTGCCTGCAACTGCCAAGGCACAATATTGGAATGGTGCTCCATAGTAGAGATGATGACCTCGTCGCCCTCGCTCATAAACTCATCACAGAAAGAGGAGACAACGAGATTCAGACTCTCGGTAGTACCACGGGTAAAGATGATTTCCTCTACTTTGGGAGCATTGATAAACTTGCGTACTGTCTCGCGGGCAGCCTCATGAAGATCTGTAGCCTGCTGAGAAAGGTAATGCACACCTCTATGCACATTGGCATTGACGTTAAGATATTCGTCACGCATAGCATCAAGCACACATAAAGGCTTCTGTGTAGTAGCAGCATTATCGAGATAAACCAAAGGCTTGTCGTACACCGTTCTCGAAAGTATCGGGAAATCGGCTCTTACTTTGTTAATATCATACATAATTTTAAGGAGTTAAGGAGTTAAGAAGTTAAGGAGTTAAAGAAGTTAAGACATCGGTAAATCTGTCTTCAATAGGAATCTCAAACAATATAACAATTGTCTTAACTCCTTTAACTTCTTAACTCCTTTAACTACATAATTATCTACTTGCAAAGCTTGCATCCCTCACACTTGTTGAGTTCACCACGGAAGCGTTTTTCTACAAGATGATGAAGGCGATCACGAAGAGGCTCCAATTCCATCTTGTCAATAACTTCGTTGATAAACGCAAACTGAAGAAGCAACTTTGCCTCCTCGCGGCTCACACCACGCTGCTGCATATAGAACAAGGCAGCATCGTTAAGCTGACCGACAGTGCTGCCATGCGCACACTTCACATCATCGGCATATATCTCCAACATAGGCTGGGTGAACATACGGGCAGTCTTGGTGGCACAAAGATTTTGATTAGTTTCCTGAGATATTGTCTTCTGAGCACCATGACGTACCAACACACGACCAGCAAAGGCTCCTCGGGCCTCACCATCGAGTACATATTTATAAAGTTCATTGCTGGTACAATGTCCCACCTGATGATCAATAAGTGTGTTGTTATCCACCACCTGATTCTTATCGGCAATAACACAACCATTGCAGAAACATTCTGCCCCCTCGCCCTTGAACACCAAGTCGAGACGGTTGCGGGTGATACCATTATGAAGGGTAATCACATTATGGTTCACACGGCTGTTGGCCTGCTGCTCTATATAAACATTGCTGACACGACGGTTCTTGTAATGAGTCTCCTCTAGACAATAAAGATCAAGACTCGCATTCTCGCCTACAAAAGCCTCAATAACCTGTGTGGCAAGGAAATTCTTGTCGTCAGCTGCATGGTCGCAGAAAAGGAACTTTGCCTCAGCACCCTGCTCCAAGACGATGAGCACACGACGATTCACCATCAGGTCGACATCCGAGCGAAGAATATTGATGACCTGCACAGTACGCTCCACCTTTACATTCTTGGGCACATAGATGAACAAGCCATCCTGAGCCAAGACTGTATTCAGGGCAGTAATGCCATCCTCGTCTGTTTTGGCAATCTTAGCATAGTATTTCCCGATGAATTCAGGGTTTTCTGCAGCAATCTTGCTCAAAGAATCCACGATAACGCCCTCTGGAAGTTCTACCTTTGGAAGAGCTTTGTTATAGAAAGCATCATTAACCACGAAGTATAGCGAAGTACTGAGATTGGGCACATCACAACGGAAAGCCTGATAAGGGTCTACAGGAATCTCCAGTCGATTCAGGTTCAAACCATAGTCGGGCTCGAAGATGGCACTCATATCTGTATACTTGTATCTTTCTACCTTACGGGAAGGAAAGCCCAGGCGACGGAAGTCCTCAAAAGCTGCATCGCGCACAGCATTGAGCACCTCGGCACTGTTCTTCTTGATCATTCTCGACGAAGACTGATACAAGTCTAAATATTGTTTTTCTGAATGCATAGCCATCCTCCTTATTCTTTTTCATCTACCTCAGCCTTGATCCAGTCGTAGCCACGAGCCTCAATCTCCTTGGCAAGTTCAGGACCGGCAGTCTTCACGATTCTACCTTTATAGAGTACGTGAACCACACTTGGCTTAATCATATCAAGCAGACGCTCATAGTGAGTGATGACGATGGCAGAAGTCTTGTCGGTATGCATCTTGTTCACGCCATCAGCCACGATACGCATCGCATCCACATCGAGACCAGAGTCTGTCTCATCAAGGATAGAGAGCTTTGGCTCCAGCATTGCCATCTGGAAAATCTCATTGCGCTTCTTCTCACCACCAGAGAAACCTTCGTTTACAGAACGGCGAGCCAACTTGCTGTCAAGTTCTACCAACTCTCGCTTCTCGCGCATCAGTTTCATAAACTCACTTGTATTCAAAGGCTCCAAACCCTGATACTCGCGCTTGGCATTGATGGCAGCACGCATGAAGTTGGTCATAGATACGCCAGGAATCTCTACTGGATATTGGAAAGAAAGGAACAAACCTTCGCGGGCACGGTCCTCTGGCTTCATATCCAGCAGGTTCTTGCCGTTGAAGATAGCCTCACCCTCAGTTACTGTATAGAGAGGGTTGCCTGTGAGCACAGCACTCAAGGTTGACTTACCAGAACCGTTAGGTCCCATAATCGCATGTATCTCGCCGTCATTAATAGTCAGGTTGATACCTTTCAATATTTCTTTGCCTGCAATAGTTGCATGCAGATTCTTTACCTCTAACATAATTTTAGTCAATTTTTATCGATTTCATCGAGAATTATGATGATTATCCTACGGTTCCTTCGAGTGAAACACTCAGGAGTTTCTGTGCCTCAACGGCAAACTCCATAGGCAACTTGTTGAGCACATCCTTGGCATAACCATTTACGATCAGGCCGACAGCCTCCTCAGTTGGAATGCCTCGCTGATTGCAATAGAAGAGCTGGTCTTCAGAAATCTTCGAGGTGGTTGCCTCATGCTCGAACACAGCGGTATCGTTTTGCGCATCCATATACGGGAAAGTATGTGCTCCACAATCACTGCCCAACAACAATGAGTCGCAAGAACTGTAGTTACGGGCATTGTCGGCATTAGCTGTGGCACGAACCAGACCACGATAGGAGTTCTGGCTATGACCTGCCGAAATACCCTTCGAGATGATGGTACTCTTGGTATTCTTACCCATATGAATCATCTTGGTACCTGTATCGGCCTCCTGATAATTGTTGGTAACAGCCACACTGTAAAACTCAGCTACAGAGTTGTCGCCACGCAGGACACAGGAAGGATACTTCCAAGTAATGGCGGAGCCCGTCTCTACCTGAGTCCAACTCAACTTCGAGTTGACACCACGCAAGTCGCCTCGCTTGGTCACGAGATTCAAGACTCCACCCTTTCCATGTTCATCACCAGGATACCAGTTCTGAACGGTAGAATACTTCACCTCGGCATTGTCCTTGACAATAATCTCGACAATAGCCGCATGGAGCTGGTTCTCATCACGCATAGGTGCTGTACATCCCTCTAAGTAAGAAACGTAGGCATCGTCGTCGGCAATAATCAATGTACGCTCAAACTGACCTGTATTGCGGGCATTAATGCGGAAATAGCTGCTCAACTCCATAGGACAGCGAACACCCTTTGGAATATAGACAAAGGAACCGTCACTGAACACACAGCTGTTCAAGGCTGCATAGAAGTTGTCGCGATATGGCACTACTGTTCCCAAATACTCTTTCACCAAATCGGGATGTTCCTTGATGGCCTCACCAATACTGCAGAAAATAACGCCCTTCTCTCGAAGCTTCTCCTTGAAAGTTGTCTTCACCGACACGGAGTCCATGATGGCGTCTACTGCGGTTCCACTCAGAGCCAAGCGCTCCTCCAGAGGAATGCCAAGCTTGTCGAATGTCTTCTCCAACTCAGGGTCTATCTCCTTGTTCTTAGGCTTCTTAGCCAATGGGTCGGCATAGTAAGATATCTCCTGATAGTTGACAGGTGGCACATGTACATGTCCCCACTTTGGTTCTCTAAGTGTCTTCCAGTAATGGTAGGCTTTCAGACGAAATTCGAGCATCCATTCGGGCTCTCCTTTCTTCTGAGAGATAAGGCGCACAACATCCTCGTTGAGTCCTTTCTCTATGATTTCAGTATGCACGTCGGTGGTAAAGCCATACTCATATTTCTGGTCTATCACGTCCTTGACAACCTGATTTTGTTCTTTCTCTTTCTCTGCCATTGTTATTCAGAATAACCTTTCGTTATTTTAACCATAAATAGGGATAAACCTCTTGAGGCTCATCCCTACCTTATTATATTATATATATGATAGAGCGAAAGGAAAGGTGATTTGGCCGAAACTACGTTTCTTACTCCTCATTTCCAATTCTTCGCTCCTCATTCACTCTTCACTTTATTAAAGTTTCTGCTCTACCTCGATCTCTGTGAAGGTCTCGATAACGTCACCTTCCTGAATATCGTTGTAGTTGACAAGGCTCAAACCGCACTCCATACCGGTAACCACCTCCTTCACATCATCCTTATAACGCTTCAAGGCTCCGATATCTGCTGTACGAATCACGATTCCGTCGCGGATAACACGGGCTTTATCCTTGGCATGTACCTTACCCTCGGTAACGAGACCACCGGCGATAGTACCCACCTTACTGATCTTGAAGGTCTGCTTCACCTCTACCTGACCAGTAACAATCTCCTTCTTCACCTTGTCGAGCATACCGACCATAGCGCTCTTGATATCGTCGATAGCATCGTAGATGATAGAGTATGTGTTGATTTCAACACCCTCACGGTCGGCAGCCTTGCGAGCATCGGCAGATGGACGAACCTGGAATCCAACGATGACTGCATCTGATGCAGAAGCCAGCATGACGTCGTTTTCAGAAATCTGACCCACAGCCTTGTTGACTACGTTCACCTGAACCTTCTCGGTAGAAAGTTTGATGAATGAGTCGCTCAAAGCCTCAACAGAACCGTCGGTATCACCCTTCACAATGACATTCAACTCATGGAATTCACCACGTGCGATACGGTGAGAGATATCACCAAGAGTCAAGCGCTTCTGAGTACGCAAGCCCTGCTCACGCTGCAGCTGCTCACGCTTATTGGCTATCTCGCGAGCCTCCTGTTCAGTCTCGATAACATGGAACTGATCACCGGCTGTAGGCGCGCCATTCAAACCAAGGATAATGGCTGGCTCTGCAGGAGCAGCCGACTTGATATTGGCATTACGCTCATTGAACATCGCCTTCACACGACCCCAAGAAGTACCGGCGAGAACAATATCGCCTACCTTCAGAGTACCGTTGGCAACCAATACGGTAGATACATATCCACGTCCCTTGTCGAGAGAAGACTCGATGATGGTACCTGTGGCACGACGGTTAGGGTTAGCCTTCAAGTCGAGCATATCAGCCTCAAGGAGTACCTTGTCGAGCAGATCGTGAACACCGATACCCTTCTTGGCACTGATTTCCTGGCACTGATACTTACCACCCCACTCCTCAACGAGCAAGTTCATGTTAGCCAAGTCCTCACGAATACGGTCTGGGTTGGCACCTGGCTTATCAATCTTGTTGATGGCGAATACCATTGGCACACCTGCAGCCTGAGCATGGGCGATAGCCTCCTTGGTAGTAGGCATCACAGAGTCGTCGGCTGCGATGATGATGATGGCGATATCGGTGGCCTGAGCACCACGGGCACGCATGGCGGTAAACGCCTCGTGACCTGGAGTATCCAGGAAGGTTACCTTGCGACCGCTTTTCAGTGTCACACTGTAAGCACCGATGTGCTGGGTAATACCACCAGCCTCACCGGCAATCACATTGGTATTGCGGATGTAGTCGAGCAAAGAAGTCTTACCATGGTCTACGTGACCCATCACAGTTACGATTGGAGCACGTGGAACCAAATCGTTCTCATCATCCACTTCCTCGCTGACAGCTTCCTGAACCTCAGCGCTGACATATTCGGTCTTGAAACCGAACTCCTCAGCCACCATATTGATGGTCTCTGCATCCAGACGCTGGTTGATAGATACCATGATTCCAACACCCATCAAAGTAGAGATAACCTGAGTAACGCTGATATCCATCATCGTAGCCAATTCGCTTACGGTCACGAACTCTGTGAGTTTCAGTATCTTACTCTCCTTCTGCTCCTGACGAACCTGGTCCTGAAGTTTTTCCTGCACAGCCTCGCGCTTTTCCTTACGGTACTTAGCACCCTTCTTGTTCTGGCTCTTGCTTGTAAGACGGGCAAGGGTTTCCTTTACCTGGCGTGCTACAGCCTCGTCGTCGACCTCTATCTGACGCTGGTTATTGCCCTTGTTGTTCTTGTTCTTATTCTTGTTTTTATTCTTTTTCTTGCCGCCACCATTATTGTTATTGTTCTGGTTGCCGCCATTGTTATTGTTGTTCTTGCCGTTATTGCCCTGCGAAGACTCGGCATTGATGTCTACACGCTCCTTATTGATGCGCACACGCTTCTTACGCTCGCTATGCTGCTGGGCAAACTTGTCCTCACGCTCCTTACGGCGCTCCTCCTTGGTCTTCTTCTTAGGACGAGTGCTCTGATTAAGGGTAGACAGGTCTATCTTTCCGAGCACCTTAGGCTCATTGGCAGCAAACTTCTGCTCGCTCTTCAGTGTGAAGACCGTATTGGTTGCAGCTGGCTGAGCTGCTACAGGCTGACTGGCAGCCTTAGCTTCAGGCTTGCTTTCCTTCACCTCAGGCTTACTTTCCTTAGCTTCTGGCTTGTTGACAGGCTTGACTTCCACCTTTTCAGACTTATTTTCCGCCTTAACTTCTGGCTGCTTGGCAACAGACTCTACATCAGACTTCTGAGTTTTTTCTACTACAGGAGCTGTCTCAACAGGCTTTTCCTCCTTCTTAGGAGCATTGTTTACTGGCGCAGGACTGACGGCAGCAGTCTCTGTTTCCTTCGCCTCTGTCTTTTTAGGAGCAGCAGACTGAGCAGCATTTGCCTTGCCGATTTGGTCCAGGTCAATCTTGCCCAGCGGCTTAAACTGCTGCTGGCGGCTTGACTCGAGGATGCTTTCGGCGCGGTTGTCCTTAGGCTCTGGTGCACGCTTCTTCTCTTTGGTCTTCTTAGTGAAGAGCTTTTCTGCCTGATTACGAACTTCCTTATCCTGACTGAAAGCATCATTGAGCGCCTTATATTGTTCGTCGCTCAACTTGAAGTTCAGTTCGGCTTTCACCTCCCCTAATTCGTTTCTTTTTTCCAGGAATTCAACTGCCGTCTGAAGTCCTATGTTCAATTCACGTAGTGCTTTGTTTAATCTGATGCTCATATTTATACTTTATATCTCCTTCTTTTATATTTATTAATTTTCGAACTCGGCACGCAATACCTTCAAAACGCTGTCAACAGTCTCCTCTTCGAGGTCTGCCTTCTCAATCAGCATGTTGCGTGGAGCCTTCAGCACCTGCTTGGCAGTATCAAGACCAATACCCTTGATGGCATCAATCACCCACTGGTCAATTTCGTCAGAGAACTCGTCCAGATAGATATCCTCATCAGCATCTGCCTCATTGATCTCACGGAATACATCGATGGTGTACTCGGTGAGCATGGAAGCCAACTTGATGTTCATACCGCCACGACCAATAGCCAAACTTACCTCCTCTGGCTGCAAATACACCTCTGCCTTGTGATTTTCCTCGTCGATATTGACAGAGGTAATCTGGGCAGGAGCCAACGCACGCTGGATGAAGAGCTTGATGTTGCTTGAGTAATTGATAACGTCGAGGTTCTCGTTGCAAAGCTCGCGCACGATACCATGTACACGGCTTCCCTTTACACCGACACAGGCTCCTACTGGGTCTATGCGCTCATCAAAAGACTCTACTGCTATCTTGGCACGCTCGCCAGGCATACGTGCTATGCGACGGATGGCAATAAGACCATCATTGATCTCAGGCACTTCGGCCTCGAGGAGTCGCTGCAAGAAGATGGGAGCTGTACGGCTGAGGATAATCTTTGGATTGTTGTTCTCGTTGTCCACTCTCAGGATGACGGCACGCACGGTCTCACCTTTACGATATACGTCAGCAGGAATCTGCTCTGACTTAGGCAGGATCAACTCATTGTTCTCATCGTCTACAATGAGCACTTCGCGCTTCCATACCTGATATACCTCACCAGAGATAACCTGACCCACACGGTCCTTGTACTTGTTGTACAATGAGTCATGCTCCAGCTCGAGAATCTTGGATGCCAATGTCTGACGAAGGTTCAGGATGGCACGACGGCCAAACTTATTGAAATCAACCTTCTCGCTCACATCCTCGCCTACCTCGTAGTCAGCCTGGATCTTGCGTGCCTCAGCCAATGGGATCTCTTTGTTCTCATCCTCCACCTCGTCATCTGCAACAACCACACGGTTGCGGTAGATTTCGAAGTCACCCTTGTCTGGGTTTACGATGACGTCGAAGTTTTCATCACTACCGAAAATCTTGGCAAGCACATTGCGGAAGCTTTCCTCCAACACGCTCACCAATGTAGTACGGTCGATATTCTTGGTTTCTTTAAACTCGCGGAATGTATCAATCATACTCGCAGTTTCTTCTTGCATTTTCTTTACTGCCATAGCTTATTTGAAACTTATTACGTATTTTGTATATTTTACCTTATCCATCTGATAGGTATGCAGCACGTCCTGCTTCACAGGGCGCTTCTTGCCTTCTACCTTTACTTTCTCCTCAACACTCACACTGAAGTCGTTGCCATCTACAGAATGCAGAATGCCCTTCACCTTCTTGCCATCAGCATCGAGCACCTCCACCTCCTTACCGATGAAGTTGACGTACTGCTGTGGTACCTTGAAAGGCTGCCCAAGTCCTGCTGAACCAACTTCCAGTTCATAGTCCTCCTCATCACGATTCAAGTGGTCCTCTATAAATCTGCTCAGGGCCACACAGTCCTCTATCCACACACCATCGGCATGATCTATTTCAACGACAATCTTGTCGTCAGGACTGATTTCAATGCTTACCAAGAAATATTCCTTGTCTTGGAGCCATTCGTCAACTAATTTTTTTACGACGTTTTTATCTATCATATATTTCTTATTAAAATAAAATGAGGAACTCTTTGTGAGCCCCTCATTCCACTGAACGTTGCAAAATTACGATTTTTTTTGGTTCTGACCAAAGTTTTTTGAATATTTTATTCTACAACATGCACATTTTTAATCATTTGTGTACCTTTTCGCCCTCTTTTTCGCTGGGCCTCAGGAGTTTTTTATATTCTTCGGGTGTATTGAGTAATCTGACAGCTTCCTTCACCTGCTTGTCATAGCGTAAGGAATTTCTGATAGCTCCACCCTGATAATAGTAGGCTGCCACAATATCATTTTCGAGCAAGCGCTTGATGTACTGCTTGTTATAGTCGAGATCCTTGGCCACATTGTGACTCAGTTTCTTGGCAAGGGCATCGAATTCTGGCTTCGCATCATCATAATAACCTTCGAAACGGGCCAGTTTCATCAGGTCTTTCAGATACTTCTCCGTCTCTCTGTCATACTTGAAGTCGGCTTTCAGTACACGAGCCTTAAACTCCTCGTAATCAGCATCGGTAAGAGCAAAATCCTTGGCCGGAGCTATCGTAGGATGCTTGGCTATATAATCCACCTCGTAGTTGAGCATCAGTTCGTTACTGTCGCGTGCTCCTGCCAGATAGTAAGCGATATTGGGCAGCGAGTCGGGCTTCACCTCTACATCCGGCTTCACGCCACCACCATCACGTACCTCACGTCCTCCTGCTGTATAGAACACCTTGGTAAGCGAATCGGGCACATGCTCCACATATCCACCCTTGGCATGCTTGTAGTTGAGAGCCTGCACGCATCGCCCGCTGGGAATGTAATACTTGCTCGTGGTAAGTTTCATCTGTCCATTGTAAGGCAAGTCCATCGTAGCCTGAACAAGTCCCTTTCCATACGTGCGCGTACCTAATATAATAGCACGATCATAATCCTGCAGGCTTCCACTCAATATCTCGGCTGCGCTGGCAGTATTTCCGCTCACAAGCACCACGATAGGCATCAGTGTATCAATAGGCTCCACCGTGGTTTTGTATTCATTGTTGGCACGCTGCAGCTTACCCTTCATCGTTAGCACGACCTTATCCTTGGGCAAGAACATATTCACAATGCTCACCGCCTCGCTTACAGAGCCTCCGCCATTGTTACGCAAGTCGAAGACAAGTTTCTTGGCTCCCTGCTTCTTCAAGTCGATAAAAGCACGGCGCACATCCTTGGCACACTGGTCGGTAAAGGAATTGAAATTAATATAACCTATTCCACCGTCCAACAACCCATAATAAGGAAGAAATGGCATCTGTATGGTGCGTCGGGTGAGCTTCACCTTCATCACCTTGCCTGTACTTGGGCGCTTCACCTTAAGAATAAACGACGTGCCGGGCTCTCCGCGAAGACGGTCGCTCACATAGCTCACCTCCTTGCCCTTCATCGTAGAGTCGTTAATACTAAGAATGATGTCACCCTTCTTAAGTCCTGCCTCCTGGGCTGGCATTCCCTCGTAAGGCTCGCTGATAACAGTATAACCCAACTGATAGTTATATCTCACTACCGAACCTATACCAGCATACTTGCCCGTAAGCATATTCTTGAGTTCCTTCACTTCCGACTCCGGATAATACTCTGTGTATGGATCAAGGCTCCGCAACATGGCATTGATGCCGTTGCCTATCACCTCATCAGCATCGAGTGTATCCACATACATCATATCCAAATTCTTATAGATAGACGTAAAGACATCCATATTCTTAGCTACCACAAAGTCGTGATTTTTCTCCTTTTGTGCCCATGCAGGCATGGCGAGCACCATGGCGAGCACCATTACATATAATTTATTTATCATCTCGTTTATTTATTTCTAAAAACTACACTATGCGTTGAAGTACGCCTTTCGCCTACAAAAATACTCATTTATATCCTAAAAAGAAGCCTAAATCACAAAAAAATGATGTTTTTTTACTGAAAATTCATTTTTTTCTGAAAAAAATTTGGTGGAATAAAAAAAAGTCACTACCTTTGCAACCGCAAATGAGAAATCATTTACCTCTAATGCTTCAATAGCTCAGTTGGTTAGAGCACCTGACTGTTAATCAGGGGGTCGTTGGTTCAAGCCCATCTTGAAGCGCATCAAGCAAAGCCTTGCAAGTCATAAACTTGCGAGGCTCTTTTGTTTTTATACATTTCAAAGTTGCAGGCTCACCCGATAAACCAGGGGGATTAAGCATATAGCTTTGTAAGTCTGAAAAGAAAAAACTTTATATCCGTTACTCCTCTTAAAGCAGCTCTAAACGCCTTAATTTTAGCATTGAATGACTCTGCAAAAGCATTAGTTGCCCTATTAACAAAGAAGTTCAAGACTTCATCATAGTGTTCGTAAAGCGTGGCGGCAATAACATTGAAACTCTTAAAGCCAGAGTCATCCACTTTGTTGTACCAGCGTGCAAGCGAGAGTCTTGCTGCATCTTTGACTGTATTCTTGGAAAATATCATTCTTAGCGAATGTGTGAGTGAATAAGCCTCTTTTAGGTCTGGATATGTTTCAAAGAGCACCTCTGCTCTTTGTCTCTGACTTTCTGTCCATTTGTCGGCTGATTTGAAAAGCAGATATCTGCTGCGAGCAAGCAACTGCTTGTGTGTATCCCCGTTTGCAAGCACAATTGGAGTGTATGCTTCGCCCTGGCATTTGGCCTCTTCCCTGGCATCCGTGTCTGCTTGAATGGCATCCCATCTATGCGCGATACGCATCTCCTGCAAGGCATCACATGCAAGTTTCTGTATATGGAAGCGGTCTATGGTACGCATTGCATTCGGGAAACAGCGTCTGGCTATAAGTCGCATGGAATTTGACATATCCATTGTTATCTCCTTAACCATCAGTCTTTTGTCCTCGTCAATGCGCATAAGCGCCTCTGTGACAGCATCTGCAGCCACACCCTTTACAATCGCAATGATAGTACCTTTACCTCCACGTGAAGATCTGTTGCTTACTATAGTGTACAGCTCACCATTGCTTGGAGCCGTTTCGTCAATGCAGATGCTTTCACCTATGTTCTCGGGAAAGACAAGCCAGTCTTCTGCATGTGAGAGTTCTGACCATTCACGATAACCGCTGAGCACTTCCTTGTACTGCTTTTCAAACGTATCCCCGTTTATGTGATAATAGCGGTCAAGCGAACGGGAGGTCGTAGGAATCG
>OIWT01003847.1_pt1 | contig 13067 bp, 12 predicted proteins | sample 1587701 | NCBI WGS metagenome assembly OIWT01 (sample SAMEA3888904, study PRJEB22519) | human gut metagenome | biome: human gut; feature: human-associated habitat; material: faeces | place: Denmark | collected 2009
TCACCCCTGATGGGTTTCTTTCGTTGCTATCTTCCTTTCCGATACCGCATAATCTTATGTACAAAAGCAAAAAAATCCTGCTGCTCATGATTTTTTCGACAGACAGAACACGCGCTGCAAAAGCAGCGCGTGTTATTTTTTATTTACAGCTTATTTACAGCGGTAAATCATATTCACCTCGTGGCAGTCAGGCTCGTCCACCACGTCCGTTTCGACAAAGCCGATGCTTTCGTAGAGGCTTTTTGCGACATTATTGCCCCAAATGTAGGTGGTGGTCATAACATTCATGCCGAATTCGCGGCGCATAAGCTCAATCAGCTCAAGCAGGGACTTTTTTCCGTAGCCCCTGCCCTGCTCCGTGCCGCCGATGACATATTCCCAAAGGAACCATGCTGCTTCTCCGGTTTCATCGTCCTCATATTTGCGGAGCATAACGAAGCCCACGAGCTTTTCGCCGTCGAAAATATCGTAGCCGATTACATTTTCCCTTTGCAGAGCGGAGCTTATCATATCCTCGGAGGCGACAAATTCACGCTGCTCGGACAGCACGGCGACCTTTATTCCCTGTGATTTTTCAAAACGCATGGAGAAATCTTCCTTTTTCCGTAAGTGAATTTATAAATACTTTTCGAGTATCTTTTCGGCGCAGCGAACGCCGTCTGCGGCAGCACTCATAATTCCTCCGGCGTAGCCCGCACCCTCGGCGCAGGGATACAGCCCCTCTGCGCCCACGGCTTCAAAGGAGTCGGGGTTTCGCACAATGCGAACCGGAGAGCTTGTGCGGGTTTCGGGGCCCGTGAGCACCGCGTCCGAGGCGGAAAAGCCCGAAATTTTGGCGTCAAAATTTACAAGTCCCTTTTGCAGAACCGAGGTTATCTCCGCGGGGAAAAGCTCCCGCAAATCCGCTTCGGAGATTCCCCTTGCATAGGTCGGCTCCACCCTGCCGAAGTGCGAAACGCCGCCGCTTAGGAACGCGCCCACGGTCTGCGCCGGAGCCTTGCCTTTGCCGAGCGCGAACGCATCATGCTCCAGCTTCTCCTGAAAATCCATGGCTCTGAACGGATCCCCGCCGAAGTCCTCTGCGGAAACGGAGCAAACCACGGCGGCGTTGGCGTTTTTGCCGTCCCGGGCAAAGCAGCTCATACCGTTGGTGACAACAGCCTCGTCATGGTCGGCGGCGGGAACCACATACCCGCCGGGACACATACAGAATGTGTAGGCGCAGCGGCCGTCCGTCTTGTACGAAAGCTGATACTCCGCCGCCCAAAGCGCCGGATTTTCGGCGAAGCCGCCGTACTGCGCCCTGTTTATATCCTCCTGCAAATGCTCGATTCGCGCGCCCACGGAGAAGGGCTTTGCCTCCATGAGCACGCCTTTTTCCCTGAGCACGGCGAAGGTGTCCCTTGCGCTGTGTCCGGCGGCAAGAAGAATATTTTCCGCACTGATTTGAGCACCGTTCACCGTGACCGAGCAGGCTCTGCCGTTTTTCACCTCAATATCCGTGACCTGCGACAGAAAATGCACCTCGCCGCCGAGGGCGATTATTTCCTCGCGAATGCTTTTTACCACGGCGCGGAGCCTGTCCGTTCCGATATGGGGCTTTGCCTTGACGAGTATCTCCTCCGGCGCGCCGTGGCGTTCAAGCTCCCCGAGCACGAAGTCGCAGCGGGGGTCGTTTATCCTTGTGGTAAGCTTGCCGTCGCTGAAGGTACCCGCTCCACCCTCGCCGAACTGTACGTTTGCGTCACGGCTGAGCCTTCCGCCCCGCCAATACTCCTCCACTGCGGCGGTGCGGCTCTCAATATCCGCGCCCCGCTCGAAAATCACCGGGCGCGCTCCCGCCCGGGCAAGATACAGCCCCGCAAACATTCCCGCAGGGCCGAAGCCGATTATAACCGGTCTGATTTCCGGGGATTTTTTGAGCACCGGAATTTCCCGGAGCGATATTTTGCGGAGGGTAACGTTTTTCGCTTTGTGCTTTTCAAATACCCGCTCCTCGTCCTCGCAGCCTACGGCAACGGCGCAAACAAGACAGACTCTGTCCTTATGGCGGGCGTCTACGGAGATTTTTGCAAGGCGCGCGCTCACATTTTTGACGCCGCGCAGTCCAAGCAGGGAAAGCGCTTTTTCAAAGGCTCTTTCCTGCGGCTCATCGGGAGAAATTCTGATTTCTGAAACAATAATCGGCATACTTAATTCCTTTACATATTAAATCGGGTTCGGACTGTTTGAAATCCGAACCCGATTAAGAAAATTTACTATTTTTTCACGGTAACGGTTACGGAGTAGCTGCCTATCACCCATGCAGCGCTTCCTTCCGGAAGAATTATATCTGCCTTCATTTTGTACTGGCCGGTTTGTGTAATTTCGCGCGTGCTAATATCCACCTGAGCGATTATATCGCCGGAGGAAAGCGCATTGATAGTTTCCTTCGGACCAATAAGCTTCACCGCAATTTTTGAAGCATTCGCACTGGCGCTGTATCCCACCGGTGCATTCACAATATTTATCTGCCTTACGTTGAACGTGGCTTCTTCATAACCGTCGAGGTCAAAGTCAAGCCGCACGGAGTCGAGATTATCAATTCCGGTAATTCCACTCGGGAACACAACATCGAATTCAAAGCTGGAATTGTCAAGGGTCAGTTCGCGCAAATCAACATAGCCTAGGAACAGGTTTCCATACTTGCTGAGAATGTTTCGCTCCCCCTCAACAAACGCCATTTCCTGCGAAAGCTTATACTTCAGTGTGTTTTGATTGAAGCCCTTTGGTGCGTTGGTATATTCAAAGGAAAGCGGAATAGTCGTAGTCTGATAAATCGGAACATAAACCGTCGCCGTGGTTTGGCTTATGCTGATTTCATCGTGATTATATTCCACCGCCGTGCCATCTTTATTAACAAGGGTGATCTCCCCTGTTACGGCGACGGTTTCTTTGTATTCTCCGGAAAGGGTGATGCTCACCTTCGCTCCCGCAATATTTTCAAGATCCTTTTCCGGTCCGACAACTGTAATTTCGCTCGGATCGGTATAAATCGGCTCCTGAACATAATCATCCGGAACGGAGTAATCGCCGGTGACTATGTAGCCGAGGCTGAGGGTCTTTTCAATATATTTATCAAACTTCACCGCCATGGTGGAGGGCGTTACAGAAACAATTTCAAAGTCTTTGCCGCTGGTGTTACGGGCGTTAAGCTCCAGTGAATACTTGCCCGCGCCGGAAACTCCGGAAAGCGACGGCGAAACGGTTATATCCTCCGCTGTAACGCCGCCTATTACGGAACGACGGCCGCTTATCACCACATCAACGGCGGTTTCGCCGCCCTCAATGGCGGAAAGCCCCATCTGCCCCAATATTCCCGACTGCACATTGATATTTACTCCCACGCCGGAAACGGTGGTCTCTCCCGTGGGGCGCAGCACCGTTGAAACAACAAGCCAAATGACTATCGAAATGGCAAGCGAAAGTGCCCATAGCACCTTTTTGTTCTTAAAAATGGATTCCTTATTCATTTACCTTGCCCCCTTCCTCCGCATTCTGCGAATCGGGCTTTTCATCTTTGTTTTTGTCGCTCTTTTCGGGCTTTTCGTTTATAAGAAGTTCCTCGAGCTTGCGCTTGAGCGTCACCGGGTCAAGCTCCCTGTTGAGCTGACCGTTCACCGCCATGGAAATTATGCCTGTTTCCTCGGAAACGACCACCACGACCGCATCGCTGTTTTCACTCATACCGAGGGCGGCACGGTGGCGAGTTCCGAGCATATTGCTTATGTCATAGTTCTCCGACAGGGGCAAAAAGCAGCCCGCCGCATAAATTCTTCCACCGCGAATTATGGTCGCGCCGTCGTGCAGAGGCGCATTGTGGAAGAATATATTGCCGATTATCTCCTTGCTGGGGTCTGCGTTTATAACCGTACCGGTGGAAATTATATCGCCGAGCTTGGTTTCTCTTTCGAACACTATAAGCGCGCCGACGCTGTGCTTGGAAAGCTCTGCAACGCCGTCCACCACCTTGGTGATGCAGTCGCGCATAACCGCTTCGTCATCAAGGCGTTCGCTGTTGAAGTTGAAGAAATTAAGGTTCGATATTTTGGACTTGCCCATACTTTCGAGGGCGTGGCGAAGCTCCGGCTGAAAAACCACAATAATCGCAATCATACCGAAACTGAACACCTGCTCAAGCAGATAGGATGTACTTTTCAGAGTAAATTCCGAGGCGAAAAAATACAACACAAGCAGGAAGAATATACCTTTGAGTAAGCGGCCTGCGCGGTTGTTTGAAGCAAAGCTCAGCACCTTATAAACAAGGAACGCAACGATAACAATATCGACAAAATCGTTTATGCTGAAAGTTTTCAGCACGTTGAGGATATTATTCCAGTTGAAACTAAAATCGGATGTCATATACTTCCCCTCTTTTTTTGCTCGGCAAAGCCGTCCCAGATTTTCCGTCTGCGGCGCAGACAACATATATAAAATTACAGCGTGTTTTCTATATATATAATATCACATTAAAAGGCATTTTCAAGCCTTATTTTGTTAACAAATATTTTAAGATTATATTAAAATATGCCGTGCGGTTTTATTTGCAGCTTTTTTGTGTGTAAAGACGGAATTTCGGGGTGCTTTGCGGCACAGAGCACCCTCCTTGGCTCCCCTGTGTAAGGTGAGCCGAGAATACTCTCCAAAACACCCTGCGACACAAAAATATGGCAGTACGCAGTGCCGTAGTTATCTTCGCCAAAATTCCTTTAATTTCATATAATAATACTGCCCCGCAAAATAATTTAACCTCGATTGGCGGTATGATATATGAAAGAATATTATTTTCTCACAAGTTCCGTGACCACGGCAATGAAAGGTGAAAAAATTCTTATGGCAAACGGCTTCCGTGCCTTCGTCCTTCGGGACGGAACCATAAATCCCTATGGCTGCGGTTATGTGATTCGGGCGCTTGGCGACCGGAACACAATGGCGGACATCCTTAAAAAGAGAGGAGTGCGGATAAATGAAATAAGGGAGGTACCCTGATGCTCTATTTCGATAATGCCGCCACCACTTGGCCAAAACCCGCAGAGGTAAAAAATGCCGTACTTTCTGCGCTGACATATTACGGTGCGAACCCCGGCAGAAGCGGCCATAGAATGGCGATAGAAACGGCAGCGCAGGTTTTTGAGTGCCGCGAGCGCGCAGCGACGCTTTTCGGCTGCAGCGAACCTGAAAATGTGATTTTTACGAAGAATTGCACCGAGGCGTTAAACATTGCCATACGCAGCGCCGCCCTTGGCGGGCACTGCGTAATTTCCGATCTTGAGCACAATTCCGTTTTGCGCCCGCTTTATAAAATGCAGCTTTCCGGAAAAGGAGAATTTTCGATTGCGGAAGTGGATTTGCATAGTGAAGAACAGACTCTTGCAAATTTCGAGCGCGCTATGCAAAGAAATACAAGAGCGGTTGTGCTCACCGGCGCGTCAAATGTGTTCGGAATAAAACCACCCGTGCTCAAAATCGCAAAGCTTGCTCATGAGCACGGAGCACTGTTTATTCTTGATGCGGCACAGACTGCCGGCACCGAAAAGTATGATATGGAGCAGAGCGGCATTGATTTTATCTGCGCACCGGGGCACAAAGGGTTACTTGGGCCGACCGGAACAGGCATTTTGGTAACAAAAAAGCCGGAAATATTAAAACCTCTGATTTTCGGCGGAACAGGCAGCTATTCTCTTGACTTTGCTCAGCCGCCGGATATGCCGGAACGGATGGAAAGCGGCACGCTTAATGTGCCCGGAATCTGCGGTCTTTCTGCCGGAATAGAAAAAGTTTCCGCAGAGGGAGAAAGCACAATTTCCGAGCGAGAAATGCAGCTTGCCCAAATGATTTATGCAGAACTTTCTAACACAAAAAACGTTACGCTGTTCACTCTGCCGCCGAAAGCGGCTACCTCCGCCGCAGTAATTTCCTTTGTAATCAGCGATCTTACCGGGGAACAAACCGCCGCCGAACTTGCCGCGCGGGGTGCAGCTACCCGGGGCGGTTTTCACTGCGCTGCACTTGCTCACAGAAAATTCGGGACAGAAAAGCGCGGCACCTGCCGCATAAGTATTGGTCCCATGAACACCTTCGATGAGGCACTTAAACTTGTGCGCATTATCCACACAGTGGCGAAGGAGAATTAGGGCGGCGCTGTGCGCCGCGGTACGCTCTGTATTTCCGCGGCGTATTTCAGCAATCTCAAAAGGCGCAAAAAAGCGCTTCCCACCCAATGGGAAGCGCTTTTGTATTCGTATAAAAGTTCGACCCTTCGTACAAGCGGTTCAGCTATCAGCCCAAGCCGGCAGCTGCCATATTGGCTTCATGTTCAGCGTGAGTCTTTGCCCAATAGAAGTTGCCCGCGGAATCCGCAAGGAAATAGTAATCCTGACCGTGGTTCTCCATATCCGGGTTCAATGCCGCTTCAATGGCGTTGGTGCCGGGGTTGCATACAGGTCCGACAGGCAGGCCTTTCTTATAGTAGGTATCGTAGGACGTGTGGTATGCCTCATCAAGTGCTTCATCATCGCCGATATGCGGCTCAATTTCATCACGGTAATAGAAATAGGTGACGTCTGACTGGAGGTAAGGCAGACCGGAGCCATCCTCTAAGCGGTTGTGGAATACAGCGGAAACGCCGCGCATATCATCCACATTCGCAGCTTCGGACTGGATTACGGAAGCGAGAGTAATCACCTCGTCAAGGCTCATACCAAGCTCCTGCATACGCTCATAATAGGTGGAGGTTATCTTATTGTTGAAGTTGTCAACAAATTTTGCCAAAACACTTCTCGGCTTGGTGTCAAGGTAGAACTCGTAGGTATCCGGGAAAAGATAGCCCTCCCATTTATGGTAGATATATTCGCTTGTGCCCATCATGGACTCAAATTCATAATCAAAGCTTGCGGTATTCACGACCTCCATAAATTCGTCGTAGCCGCAAACGCCGTTTTCTTCAAGCTTTTTGGCGATTTGCGTTGCGGTCATGCCCTCATAGAAGGTCAGCGTTACCGTTTTGCGCTCAAGCTCCTTGCTGCGAAGCTGAAGGAAAATCTGATCATAGCCAAGGTTTGAATTGAGTGTATACGTTCCTGCGTAAAGCCGGTTCTGCATTTTTTTAACTCTGGCGTAAACCTCAAATGTAAACGGTTCATCGATTATGCCGTTATCTTTAAGAATATTCGCGATTTCGCCAAGGGTTGCTCCCTCCGGAATAATCACTTCCGCCTCATGACTCTGTTTGCTAAAGCCGACAAGGTCGTTTATGCTGGAAAGGGCGAAATACGCAATGAAAACGGAAACCGCAAGCACGCAGGAAACCCAAATTATAGTTGTAAGCCAGTTCATCAGAACTTTTTTCTTGCGTTTTTCCTTTGCTTTCGGGTCATATTCCTGCTCATCGGATTCTTCAGGCTCATCCGGTTCTTCTGGTTCCGGCGTGAGCTTTTCTTTCTTCTGCTTTTCCTCTTTTTTAGCGAACAGACCGCCGAAAAGCTTTTCTGCGGCAGGTTCTTTTGCCTGCGGCTGCGGATGCTCCTTCTCTTCCTCATCAGCAGAGGGTGGCGGTGCAAAGGGCTCATCGTCGTCATCGGCACTCGGCGGCGGCGGTGCAAAATCATCATCCTCAGAAAAGCTCAGCGATGGTCGGCTCTGCTCCGAATCCTTATTTCTGGTGGTATTATCTTCAAAAAAGTTGGAGAACACAAATTCATCGTCCGCAGAATTTTTCTTTTCAGAATCTGAATTTTCGCTGTTGTCAAGGCTTTTGAAGAATTCTTCAAATTCTTTATCGTTCATAAAGTTCCTCCGTTTGCGGTAAAAGTAACCAAAGGCTTTGGGTTTTCATATGATATTAACGTACCGGCAAAAAGCGGCAAACGCCGCCGAACGCCCGTATTAAACTATGTTTCGCGAGGTGAAATTTCATGTTCGGAAATAACTGCTGCTGGTGGATAATCATTCTTATCCTTCTCTTTGCCTGCTGCGGAAACGGCGGCTACGGCTGCAATAACGGCTGCGGCTGCAATAACGGCGGCTGCGGCGGCTGTGGCTGTGACAACGGCTGCGGATGCGGCTGTGGCTGACGACAGGCACATAATTCGGGGAACGCCCTGCGCTTTTGCGCGGGGCTTTTCCCTTTTTCGGAGCTTATTTATACATTTTTCGAATTAAGTCCTCGGCTTTCGGCGTAATTGCTCCCGCAACGACTGCGGCGAACTCCGCCGCGGCGGCGGGGCCGTTGCCGGTGACAAGGTTTCCGTCACGCTCGACCTTGGCGGCGGTGTAATTCCCCTCAGAAACCTCAAATCCGGGAAAACAAGTGTAATTTTTTCCGGAAAGCGCGCCGGTGTTCGCAAGAATAACGCCGGGAGCGGCGCAGATGGCGCCGATTACGCGGTTATGCTCAAGAGCGAAGGCTATGGCGTTCTTTACCGTGGGCGAAGCCGCGAGGTTCGCCGCGCCGGGCATTCCGCCGGGAAAAACCACGGCGTCGGCGTCGGCAAGGTTCAGCTCGTCTTCAGTTATATCGGCGGTGACGGTAAGTCCAAATGCGCTTTTTACGGTTTTTGCACCCACGCCCACGGTGGTAGCTTTGATTCCGGCGCGCAGAAGCAGATCCCTCGGCTGGATGGCTTCAACATCCTCGAAGCCGTTTGCAAGAAAAATGTATACCATAATTTTACCTCTTATTTTTCAACAATGAGTTCTGTTCTTGGGTGGCCGCAGGTCATTTTTCCCTCGGAGCACTTGCCCTCGGTGACGCAGGCGGGGCCGGCGTTCGCAAAAAGGGCGGGTGCGGCTTCGCGGCAGAGGCGGAGCATTTCGTCTGCAACGGTGCGGATTTCCCACTGGGCGCGGTTGCAGCAGCGCAGGCGGAAGAAGTTATGCAGGCTGCGAACGTTCATTGTAACCACCATTTTGGTTTCGCAGGCGTTCGGCAGAACGAAGCGCGCGTCCTCGTTTGCGATTTTCGAGGCGAGCTTTTCCGCCTCCTCCGGGGTCTTGCCCTCCTCCACCAGCTTTGCGGCGGCGTTCTTTTGAAGAATTGCCGCCAGACGGTCGTAGCTTTCGGCGCAGGTCTGCATAATCCTGTTGTACTCCGTAAGAGCCTCCTCGTCCTCCGCAACGTTCGGCGGAGTTATGAAGTTAAAATCCTCCATGCGAACATAGCGCTGACTCTGCACGCTGAAGGAGGCTATTCTGTGGCGGGTCATCTGCGCGAGGAACGCACGGGAAACGCCCTCTATTCCAAAGGTGAAGCTTGCGTGCTCAAGGGGGCTTTCGTGTCCGAGGCGCTCGAGCATCTCCACATAGGAACGCGCACGCTCGTCCGTCATTCCGTCAAAAAGTTCGTCCGCGCCGGAGTGGCTGTAACAGAGCCGCGCGGCGGCGGCGATGGTCTTTTCCGGCATTGGGGTATGGCAAAGAAGCGTTACGCTGGGCATTTTTCGTTCCTCCTTTAGTTCCACCTTTATAATTCGATATTTATAGTTTATTATAATACGAATGACTAAATTAGTAAAGTACATTTTGTGAACAAATGCGGTAAGGTGTGGGCACCGCGGTTTTGGCAAGCGTTCTCATTGTGCCGCTGTGCCGCCGTAATGTTCGCACAAAAATACCGCCGCTGTCAGCACAGCGGCGGCGTTCGTAAAAATATTATTTTACGGTGACGGAGAAGCCGAGGGTTTCGATAAACATTCCGTCCTTATCAAGGAACATTACGGAAACGGTGGAGGTTCCTGCGGAAAGAGTATCAAGAGTGAAAGTTCCGCTTGCATTCAGCTCACGGCGGTTGGCATTAAGCACGCTGACATTGTCAAAAAGCAGCACAGCATGAGTGGCGTTATCGCCGAGTTTAATCGGAATTTCAATGGTGTCGCCCGCAAGATATGTGGTCGGCATTTCGGAAATGTTGCCGTCATAGCCGTAATCAGCAATAGTAAATTCCCATTCGCCCTTTGCAACGCCTTTAGTGGAATCTTTTATGTCATCCACATAAATAAAATCGTCATCCATGGTGACATAGTAAGTTTCGCCGGATTCAAAGCACTGATCCTCCGGCAGAAAAACGATAATCTGAGCATAAGCGGGATCTTTGCTTGTATTGATAAAGATTTTTTTGTTGTCAAGGCGCATATCATACTTCACCATAAGTTCATCATTGGAAGCTTTATAGATAGCGATTTCGCCGACACCCGCTTCAACATTCGGAGTATTAAGGACTACCTGAACAGCGTTGAGTCCGGCAGCAAATTTTTCACCGTTTTCACTGTTAGGATACAACTTCATTTCAAAATTTTCTTTATCGGTATAGCGAGTCTTTTGGTTATTGGCGCAGCCGGAGAAGCAAAGCAGCACCATCACAAGAGCGAGCAAAGCAGCAGCAATTTTTTTCATTTTTTAAAACGTCCTTTCAGTGGTCTGATTGGTATTATAATATAGTACAGCAAAAATTGCAAGATTTTTTGCGCACAGGCGGCAAAATTGACGGCTTGTTCACATTTTTGTGGTTTGACAAAGGTGGCGTTTGCGGATAAAATAGAGGAAGAATTTTTTTGCGGAGGGATTTTTATGCCTAACGAATGGAGCGCCCTTGACATAGCGCACAAAATGATTAAACAAATGGTGAAGCCCGGCAATTTCTGCATTGACGCCACCGCGGGAAACGGTTACGACACGGAATTTTTGTGCGAACTTGTAGGTGAAAGCGGCAAGGTCATTGCCATGGATATTCAGCAAAGCGCCGTTGACAACACCAAAGCTCGGCTTGCAGAGGACGGTTTTTCCGCCCGCGCAGAGGTTTTCTGCATGAGTCACAGCGAAATGGACAAGGTTGCCGCGCCGGATTCCGCAGACTGCATTGTGTTCAACTTCGGCTGGCTGCCCGGCGGTGACCACAACGTTTTTACCCGCGCTGAAACAAGTGTGCCCGCCATTGAAAAAGCGCTTTCCGTCATCAAACACGGCGGGCTGCTGGTACTTTGCGTCTATTACGGCCGCAACAACGGCTACTCCGAACGGGATGCCATTGTGGAATATGTTTCAAGCCTCGAATCGCGCTATTATGCGGTGATGAAATGCGATTTTCTCAACCGTAAAAACGACCCGCCCTTCCCTATCTTCATTGTGAAAGAAAAAGTGTGAGTTTCGCATCGCGGTTTTAGTGGGCGTTCCCGGCTCCCCTTACACAGGGAAGCCGAGAAGCGCTCTCAATTACCGCGGCGCTCGACTTTGAGCACCGTGTTCAAGTTTTTGAGCACGGTGCTTTTTCTGTGCTCTCGCCAAAAAGCCTTTTCACTAGCGAAACATCATCGGAAGTGACGCATTTTAGCACGTACAAAAGCGTACAATATGCGATGAGCATCAGTAAAATTGCAAGAATCAACCCGGCGGCGTGCCATGTGCTCAAGCCGGAAATTTTGAGCACCGCGTCGCCGAAGGCAACACTTGCGGCGGCAGCCGCCATCGGCAAAAGCAGCCAATTTGACATATGTACGCGGAATCCGGTGACGTAAACGAGCCGCGCGGCGGAAAGCGCCATGTTAAAAACCTCGCTTACGGCAATGGTGGCAAGGTAGCCCGCCGTTCCGAGCACGGGCACAAGCGTGTAAACCATTACCACACAAAGTGCGGTGTCGTAAACATTGTATCGCACCACTGCGACCTGTTCGCCAAGCCCTTTGAGGATGCCGTCCACCGCAGAATCAAGGTACATTACCGTGACTATTGGCGCAAGCGCGCGGATCGCCGGCGCGGCAGCAGGCTCGTTATAAAGCAGTGCGGCGAAGCTTTCGGCAAAGCGCCAAAGCGCTGCCGCAACGCCCACTGAAAACATCAGCGTCATGCGGAAAACGCGCTCCATCATTGAATTTATGCGACTTTGCAGCCCCAAAGTGCGGCAGCGCGCTACTTCCGGTACAAGCAAATTCGAAAAGCCAAGCAAAAATGCGCATGGAAAAAGCAACACGGGGAGCACCATTCCGCCGACGATTCCGTACTGTGAAAGCGCCGCTTCCTGTGCAAGTCCGCTTTTCATGAGCGACACGGGCACGAGCAGATGCTTCACCGTGCTCAAAGCGGAGCGCAGCACCGCCGAAGCACCCACCGGCAGAGCAATATTGAGCACGCGCCCAAGCATACCCGCTTTTTGCGGCGATTTTGTGCCCCGAAGCGGATGCTTTTTTCTGTCGCGGAGGTACAGCCAGCCGTGCAGCAAAAAAGCCAGTGCTTCCGAAACAGCGCTGCCCGCGGCGACAAGCACGCACGCCGTGCTCAGGCTTTCCGGCTTGAGCATGGCGAAAACGAACATGGTGAACGCCATCTGTGAAAGCTGCTCGAACACCTGCGCCGCGGACGATGGCGCTACGCGCGTAACCGCGGTGAAATAGCCGGTAAACGCGGCGGAAACTCCCACAAAGGGCAGCGAAAAAGCCAGCACACGGAACGGCTTTGCCGCTCGTGTGTCATGCACCAGCGCCTCTGCCGCAAAATTGCCGCAGGCGAACAGAATCACGCCGCCGAGCACGCCGAAAAACAGGCTGTAAAGCAGCGTGTGGCGCATGGCGCGTGCGGCTTCTCCGCCGTTTCCGGCGGCGGATTCCTCCGCCACAAGGCGGGTTGCCGCAAGCCCCGAGCCGGAACACGCGAAGGTCACCATCAGACGGTAAACCGCCATCATAAGCGAAAAAAGCCCGGTTCCCGCAGTGCCGAGGTTTCGCGCGAGCCATGCGTTATACAGCACCCCCACCGCGCCAAGCGACAGCGAGGTTATGGTCAGAATTCCGGCGTTCACCGCAAACTCCCGAAGCTTTGACAAAGCAAACACCTCCCGAGAATTTATATGCGGTGAAGGGCGGAAAAATTACGGCGCAATGCACCGCAGTTGTTCACCAAGGCCGCAGCGCAAGTTTCCTTTAAGTTCCACATAAAAAAAGCTTCCGGCGGAAATCCGCCGGAAGCCTTCGCAAAAATACAAATATTAAAAGCTAAAAATTATTCTTCGCCTTTCATCTTTGCATAGCATTCGCTGCAGTAAA
>OIWT01003852.1_pt1 | contig 13057 bp, 22 predicted proteins | sample 1587701 | NCBI WGS metagenome assembly OIWT01 (sample SAMEA3888904, study PRJEB22519) | human gut metagenome | biome: human gut; feature: human-associated habitat; material: faeces | place: Denmark | collected 2009
AGTCTCATCTGCGAGAGAGGCATCACACCCATCGATCGAGTGCGTCGTCCCACAGTTATGGTAGCAGTAGCCTGCGGGGAAGTCGGAATCCCCACTGGTCTCCCCACCGTGAACGTAGAACCTCCTGGAAGTAGCGTTTCGTTTTTCACTACCATTCATTCTTTGTTATTTATACTATCCTCTTCCTTCAGTTTGTCTCACGATGGAAGACGTCTCCCCGCGGAGTGTGCTTCCGGAGTACCTCTATTCTCCGCCCACTGTGCAGGAGCTGATGGAACTGTGCGAAAAGGCCACCGATCCGCAGTCGAGGATGACCAACGAGGAGTTTCGGTTTATGCTGCTGAAGTTGGCGTCATTCTTCCAGCTCAAGCCTGAAGGTGCTTCTGTTTCCATTCCATGATTCATAGCAGATGTCCTTCTGTCCCAGCTGGTTTCTATGGCGTGCCGCGTTCTTCACCTGAAGCGCTGCTACCGACATGAAAAGGACGCTTCCCTGAGTTTGCTACTGGCGACCTATTTGCAATACTACAGCGTGCACGACGAGTTGATGCTCCGCGTGATTGACGAGATGGCGTTGCGCTCGATCCTTCTCCTCAACGATTCTCTGGTGCACCGCTGTTTCATGCAACTCATAAGTGTGCTCCTTCAGCAAACCCCTGCTCATTACTGCTTCTGGCACGACTGGATCTTCACACTCTACGCAGTGCATTCCTACCCCCTGCTCACCTCCTTCATCGCCAAGATTCCATTCGGCGAGGAGGTGGCCACTCATTGTGATGATGTGCTGGCCTCCTGCTTCAATTCCCATCTGGAAGTGGATGCTGACGAGGACAAGGTGCATTATGCCCTCTATACCCTCACTGGAGTCATTCATCTGTGCATTGCTGTCATTCCTAGATGCTTCTTCTGTACCCCGAAGAGAGAGACACCATTGCACAGAAGGTGTATTCCTCACAAACCAAGTGGAACCACATCGTTACAAACTTCGATGCTGCACTGACCAAAACGCTCCCGATTTCTTCCCTCCAAGGACACATTTCCCGCCTTTTCTTCGTCCTCGCAAAGGAGTCCACCCTTACGTTTTCCTCTCCATCCTCCTTTCTGAATGAGGTTTCTGTATTTGCAAGGGATCATGCGTAGGGATTGAAATCGGCAATTCTGAGCTACTTGGTTCTTCGCGATTCCTTCCTTCGGGGTCTCAACGCACGTTCCACACCACTGTCTCCGGAAGCGTTTTATCAAACGACCGTTTCATTATTGACGGAAGAGCACAATCTTCTTCTTCGCTCGTTTGACACGCCGGCCATCGATTTCTCCTGGCGAGCGGTTGACGAGGTTTTCAAACAGCAGTCCGCCGATCCCGAACTGTGGAATGCGGCGCTCTTCCTGCATTGCATCGGTCATTCTTCGCTCCACGCGTTCCTTCCCGATCCACGCACTCAGATCGTGCGTCGTGACACAACTGTCTGGAGTGCCATAAAATGGCTTCATTCCCGCGACTCTTCCCAATCATCGCATTCTCCCTTCTATTTGGAACCCTACCTGCCCGAGCCCTTCGGATTCCAGTCCGTCCTCAACTACCTTTTGCAGACCCTGCCTTTCGTCACCCTTCGACGCCCCGAGGACAATGTGACGATCATGAAGTGGCTTGTGTCCAAACTGATCGAATTGACTCCCGACGAGCGCAGTACCGTGTGCACGGTCATTCAGCGAATGCTTCTCGATGCGCCACAACTTTCGTATCGCAATTACACAATTCCGCTTTCTCGAACCCTGTTCAACTATCTGTTGATGCCGGGACACGAGGTTATCGTAAACGTCATCTACACAGTCCAGGTCACCCTCTTCCGCGTGTTGCAGCGTGATTCGCCGTCCTTCTTCAATTCCGCCATTTCGACGATCCTTCGATGGTTCGTGGAGAACCCCTTTTCTCTCGTGTACAACCACTCTCCTGTGTAGCCCTTGTCCTTTCTCTTCATTCTAGGTACATGGAGGGATTGTGTTCCTTGATGACTGTCGTTCCCGCGGGAAATGTTCTGGATGTGGCGGAGCGTCTGCTGCGCATGGGGGAAGATCAGTACCGTGTGGACCGAACCGTGGAGAGCGCGTTTCTGTACACGACGATGATCGAAGTGTGTGTGGCGAAGGTGGGATGTCAGATGATGTCGTGTTTTGAGGAGATGGAGATGGTGGGTTTGGAAATGCTCTATTTCTGCCACCACGTGCTCGATCGGGGTGAAGTGAAGGATTCGCACTGGAACGATCTGCAAATCGCCATCACGCGCTTCTGGCTCCTTCTTCTGGACATGAACGCGCAGAGCGTGGCCCAGGTGCTGAAGGAGTGGTACGCGGCGTTGATCGCAAGGAAGGAGAAGCGCATTCCGGACATTCGTCCGATTCTGCTTCACGTCTCCAAGAATACTGCGTTGGATTTTGGGGATGTTTCCTTGCCTTCCACTGCTCTTCCCGCTGTGCCTAGTTGTTGTACTTTTATTCTGAATGGAGTGTGGTGTGTTTGTTCTTTTCTGTGCTTTATAGGATTGTTAGTGGCTATTCTGTGGTGATTGCTAGCTGCTTTGCTTTACTAGTTGCAAGTTGCCATGCCTTGCAGATGGATTGCATGTCCCTTCTTTCCAGAGCTAAAGATTGCACACTGCTTCCCCACAAAACCGCAAATCACCTCGAAGAAGCATTCCACACTTCTCCAAGTGGATAAACAACATTTCCAACAAACACGAAAACCCTTCTTCCGACTCATTCTCCAGGAGTCGTCGCGCGAGGGGATGTGGAACACGGGCTTCAGCTTCTCCTGCTTCTTCTCCTTCGAGATGGCCTGCGCGCTTGCCTTCTTGTAGAACTTGGGCGCCAGCTCCAACAGCCACTGCGGGTTAATGGCTACGCATAAACAATTCCATCAAACGCTCACCCATCACATTCATCATGTACTCGCGCGATGTCATCTTGATCAGATCGTAGCATACCCACTCCGGCTCTCGGCCCTTCATCGACGACGACGGGTGCAGGTACACCAAATTCCCCTCCAGCAGCGTCTTGTAGCCCTCCTGGTCGCGTTTCGCCACATTGGTGAAATACCCGCTTAAAATGGATTTCTGCACTGCCTTGTAGTCGTGCCCGCTCGAGTACACTCGCATGTGGTACTTCGTCATGATCCGCTCTAGCTGCTTGCGCACGTCCGCCGCGTGCTTCAGACTGCGCTCTTGCAGGAAGCGGTCGTCACACCACTGCTTGCTCCGCCCGTTCTGCTCCCACGCGTTGAAGATTGTCAACAGCGTGATGTGATCGCCCTCGCTCGAGAAGAGCATCGCGTGCTTCTGGTCCGCCTGCGCCTGCTTGTCCTTCGGGCGGATGTACACGCTCTCTGCCGACAGCATCGACACCACCGTCAGAACCTCCGCCGAGCAGCCCAGCTCCTCGCTCTTCAGCAGTGCCTTCGAAAGTTGGGGGTTGAGGGGGAACTCCGCCATCTTACGACCCAGCTGTGTGAGCAGTCCGTCGTCGTCCAGGCAGTCCAACGTGTACAGGCGCTCCATGGCGTTGACGAGCGACTGCGCGGAGGGCGGGTCCATGAAGTCGAAGTGGAGAAGATCGTTGATGCCCATCGCCTTCAGCTCCAACACCACGTTGTCCAGGTTGGCGCGCTGAATCTCCGGCACGGAATTCGGCAGCATCTCGTTGTTGAAGGCGCTCTCCGTGTACAGGCGGAAGCACACGCCCGGCCCCGTGCGGCCCGCGCGGCCCGCGCGCTGGTTGGCGGAGTCTTGTGAGATGGGCGTGACAACCAGCGAGTCCATCTGCGCCTTCGGGTTGTAGACGTTCTGCTTGCAGAAGCCGCTGTCCACCACGAAGTAGATGCCGTCGATCGTCAGCGACGCCTCGGCGATGTTGGTGGCCACCACCACCTTCCGGCAGCCCGGGGGCGTGGGCTGGAAGATGCGCTGTTGCTGCTCGTAGGTCTGAGCGCCGAACACGGGGAACAACAGCATCGGGGGGATCGAGTCGTCGCCGCACTGTCTCTGTCTCTCCTCCAGCATCTATCAGTGAGATCAAATCACCACACGCACCTCGCACGCCAACTCGATCTCCTCCTGGCCCGTCAGGAACACCAGCACGTCGCCCGGGCCCTCTTCGCGGTTGATGTCCCACACCGTCTGAATCGCTGCCTCCACGTAATTGCTCTCCGGTGCGGACAGGTACCGGATCTGGACGGGGAAGGTGCGTCCGCTCACATGAATGATGGGCGCGTCGTTGAAGTACTTCGAGAACTTCACGTCGTCTAGTGTGGCTGAGGTGATAAGGAGTTTCAGGTCAGGACGTTTCGCCACAAGTTGTTTGAGGAGACAGAATAACACGTCTGTACTCAGCGTTCTCTCGTGCGCCTCATCCAGAATCAGCACCGAGTACCGGCTCAACAGAGGGTCGCTCAGGTACTCTCTCAGCAGCATGCCGTCCGTCATGTATTTAATGATCGTTCGACTGCTCGTTTTGTCGTTGAAACGCACCAGGAAGCCCACCTCCTCGCCCAGGCGGCACCCAAACTCCTCCGCCACGCGCGCCGCCACTGACGTCGCCGCCACACGTCGCGGCTGCGTGCACCCGACCATCTTATGCCCGTTGATGCCTGCCTCCACAATGTATTGCGTCAGCTGCGTGGTCTTGCCCGAGCCCGTCTCGCCCACCACGATCAGCATCGAGTTCTCGCGAATCGCCTTGATCAGCACATCGCGCATGGCGTACACGGGCAAGCTGCGACGCTGTTCCTGGATCGGCAGACTGCTCCGAGGCGGCTGCTTCGCGGCGCGCGCGGGCGGCGCGGGGGTCTTGGCGGCAACGGCGGTGGGGTTGAGTGCGCGGACCTCGCTGGAGAGAAGGTGAACGCCACCTTCGGGCATGGGGTCGTCGAACGAGGCGTTGAAGTTCTATACATCACACGACCCAACCACTCCCACCTCGGGCAGCTTCTCGCGCTCCTCCTGTCGCTGTCGCTCGCGCAGGCGTTTGCGCTCCTGCATCATCGCCTGGCCCGCCAGCGCGTTGCGTGCCATGGTGCCCTCGGGATTCTTCACGATCTTCGTGGGCGTCATGTCCACCTTCTCCAGCTTCTGGTCCTTCAGGAACGGTGCCAGGTTCTGACTCACCTCCACGTTCACCTCCTCCTCGGGCGCCACCTCCTCCGGACCGCCCAGATCGTACTGCGCCATCATCTGCGCCTGCTCCGCGGCCGTCATCACGCCGCTCGCGATCAGCTGCTCCATCTCGAACCGCTCATACGACGACAGACGCTTCCGCTTTGGCGGCGCGTGCGTCGGCTCCGAGGGGCCTGTGACACCCGTGGAACTGTCATAGCGACGCGGGACGTTGCCGAGATCCTCGCCGGTGCGCTGGTCGACGTCCTTCAGGCTGAGGCTGATGCGATTGCCAGAAATCTGGGTGACTTTGACTTTCACGCGCTGGTCGCGCTGAAGCACGTCGTTGGGGTGGTGGATGCGCTGCGGCGCGATGTTGCTGATGTGGCACAGACCCTCGCGCGGGGGGTACACGCCCAGCAGCTCGATGAAGGCGCCATAGTCCATGATGCTCTTCACGCGGCCGTCATAGATTTGATTCACGGCGAGCTCGACGGTGTGCGAGTGTCTGTGTGAGCGACTGTGCGAGTGGCTGCGCGATCGGTTGTACGAGCGACTACGCGAGCGACTACGCGAGCGAGAGTGGCGACGAGAGTGGCGATGGGAACGGCTGTGAGAGGAGTGGTGGTGCGAAGGAGAGCGACGATGACGATGAGAAGAGCCATCTCTTTCTCTTCTATACGATGAAAACGCACACTGCAAGACCCACTCCTTTGCGTCCTTGTCATTCACTTCGATTTGAACGGGAGCCGTGTTCTGCATCGCCAGTCCCGGAATATTCACCTCATCACGCTTGGACGCCACGGCCTTGGTGGCAGTCTGCTGCTCCGCGGTTTTAGGATACAGGTAATGAATCGTCTCAAACAGCTGGCTCACGAGCGCCTTGTCCATCTGCAGCTCCTGCTTCATTAGCTTTTCATAGAAGGCGAAGGCATCGCTCGATTCCATCGCCATATCGATCAGGAACTATCCATCACTCTCCACTAGTAAGTGCCACTTCCGCAACGTCCTTGTTACTGAAACCCAAGTGCGTCTCTAGTTCCTTGCAAACCTTGGACACGATGGACAGATACTTCATCTTCTGCACTGTATTCATGTCCTCCGGCTTGATGAACGGACCCATCGTTTTGTTTTTGCCCTTCCAGCCGATTCCAGAAAACAACCCGATTTGGGTATCTTAACAAACAGCAACAAACCACTCAATTCACACCCGCGGTAAACCTACGCATGACCACCCCGTCCCAGCAGCAACGCCATCGCAATCTCCTTCGACTTGATCTTCTCCTTCAGCGCCGCCATGTTCTCGTCCTCCAGCTTGCGGATGTCCTGCATCGTCAGGCCGTGCCACTTGTCGATGGCAGCCACCATCTGTCTCTCCACCTGTCTGTCCATTACTGATCCACCCCGCGCTCACCTGTTCATGTAGCACTGCTGGTTGTACACCATGTTCTCGCCCAGCGTCTGGAACCCGAAGTACTTGAAATCAATGTGCAGAAGCCAATAGTGGCATGACACGTTCTTCTCGTCTTTGCATGACATTAGAATAAAGAGGATACCCCAGGAATGATACCAGCCTGGCGTCAGGGGCGAATTGGGAACGCTCTCGAGCTTGAGCTTCCGCAGGTCCTACACATGATCGGCGAGGCGAGTACGCACCTCACACTCGGGAATCTTCTCACTCTTGTACACATCACACATATCGTAGTAATCCACGTAGCGCGCGTTCTTTTCACTGTCGGTGAGCTGGAACACGTTGTCGCTCTCACCCTATCCATCATCCACAATGAAAAACGAGGACTCTGTCGTGGTTGAGGATCTTGGACTCCAGAACAATGTGGAACTTCTTTCTGTCCAGGAACTGGTTGGTGATGACGGCGAAGCGGTAGTCGGGGGCGGTCCACGCTTCCTCCACGAGGGTCATGGACGCTACGGCTTATGCGCGATTCACTCAAAAACAGCGAGGAAGGATCTTCGCCATCCAAGAGGGGACTTTCGATCCCACCAGATACCTACGGCTCACTCCGCACATCGACGTTCACTTCTTGTAGGTGTACTGGCCCTTGTTCTTGGGAATGGAGTACCCGTCCAGATCGAGGGTGAGGTGGCCGTCCGTGTTATCGTACCTAGAGGTGAGATCTCCAGGAGGGCGGTGCTACGGCTCGTTCTTCTCCCACTCCACACCTTCGCCGCCTCCGGTGGCCTCCAGATTGGCCTCCATGACCATGTAGAGGTAGCCGATGTTGGGGTCTTCGACGCAGTAAGGGAGAGGGCATCTGAATTCCAGAAGCATGATTGGCAAAACGAAACTAAAATAAACAAAAAGAAAAGTAGACGACTACAGAAAATGGTCGTGTCGCACGAAAATCACAGAAAGGCATCACTGGATCGATTACTACAATCGACACATTTACACTTGTCGGTACAGTACCGGCCACTTTGGTAACAGGAGCAGTACTTCTTGTTACACTGGCTGCGCTGACACGTGCAGCCACACACTTTTCCCTCCTTCTTTGCTTTTGAACGAAGGCTAGGGAACGCATTTCCACTCTTGAGCTTTCGCAGAACTTGGCGACGCTCGGTGGAGTCGCACTTGTTTCTGCAGTTGACGCAATCGCATTCCGACGTGCAGAAACGACCCGCTTTGAGGCAATTGCAGTACAGCTTCAAACACTTGGTTTTGGTGCACGTGCAATGCACTGCTGCCGCAGCGGGCGTAAAGGAATCGCTGGGACTGGAAGTCGAAGCACACCACGTGAATGGTGATGGCGCTGGGTTGATGATGACAGATTGGATAAAGTGAACGGGCTGCGAGGAGGAGAGCTGAATCGATGGAAGAACGCATGAAATGGAGGGAACGTTGAAGCTGCAATTCGCCTTCTCGGAAGAAGCAAGAGCGGGGCTTGATCTGTCCACAGAGGAGGCAGCAGCCATCGGGGAATACAAGCCATTACTACTACTTACGGAAAAGGGAGTCCCGGAAAGGGGAAGTGGATTGGATCTAGATGTCAGTTGTGACGTCAGACGGAACAAGAGGTCGTCCTTCTTTGGGACCACCTGGGGAGTTAGCATCGATACGGAACTGGAGTTTGGGAGCATCTACGCATGACGCGAAGAGGAGGCGTTCACGATCGAAAAAGAGAGCAAGTTCATGGGGCTCGTCATGCCACCTCGATTCGCATCGGAGGAAAAACGCACGCAGCCGTTTCCAGAACCGGGTGTGTCGGACTGCATGGAGACAGGAAGGGGCTGGCGGAGGATGCTGCCACCGCTCGCTTCTAAGGCGCCAAGGGGCGCGCTGGGAGAGTCAGGAGCGTGTTCAGCGATCCTATCCGCCGCAACATGCACGGCCGCTTCTGGATGTAGCTCATTTGAAATACTTGAGCACGGTCCGCTCTGCTTGTCGGGTGGCTCCTCTTCCACACGCGCAGAGACGGACTCCCAAGGACTAGCGTTGCGTGAGCAATCATTTGTTTCTTCGCTTGTGCTCATCGTTTAAATTAGAACCGTAGCAGAGCACGAACTGCAAACACCGAATGAATGATACAAAAGGGGACGGAAAAACGCCGACGAGATACGGGAATAATGCACCAATGTGCTGTCTGGCGCTAAATCAACGACAGCTCTCAGCGACCAGAAAACAATGACCGAAAAGGACTGTGCTTCCTATTCGATGCACGAATTTTTGTATCTGAACGAGTTTCTTATCAGTAAACATGCCAAGAGTGGAGTCGCAAATAGCTACACAGCTTTACTACTGCCTCATTAAAGGAATACATGGACACATCGCTCTGCTGAATTCGTTTCTACGAATCAAGCACTCCCGCCACACCCACAATCGTCATTTGGACCACTTCCGAGTTTTGCACCGGGTGGAAGAATTGGATAAATGGAACGAAGAAGGCATCCCTCCTGTAGTTGAACAGAGCGAATAACAGGGAAAGGGGCGTGGCGCTGGTCTCGTAGATCAAGTGGTATGCGTTGTGCTCGGAGATGGACTTGAGACACTGTAGCACCATCTTGTCGAACACGTCCAGCAGCACCTGCGACTCCTCCTTCTGATTTAGTGTGATGAGTGTTTCGAGGAAGGACGCTGTGGCGGAGACGAGATCGTGTTGGTAGGAAGGCAGCGCGGACAGGCAGAGAAGGAGAAGCTGCTGGAGGGCTGAAATGGACTGGACAAAGCCCGGGATGGAGCGCAGCAAGTTCCGAAGGGACAGGAGTAGTGTCTATGGATGACTTGGAGGGAAGAGAAGGACGGTCAAAACGGGCGCCGATTCGCAAAAGTCGTTCTCTTTATCGGTGTTCGCCACGAATGTGGTGGTGATCTCGTCTATGGACGCAAAGAGGGGTGGAAGTGTGGAAGCCGAGTTGGAGGGAAAGTGAAAGAAAAGACCCAGAGCCACGTCGCTCAGCACGCGAATGAGATTGGCATGCCCGCGATTCAGAACGAGCGACACGGCGGTGTTGCAAAACCCGTTCACGTCGAAGGAGGGCTGCACGATGGAGGGAAGAACCACCGCCGTCATAATTGTGTTCCATTGTGTTTCTTCGTCTCTACCCTTTAGCAGCGCCGCGAACGACTACCCCGTGAGCGGTTGCCGTTCCAATAATTCCAGCATCAACGGAATCACGGAGCCGCACACGGACGAAAACAGCCCGTTTTCGGTCGGCAGCAGGGCCTTGTGCGTCACCAGCAGCAGCTGCAGCGCGCCCAGCACGAACCCCGCGTTCTCGGCCTTCTGGCACCGTTGCACCTGTTCGCACACCCAACTCGCCCGCTCCGCCGGGTCACATTCCCGCGCCAAGAAACAACCCGCCTCCAGCAGCGCCAGTGACGACGACGACTGCTGCAGCACCTCGTCTACGGGTCAGAGAGGGGCGGCGCGTCGACAGAAAAGCTGGGGGTCCCCCGTCTTGCAGAGACTCGATCCCTCCTTGGCGAGCGCCGCCAGCGCGCTGCCCGCCGTTCCCGCTTCCTTTGAGGCGTTGTCATTTGTGTTGGGTGTGTTGGGTGTGTTGGGTGTGTTGAGTGCGTTGGGTGCGTTGGGTGTGTTGAGTGCGTTGAGTGTGTTGAGTGCGTTGGGTGCGTTGAGTACGTTGGGTGCGTTGAGTGCGTTGAGTGCGTTGAGTGTGTTGAGTACGTTGGGTGCGTTGAGTGTGTTGAGTGCGTTGGGTGCGTTGGGAACACAAGACTGCGTCTAGGATGAAGAGAGACGGAGGAGGCAACGGCAAGAGCGAGCGTGGCGCGGAACAGGCGGAAGAAGAGCGCGGGCAGCGTGGCGACGGCGTGCGCCAGCTTGGCCACCAGACGGAACAGCGCCGGCGCGACGACGGGGACGGAGAAGAAGGCGGGCAGCGCGTGGAGGAAGGCGACCATCTCCTCGTTCTCGAGGTACTTCATGTCTCCGCAGAAGGCGCACAGCGTGGTGGCCATGCCCTCCAACTCGCTCAGCGACGCGGGCGTGGGCGGCTGGATGAGGAGACTGGCCGAGGCACGTTGCAGCACGATGTAGAGGGTTTCCTCCTCGTCGATCTCGCTGCTGAGCTTCTTGATGAGGAGCTGTGCGTGAGAGAAGAGAGAAGAGGCAACCCCGAGGAGGAGGCGAAGATGGTGAATGGAGTCCATGTCGGCCGCGGACTGCTGCTCCTGGAGAAGGGGGAAGGGGAGCACCATGTAGGAAAGGAGGAGGTTGAGACAGCTCTAGATCTGAATCACGCATGGCAATGCTACTTGCAGCTGGGGGTAGACGGCGGAATTGGGACAAGGCGTATGCCAGTCGCATAGAACACTCTCGAAAAAGCACATAAACCGGTACAGCATGATGTGATCGCAATTCTGCAGGAGAATAGGCAGCGTGTCGCCGATTTGTTCCATCACGCTATCCGGCGTGGAGCAGTACTCCTCGAAGCCGTTTTCGAGAAGGCAGCAAAACACGGAAATCACCGCGGTTAAAACTGCAGACTGGGGGTGTTCCTCAAAACTGTAGAGAGAGACTTTCCTTTGCTGCTGACAGCAGAGTTCGCACACCATCGGCTTGATTAATAATAGGGTAGATGCAAATCGGGAGAGAAGCGCCGAATCGTCGCATGCCTCGATGAGGGTGCAGAGCGAGGTGCTGACGTTGCAGCAGGAATTTGGATCGCAGAGAAGCTACGGGGAATAGATAGAGGGAGCAGCAAACCATGATGAGCGATCGAAAGAGAGAAGGGTACTGATCGCTGCTCTCCAGATGCACCGCACCGAGAGAAACCCAGCTCTGAAAGGCCTCCGCACAAATAAACTATGATTCACAGGGAGGGAATGCGGGGACATGAAGGGACTCTGTCTCGATGAACGTGTTCAGAACGGAAAGAACCTCCGACGCGTAAGAAGAGAGACGGTTCGCGTTCAATTCCTCAAAGTAGGCAAGAGAAGCAAACTAGATGAAAGTGAATGCACACAACTACTCTCTTATCGTTGCACTCCTGCGAGAGTTGCGAGAGATAGCTCAGGAAGAGGTAGTACGCATTTGCCGTCAGTAGCGAGGAGGAGAGGCACGGGAACAGATCGCTTTGGTCCACGGAGAGGAGTGTGATCGTCGAAAAGGCATTTGCCAGCAGGCGCGCCAGCATTTCATCTACCATGGAAGGAGGCGGGGAATTGCACCCTTCTGCACAATGGAAACGAGACTCTGCAAATCGCCAAATACCGCATTCTTCTCCGGATCGGAAAGGGAGACAAAGGAGGAATGGAGAAAGCTATAGTGGGAGTATTAAAACAGCACATACCTGATCATGGTGTTCAACGCGAATGCACTGAACTGCTGCTTCACCCCCCTCTTACAGATATCGATGCACTCGCCCCAGACACCGTCCTGCTTCTGCCAGTTTTGCAACCACTGATCTGCAATCCCGATTTGGGAGGAATCGATTGGGTTGTACAACATCTACAACGATCACTCCACGGGAAGCGTTCCCACATCGATCATTTCCAGAACCGTGTCCACCCTACTATTTGCATTGCAGGTGGCCATCACGTCAGCATAGAGAGCGAATAGTGAAGAGAGGAGGGTGACAATTCCTATCGTGTCGCATTCTATCCAAGTGTGGAAAGAGAGTGCGCGGTGTGGCGCCCTCTGATAGGGAGTGAATGGAATGGCAGTGGAAATGCAGTGCAATAGGGATGGGGATGGTGGGTAGGATTGGAACGAGTGGGAATAGCACTCTTTGAACGGGGAATGGAGTGGATGGAGATCAAAACAGTGAAAGCAAGGGTTGTTGCACTCTATGCACTTCCATGTATAGAAATCCACGTGCAAACTTCTTCTTTAAAGGAGACACAATCAATGCGACTAATTCCCAGCGCAATCAACCTCTCGTTCTGAGCAAGAAGCGAAGAAGGCAACAATGCAGACGGCGCAATCCCGAATAGGAAGCAGCAGAAAGCAATGACTCTCAATGATGCTTGCATGTAGGCGCGCTCGGAGAGCCCGAATTACTGCCAGCTGATTGCATTGTCAAAGCTTCTTCTTTTCACCAAATTTGCTTCGATGGCTGAGTATATATCTGCGCAGACTGGCCAAATTCACATCGATCTTCACGGGAGATCCTTTGACAACCTGAGTGTCCTCGCGCGTGATCGTCTTCTCTACAAGCCGCGCTACCCCAAATGTCTGGAGAATCCGGACACCACGTCTGTGGGTGTGCTGGATTCGCGGTGATTCGTAGGTTTCAGAGTATGATAGCATCACTCTGCACGACAAAGACGCGCATATCCTGCACCACTACTTCCCCAACACTATAAACTACTCCATCATGAAGATTGTGAAGTGATAGCACGCCGATTCGCTGACCATTAGGGGCACTCCCAAAACCCATCCCATCAACGTGGGCGTGGTGTTCTGCGGCCGCCAGTCCTCCGGTGGTCACAACAT
>OIWT01003853.1_pt1 | contig 13034 bp, 17 predicted proteins | sample 1587701 | NCBI WGS metagenome assembly OIWT01 (sample SAMEA3888904, study PRJEB22519) | human gut metagenome | biome: human gut; feature: human-associated habitat; material: faeces | place: Denmark | collected 2009
TGCTAAGCGAGCGCTCTACCATCTGAGCTACACCCCCTTTCACTTCTATCCTTCGAGTTGCCCACATCACATCGATGGAGACAACGCGCATCCCGCGACACACATCCTTCTTCACGATCCCGACTCTCCATGAATGTGCACAATCTGGAAGTGAAGATTGGGGCGTGTATCCCCTTCCCTCCTCCACTCAGCGATTAGGTTGCGATTATTCCAACATTTCCGTGGCGCGGGCTGGCACCGACACGCAGTGCATCGCTGCGCACAACCGGTATGTCATCGTTTCTGCAAAGCGCGACAGCTGCTTGCTCTATCTCCTCCCCGTCGTCAAGTCTGCCGAGCAGGAAGAGAAGACGATCTCCATGCGCAGTTACAAGTCGTTTCCACTCCCGGCGGTCATTCTTAGTCAAATGGTGCTCTCGTTCGACGTGAATCCGTTGGACGAGCGCAGTGTCATCGTGGGAGGGAGCGACCACTCCCTGATCGTATGGACGCTTGTGTTCATTCCCGAGTAGGTGTGGAGCATCCCGCCAAACAGCGAGGGCGCCCCCAACATGGCGCCGCGAATCGCGCTCAGTGGTCACAGTCACCGTATTACTCATTGCGCCTTCAATCCGTGCGTCAGCGGCGTCGCGTCCTCCATCTCGATGTGCGCGTGACTCTACCGTCTAATACGTAGTGACGGGGAGTGCCGCTTGTGGGACGTCAACCAGGGGAGCGATGTGCGCTCCATCCGGCTGCTCAGCTCCGTCTGCCAGGCCATGCAGTGGCACCCCAACGGCGACCTGCTCTGCGCGGGCTTCCGCTCGCGCCTGTACCAAGTGATCGACCCGCGCTCGCAGTCGAACGTGTGCGAGTGGATCGTGGGCCCACAGCGCAGCAGTGACGCCTAGGGCCATGACAGCAGCCGCACCAGCCTCATGACGTGGGTGGGCGACGGGCTGCAGCTGGTGACCACGGGCTTCAGCGAGAGCGGCATGAGCGAGGTGGTGCTGCGCGACCTGCGCAACGTCTCCGCTGTCGTGGGCTCCGTGTCCCTGCCGCAATGCGTCAACACCCTCCAGCCCTTCTCCACGGGGTCGCTGCTGCTCCTCGCCGGGCGAGGGGACCCCACGTTTTTGACCATTGACCCGCTGACGCTCTCCACGCTGACCAAGTCGCCGCAGGGCTCCGACCAGCTCGACTGTCTCCAGAGTCTCCCCTTCGCGCAGAACACGCGGCAGATGGCGCTGCTCGACGCGCCCGCCGCGGGCCCCAACGAGGTGGCGCGCTTCGTGCGTCTGACGGAGGACAGCCGCCTGCACTCGGTGAGTGTGGTCTCCAAGGAGGCGCCGAAGTGCGTGCGGCTCAGCACGGCCTCGCCGCTCACCAGCACCGCGGAGGTCACGCGCTGGCTGCAGGACACGCGCCAGGCGGAGGTGTTGCGCTGCAAGTCCGCTCTGTCGCGCCCACACCTCTCCGAGGCGTTGTTATCGCAGCATCGCGATCTCACCTCCACGCGCTTCCCCGCGTCGCCCCGCGTCGGCCCGCGCCAATTCCTCTTTGGCGGGAAATCTCCCTCCACCTCCCCCTCTCCCGTGGGATCACCCCCACTGCCCCCACTTTCTCTCACACACTCCCTTCCCTCCCCGACCCACCGTGTCAGGAGCACGCCCGCCTCCCCCAAAACGCTATCCCGCTCGCTCCCACCACTGTCCTGTCCACCGACCTGTCCACCGTCCTGTCCACCGTCGTGCCCACCACCCTGTCCACCATCAGGTTCGCCACGCTCGCCAGGCTCGCCACTGCTGGGGCCGTCGAAGCACGCGCCTATCACGCGCAGTGAGGCGACGGGCAAGGGCTCCAACCGGCTCATCCAGGAGTTGTGCGGGGAGGTGCGGGAGTTGAAAAAGACGGTGGAGGAGCAGTCGAAGCAGATTCAAGTGGGGATTGGGAATGCGGGTGAGAAGTAGGCTTTAACCGAATTAGTTCAGCAGTTGGTATCCCAGAAGTGGGGTGTTTCTTTGACAAACAGCAAACAAGCAAACAGATTACTAGGGATGAGAGAGGAGGAGCGCCCAAACGAATATTGCACAATTCGCAACGCTGATGTCCTCCGTGTTACTATGCATCACCCGCTCCCAACACACCCACAATTGAGACTGAATCACCAGTTGGGATAGACTGTTGGCTACCCGCTTCAGTTTCTTCTTGTTCTTCAGGTTCACCTCAAAGTAGGTGAAGGCCACCATTCCGTTCACTCGGCTTCGCAGCGCCGCCTCGCTCACCTTCTTGTGTCCCTCCGAGGTCACGCCGATCACGCAAAGCGCCTTCTGGCTGTAGTGGGTGGCCATCACCTCCAGTTCTAGCTGAGAGCCCATTCCCACACCCTACGGCTCGGGCAGTTCGCATTCTGCAGATTCACCACCAGAACGACCAGCTTCGCCGTTTCCACGATGACTAGGCGTGAGCGCTTGATGTGGTAACTGCCCTTGCGGACGGCCTCGCAGCAGGAGTCCTGAAGAGAAGACAAGATGAGATTGAACGAGAGAGACTTGTCATTCGCAACGAGAAGATAGTAGTTAAGCCTGTACGTGACAGAGCAATGCTGGCGCTACGCAGAGGACTCGAGAGAAGAATCAAGCAGTGATTGTGTAGCTAAGCCATTCAATAACTCTTTCAAATCAATGTCTTCGGGTCACACACTCCGCTGAGCAGCACCTGGCTCACTAAAAAACACAACACGGAACGTTGGCCGCCGTTCGCTGCAAAACTCGTGGTACTCCTTGCTACTTAAAAACTCGAGTTCGCTGGACTTCTAGCACTCATTCACACAACCATTCATCCCACCTTGAGTTGATTCGCCCTTGAATGGGCCGAATTCGGCTGTTTTGAGGATGGGAACTTCTGAATGTGGTTGAGAATGTCCTTCGTCCTCTCGTACAGGGCCTTCTCCGGAGTCTACAAATGCAACCAGGAACCAGTTCAAACCATTGTGCACTCCGAAGACTCCTTCTTTTCAACGAACTCGCATATGTCAATACTGTTGCTCCTCGCTCTTCCCCTGCCGACTCTCCGATAATCCCTACAAGTGATGGCAAAGGCAGCAGCACTACGTTTCCTGTTCATCAGCGAGGCGGAGCCATTCTTCCGCAACAACGCACTCCCGTTCCTACAAATCAGCTCATTCAAATACAACGCACCGTCGCTTCCAAAACCATGAAACAAATCACAACGATAGGGCCGATTTGATGCATCGAACAAACAGTCTCCAGAAAACGGATCGATTTCGACGATGCCCTTCCATTCAAAGAAACCTTCTTCCATCGCGTATTCGCTGGAGGAGAGTTCGCTTTCTCATTCACGCAATCCCCAACCATGTCTACTGACATTACCTCCATCGGCAACTTCATCGTGAAAGAGCTCGTCGGCCAGGGCTCCTTCAGCGAGGTGTATAACTGTGTCCTTCCAGATTGCCCGGAGTGCGTGTTCGCAATCAAGCGGCTCCTTTCGACGTGCAGTTCAAAGAAGATTGTAAACGAAGTGATTTCCCTCTATTTGCTAAAGGTAAGTCTCCGAAAGATGGCTCATTCCGTAGGACTGCCCTAACACCGTGCCCCTTCTGGGTATCACAATGCAGAAGGACTGTCTGAATCTGATTTTCCCCATGATCGAGTACGACGACTTCACCCTGTTCATCCGAACCTGCACCTTCAAGGACGTGGGGAATTGGGATGTGTGTAACGTGCAGATGCAACAGTACATGCGGAATCTGCTTCAGGCCGTCAGTCAGATGCATTCGAAAGGCATCATTCACCGCGACATCAAGCCTCGCAACTTCTTGTATTTTCATCAATATGTCTTCATCGTAGGTATTCCAAAGAGACGGGAATTGGCATCCTCATCGATTTTGGCCTCGCAGAGGTGAAGGAGGGAATCGTATCCGAAATGATGAACGCGCTGAAGACGGGGCATCGTGATCCCGAGAGGGATGAAGAGACGCGGCTCATCATCAACATCATCAAGCATCTCCAGCACACGAACCGCCGTTGCACCATTTGCAACGACCCCTCCTGTACAGGTTTTGCTCACACATCCGGAACGCAGGGCTTCCGCGCTCCCGAAGTCCTGTCGAAGGTGATTCACCAGACCACAGCGCTGGACATCTGGTCGTGTGGCATCGTGTTCATGTGCATATTGTCGAGACGGTACCCGCTGTTTTACCAGAAATCGACGCTGAATGAGTATTACGAGCTGATGGAGTTCTGCTCCTTCTTCGGGTCGGAATCGGTGATCAAGGGACTGAAGGAGATGAATCGCGATGTGGAGAATATCCCATTCATCGAGCCCGCTCCGCTGCGAGACATGTTCATCCGGAGCCAGTGGGAGGAGTGGATGGTGGACGTGTCGATGGACCTCTTGATGAAGATGCTTCAAATCAACCCTAAGGATCGCATCACGGCGAGCGAGGCGCTGAAGCACCCCTTTTTCCTGCTGTGTTCTGTTTCTTGCAAACAAACCGATGTTGTAAATTGAAAGGTCCCAACGCATTTAGTGATGATGATGAGCAGCACGACGCATCTTGGCATAGAGCTCCTTGACAGCATCTCTCTTAGCGACGGCTCTCTTGTGAGAACCGAGCTACTTGTGAATCACTCCGTCTATCCCCACTCTCTTCTTGGCGAACTTGTACATCTTCTTCTCAGTGTTGTTGCCACCGGCCTATGGTATGAATGCGAATAAGCATACTCCACCTTGAGAATATCCATCATGTGCTTCTCATAGGGAAGAAGTCCGCAGACCTCACCAATCAGCTCACGGACGGCCTTCACTCTCTTCGAGCAGGCCTACGACTTAGCAACACGCCAATCCGTCTCCTACTCTCTTCGAAGCGTGATTAGCCACCTTCTCGAGCTTCTGAGTCTTGTGACCCTTCTCTAAACCAACAGCAATGCTTTCCCAAGGACCCTTCATTGTTCGATGATCTGATTAGCTCTCTGTTTCCAAATTGAACCACCCAGGGGGTCATTTGCCACACTCGAGGGAAGCAACCCCCTCCATTTTCACCCCTCTCTCATTCCTTTCCTCTTGAAGGCGCGCAGATTCGGGAACATGGACGGTGACGACGATTTGCTGAAGAACTTCTTTGCCGAAATCGACAAGCTGCCCACTCCATCGGCAGAGATGCCGGCCGGGAAGAAGGAGGTCGTCGCTTGCGTCACCACCCTTCATCTGTAGGATGATATTGTGAAGACCACGGGTTTTGTGGAGTGTTCTGACCGTAATGCGATATTCTACCTATTGAACTGTAGCAATCGTTTCTGAAGCCAAGCTGGTGGCTCCGAAAAAGCCAAAAGTGGAGACTGCGTACATCCCCCCAGTGTCGTTGTTTTCTCTGCAATTCAATTGTAGTTTCGCCGAGGTCGATCCGGAGGAAAAGAAGAAGGAACGACTGAACAAGTTTTACGACAATGAAGTGGTACTAGGAGTTTGGGTGATTTGATGTGCAGGCCAACTTAAAGAAGAGCCGAGTATTCAAGCGAAGAGAGAACGGAGAAACCTGGGAAGATGCGACATATCCTGTGCCTACAACCCTGACGTCCTTCATGACAGGCTAGCAGACTGGAACACGTCCGATTTCCGGCTGTTCGTGGGCAATCTGGGCAGGGAGGTGACAACTGAAATCCTGTCCAATCTGTTCCGCCAGCGCTACCCCTCGTTCACGATGTGCCGCGTGGTGGAGAACAAGCTGGGAAAGGGCTCTAAGGGATACGGATTCGTGGCCTTCTCCGACCCGCTGGAGGGCATCAAGGCGATGAAGGAGATGAATGGTGTGTTCTGTGGTAGGAATTGAGGTGTAGGCAAGCTGTGTGGCAGTCGTCCCATGAAGATCCAGAAGAGTGACTGGGAGAAGAAGAACGTGAAGGAAATATCCTAATGGGTGCATAGGGCGCAGATCCATAACCCGCATGTGATGAAGAAGGAGAGAAAGGAGAAGCGGGTAATCAAGGCCCTTGCCAACTCAAGAGCCTCCTACATGTAACATGAAGCCGTGTTTGTTGAGAATACGCGGAGATCGGGTTTTGGGACAAGAACTCCCCCGCTCAGTGTCATCTTTCTGAGAATAGTCCATTCTCTTTTCATCCGTTTTTTGTAACAAGAAGGAACAGGTACGTTTTCCTCTGTATGAGGCCGTAATGCACGTAGCATGTCGACCAACCCTTCCGTTGTGGACGCCACGAGCGCAGTGGACAACGAGTACACCGTCATTTTGAACAAGAGAATCAGAGCCTACAAGAAGAAGCTGGAGAGAATTAGTGTACTGAAGAGCAAGGAGGTTCACTCCTGTTGTGTTTTCTCATGATGTAGAATCTGGATAGGGAACAGAAGGAACTGTGCGCGCATGCTGACGTGTATTCTGCGATACTGAACGAGCTTATGAGTATCAAAGCGCAGTTCGCTGCCGTCATCCCCATGAGTGTTTCTCCCGTTGAGAAGGAGCCCCAGGAAGCCACTCCCGTCGAAGTGGCCCCCATCAAGGAGCAGCTTCCCGTTTTTGATGAGCAGAAGGAGGTTCCTGCTGTTGAGGAGTCTGCTGAACCTATTGAGGAGAAGCCTGTTGAGGAGAAGCCTGTTGAGGAGAAGCCTATTGAGAAGGAAGAAGTGAAGGAGATGCCTGTTGAGGAGAAGGCTGTTGAGAAGGCTGTTGAGAAGGAGGAAGTGAAGGAAGTGGAGAAGCCCGCGACGCCGAAGGAGGCGGAGAAGCAGGGCGAGCGACGTCCCCGCTACAGAGGACGCAAGGAGGAGGCGGTGGATACGGTGGGAGAGAGTGAGGTGTAGGGTCGTCGTTCGCACTACCCTCGCAGAGAGAAGAACAACTACCGTCGCAACGGAGTGAGGTGAGTGTGGCGAGGTGTGGTGAGGAGTAGAGGACTGGGAAAGAAGGACGTGGAGGTGAGGGACGGTGAGGAGCGGTTGATCGTAGGAAGGATGGGTGATGCCGAAGAAGGTCACGTACGTGCGCAGCGCGGAGCAGGAGTAAACGGGGTTTCTTGTTTGTAACAAACACACGCACTAATCTCGACGATCCCAGTTTGAAATGCGCTCTACACTCTCACTCCCACTCTATTCTCCTACTCGGCTCACCCTCACCGCCCATCGCAGGACCACTCGGAGGAGAGTAGCGGGGCGGTCCCTGCATCGGCTCCTGTAACGGATATCGCGGAGGATAACGCGGCGGGTAGCCCTGAGGCGGATAGCCACGCGGCGGACCCTGCATCGGTCCCTGAGGTGGGTAACCTCGTGGCGGATAGCCCTGCGGTGGGTAACCTCGTGGTGGTCCCTGTGGCGGGTAACCCTGCGGTGGGTAGCGTGGTGGGTAGCCTTGCGGCGGTCCTCGTGGCGGGTAGCCCTGTGGCGGATAACCCTGAGGCGGGTAGCCTCGTGGAGGGTAACGTGGAGGGTAGCCCTGCGGCGGATACCCCTGCGGCGGATACCCGCGGGGAATCAGTCCATTCGGCGGACCTTGCATCGGACCCTGAGGTCCTTGTGGCGGGTAACCTCGTGGCGGCATTCCCTGAGGAGGCATTCCCTGAGGAGGCATTCCTTGAGGCGGCAATCCTCCTGATGACATTCCTTGTGGCGGCATTCCTTGTGGCGGCATTCCTTGTGGTGGATAACGTGGCGGGTAGCCCTGAGGCGACGAGAGAGCGGGAGGACGGGCGTAGGCGGAGGGGGGAGGCGACCCAGGGGGTGTGTGCGGCGCGAAGGCGGGTCGAGGCGAAGGCCGTGGCGAAGGCCGTGTGGTCTTGGGACGAGGCCGCACACGCTTGCGGATATAAAGCAGATGGCAGAACTGCTTGTAGCAGCCCTCCGCCACGAAGGAGAGCGTGGCGACGGGCGACGCGGTCACGGGGTCCAGCGCGGGCGGCACGAAGTACAGGTTCTTCTCCTTGGTGCCCGTGTCCAACACGCCCAGCCGCTTGTCCGGCACGAAGTTCCGCAAGAAGTGCTGCAAATCGCCTCTATTTCTGACACTATTGACGGACACCCACTCCGAGGAGGCCTCCGCCATCTCCAGCGTCCACCAGATCACATCGTAGCCGGCGTGATCGCGCCGCGACTCCCAGAAGGTTTGGCACGTGTCCACGCTCATTCGACCGATCACGCGCATCACCGCGTCCACATCCATCCGACGCGCCTCTGCGTCCTCCGGACACGAAATCACGTTCGCCGTGAAGAAGAGAGGGGCACCCTCCGGCATTGCCAACGCGATCGACGATTCCGACCCCTTCGTCATCTGCAGCTCGCGCATCGCTTCTCCCATGCCGGACGCTTCCTTTGTGATAATTTCCTTGGGTTCGCTCGGTGGCTCCTCCTCCTTCGCCTCCTTTGCCTCCATCGCCGAATCAACCTTCGCCTCCTCCTTATTCTCCTTCTCCGCCGTGGCAATCACGTCTGGAATCGACTCCAGCAGCGCAGCGATCGACTTCTCGCGCTCCACCGAATTCACATCCTCCATCGCCTGCTCTTTCGGTAACGGCTCCTTCGGCTCCTTCGGCTCCTCTTCCTTCTTCTCCGGGACGGGCTTGGGCGACACCTCGCGAGGAGGCGTGAGAGGATTGGACGGTCTGTCGGAGGTGAGCATGACGTTCTCCTCGATGTGTCTTCGCTCCTCCTCCTCGCGCCACTTCCGCAGCTCGCTTGACGCCAGCTCATCGGCACTCATGATTGGAAGCCGCTCTGGCTCAATCTCGTCTATCCATTAAATGCCCTTCTTTTTCTATACCCGAAAAGAGACGGTTCCGCAAGTCGGGATTGCTAGGGTCGGATATGTTGAAGATCAGACTCCTGAGCTTCGCATTGTAATCGCTCTTGAGCGCAAAGTTGGTGGAGAAGGGAAACTCGTTGTAAAGGGCTTGCTCAATACGGCATGCAATATCGAGGAAATCCTAGTCATTACCAACGACTATCGCAAGTACAAGTTTGCTCAAATCCAGTTCCGTTTTGTAGGGCTTTTGCAGAGCCTCCAGCAGAAGCGTGCGGCTCTTTTGACGCAACTACAACGTTAGAAAAAAGAGATGAACATGTACAGAGGGAACGAACTTGCTGTACTCCACCTTGGGAAGCCTACGCAATGATCGCCTCTCACGCACCGCCTTACCTCTTCACTTTCTTGGGTTTATTCTCACCCACTCCACTCGCATCCTCTGGCGTCTGCGCACTCTTAGGTGGAGGAACGGGTTTCTTAGGTGGATTGATATACTTCGACTCAAAGTCGATAAACGTCGACAGGAGATTATACCTTCTCTTCGTTCCTTCCTTTGCGCATTTCAAAGAGCAGTAAGGGGTGAACAAATCAGAAGTCACCGGCTTTGAGCACAGTAGGCAGTTTCGATGCGTTGTCAAGCTCGCTTCCTCGCTCTGCTTATCGGGAGCGGCCGCTGGTGGCAAACCACTTGACATCGTCGTTTAACAAACAGGCTAGAAGAACAACAACGAGCTGGCGCGACGAGGTGCCCTACAGAGTAATGATTCAGAGAGTACTCTTTAAATCTGGCTTGAAAAGGCGAAAACCAGCTCGGATGCGACAACCGCGGGAATTCTGGCGCTTGTCTTCCTCCCCTCCGCATCCATTCCCACGTCTTTTGCACAAACAGTCCACAAAGAATTGAAATACTGCTTCATCTCCTCACACTTCTGGTGAATCTCGTCCTTCGAGTACGCCTCGCTTGCCTCCAGCCACTCTCTATACCTCCACAGCGCGTCCTTCAGTGCCTCGAGATCGCTGCCCTCCGGCTGCGCATCCAAGTCGCGCTGAATCTGGAGGATCGTCTTGGTCATCGCGTTGCGCTCCATCGCCGCCTGCTCTCCCTCTCCAACCAGCAGCATGCTCTGGTGGAGCGACTGGCGCATGTTGAAGATCTCGTCCTTCGACAGCACCTGCGACCCCATGTCCAACACGCGCTTCACCGTGTGCATCGTCTTCAGCTCCGTGGCCTCCACGTACAGCGTCGAGTTGGAGTCCAGCGAGAAGGACACCTCCACCACCGTGTCCTTCGCCGGGCCGGGCGTGTCGATCGCCAGCACGATCTCGCTGATCAGCTTGCAGTCGGCGGCCATCGGCGCCAGGCCCTGGTAGATCTTGAACTTCATGGAGGCCTGTCCGTCCTTGTGCGGCTGGTACTCCTTGCGGCAGGTGATCGGCACTGAGGAGTTGGCCTCGATGATGGGCGAGAGACGCCCGTCGCTCACGCGGATGCCCAGGTTCATGGGCGTCATGTCGTTCACCTCCAGCTTGGCCATGGCGGAGTCCTCGTTGCCCTTGTTGTGCGCCGTGGTGTACATCGCCACCTGGAAGTCGTAGCCCTTCTCCACCACGTCGTGCGAGATGCCCGCCACCACCGCCGCGCCCTGCGACACCACCTCCGACGCGTTCATGCAGGACCACACGCGCTCCTTCCCGAAGATGCCCACGATGTTGTCGCGGATGCACGGGATGTTGGCACTGCCGCCCACCAGGATCACGTGGGTGATGTCCTCCTTCTTCTGCAGCGCCTTCTCCAGACTCTCCTCGATGCACTGCATGCAGGCTGCGAACAGCGCGTGATTCGCGTTCTCCAGCATCTGTCGCGTCACCGTGAAGTGGAACTCGTGGCCCATCAGCTTCTCCAAATCGATGTCGTAGCTCTCCACGCTGCTCAGCGCGATCTTCGCCTCCTCCACCGCGTTGTACAGCTGGATGTAGTCCACCAGGCTCTGCGAGATGTCCTCGCGCGTCATCTCCGCGAAAGCGGCCACCACCTCCTTCATCAGGTTGTTCGTCACGTCATTGCCGCCGAGGTGCGAGTTGCCGCTGCTGCTCATCACTGTGTATGTCTTCTTGTTGATATTGATCACGGAAACGTCCAGCGAGCCGCCGCCGAAGTCGAACACCAGCACCATCTCGTTCGAAATGGTGTTGATCAGGCCGTAGGAAATGGCCGCCGCAGTAGGATCGCTCACCAGGTGCACCGTGTCGATGCCAGCAATCTTCGCCGCGTTAATCGTGTCATTGCGCTGCACGTTGTCGTAGTACGCGGGGACCGTGATGGTTACCTCGCCTATCTCGCCGTGCAGGTACGCGGAGGCGTTCTTCACGGCCTGGGAAATCAGATAGGCCATAATCTCGCTGGGAGAGTAGTGGTACGACTGTCTCTCGCCCGCCACATCGATCTCGATGGTTCCCTTGGGAGTCTTTGCCACATCGTAGAGAAGCTGCGGCAAGATCTCCTGGATCTGTGGATCGTCGTAGCTGCAGCCCAACAGACGCTTTGCACTGTAGATCACGCGCTTGGGCTCGGCTGGCTGCTTCAATTGCGCCGCGCGACCCACCGAGGGGGTATACTCTCCCAGATATACGTAGGCAGGCATGGACTTCACGCCGCTGTCGATGGGGATCGTTCGGATACGGCCGTCGACATACACGGATACCGCGACGGTTGACGTACCCAGATCAATACCGATGTTGTACTTGGCGCTCATTTCGTAAGGGAATAATAGATTATGGATACTCGCTGTTGCTGAGTACAACAGACGGTTTATTCCCCTCCCTCCCTTTTGGCAAATAACCGCGGAACAGCATTACTCAACAAACAGAAGAATTCTCTGCAATCAACTAGCAGGAGCGAAGGTCGGTCACTTGGTATCGAACCAGCCCCTTTTCTGCATCGATCGACAGCTTGGTAAACAAGCCATTGGCTGTCAGCACAAACACGGACTCCGGCTCGGATCCAAACACCGCCAGCATCGACTTGCTCCGATCTGGGTTCGCATACCGGAAGGAGAAGGAATCCGAGAACAATCCTCTACAGCGTTAACGGATCGCGGATAGCCCACTTAAACATGCGCTCGTTCGAATCCGCGCTGACCATCTCCTCCGTCGTCGCCTCCTGGAGGGAGAGCTCCGATTGTTTGAAGTACCTCTTCATCACCGCTCGTTTCGCAATGTGGACTGTCGTCGCCGAGTTGCACATTAGATACTGCGAGTGCCGATCGAATCTACGCTCATAGCCCAACCCATGCGCAACTCGATGTTCACGATGTCCGCGTGCATCCGACCGCGTCGAATCACGCTGAGGCACTTCCCACTGGAGGCATCAAACACACGGATGACAGACCCCCTCACCGACGCGGAAGCCAGCAGCTCTCCGTTTGAGGAGAGACACATGGCCGAAATGGCGGTCTCATGCGCGTGAAAGGAGAAGTCTCTGTTCCCATCCTACACGATAACCCTTCTGAGTCGTTTCTACAATGACTCGAATGTGGCCCTTCTTCTCTCCAAGGAGACAGAGAACGGGGCAGCCGTTGCGCAATTGCACACAGGCAAGTCCTAGGAGTGAATAAGTTGCACAGACATGACCCTTTGGATTGTTGCAGGTGGCTACCCTCTTTAGAAGAGTGAGATCCTTGAGGTGATAGATGTGTGTTTCTGTATCGAGGACAACGATTAGACTAGAGTGAAGAGCATGCTCAGAGAATACAAGTCGAATTGGATGCTCACGCGGATGACAGTGCTGGAAAACACAAGACTGCCGAGGACTGAATCGCTCGAATCATCGTAAATATACACCTAGTCATGACTAAATCGTCATCGAAGCAACCGTGTTCGATTTGAACTTGACGGCTCTGGTTGCTCCGGAGAATGCAAAGATATTCGACCGCTTATAGAGTGCAACAGAGGAGAAACCATATTGACACAAATCTGTGCGTAATGGGAGAAATACCCAGCTCCTCACTCTTTGAAACTAACGTTGCGATGGGACAGCAGTTGATGCACTGGTATCCATTTTCCGTGATACAAAGGAACGCGTCTATGCTCTCAGAAGCAATCGCCACTCCCACTCCGTTCATTGTTGAACACAGCTTCGCGCACTCTGCTTCCCCCAACGTCGACAGCCAGAGAAAGAGACATCACCCGATGGTGAAGGAACAAACAACAAATGTCCTATAAGCGTAGCACCTCTACTCCTGAGCCTCGGCAGCCTTCTCCGCAGCACGCTTCGCGCGCTTGCCGAAGT
>OIWT01003856.1_pt1 | contig 13023 bp, 18 predicted proteins | sample 1587701 | NCBI WGS metagenome assembly OIWT01 (sample SAMEA3888904, study PRJEB22519) | human gut metagenome | biome: human gut; feature: human-associated habitat; material: faeces | place: Denmark | collected 2009
CATTCTCGTTTGGATTGGATGAGAAAACAGTGCTAACAAAGAAATGGGGGATATGTGCTCCTCGGTACCAGTGTGGATAGGAGGAATTGGGTACAAGGGGTGATAAGTGTGTGTTGGTGCTGATTGCCAAGGAAGGCAAGAAGAAGACGTGTCATAAAATGCTAACAGAAGATGGGTCCGGAAAGCAGACTGACTTTGGTATGATATGGGAAGTGAGATAACCGTGAAAGGAATAGATAACTGAAAAACGAACAAAGTGGGAGGGTTTTCTGTCATTCGTTTCGTTAGAAGAAGAATCACTCATTTATTGATTGTGTTTCACAAATGGCTTCTACCATAGACAGTGTGATAGAGAAATGCAAGGAGCTTGCCGCTTGCAGCCATGCGTACTCCATGCTTTCCGATGTCACTCAGTTTATCAACGAAAACTGGATGGTTATGAAAGAGGAAGGTAAACGGCCCAGGTCCTGTGGTCATCGTTGTTTCACAACCCTGGAGAGGAAGATGCTCTTGTACTTTTGGCTTCTATGTGGATCAAGACTGAGCGGTCATAGCAAAAAGATTGTTAATGAGTGCATGACCGAGATTGGCTATGCTGGCTACAACCCGGATAGTCACCGATTCCGTCAGTACATTGAGAACACCAAACAGCGAGAGAAGAAGTGTCCTGAGAAGATTGACGCCGAAATGAGACTACTCATCTCCAAGAAGAGGCGGTTTGAATCCACTCCGGTGCATGAACGAGTGGAGCCAGATGGTAGGAGTGGGCCGATTATGCCTATGGAGACAATGGGCGCTGAAATTGTAAATGAAGACGATGTCTTCCTTCCATCGGGTCCGGGAAGCGTTGTCATAGCGAAGCAGTCTCCAGACGAATCCATCTCGATACTCTCTGCAGAATCGCAGTATTCTTCTATATTCACTGAACCTTCAACATTGCTTGATGGTCTTGGTGCTTTCGGTTCTACAGAGAGTCAATTCAACGCCCCAGTCTCCGAATCCTCTCGATCGTTCTCTTCCATTGAAGAGAATCCCTCTTTTCCATCTTCACCAGTGGCTCATTTCATTGGTACTTCCGAAATGGGCAATCCCTTCTACTCACAAGGGGACGTCGAACGAGAAGACAGGGAAGCCTATATGCAGCAGCAACTGGATCTAGTGTATTCCGAGACACCATTCCCTTACGAAGACTATCAGACTAACAAGTGTGTCGGAAATGGCTTTGTGCTGTCTGATAGTATTCCAGCTGAACAAGAGAATCTGAATGCGATTCGCTTCTCATCCTATTCCCCTATTGGATTCCCGTCTATCTGAGTCTTTGCTTCTATTATAAACTCAGTATTAAGCTTGTTTGTTGCATTTTATCCGGAATTCACGATCATCCCATCACCACACAGTTATTGTCTTCAACGGGCTGCTCCCTCCCTGTACTTCCCAGTGGGGTGTGTATTTCCTGTTTTAGCCAAGGGCACGAAACAGTAACGACACTCGATGAAACTCCCTTTCTCTGATTTGCGCCAAAAAACGTTAAAATGGATGGTTGTGAAGCACAGTTGTCTCCCTTGAAAGTGGAGACAAAGGAAGAGGTGCTGAACCGATGCAATGAGTATAAGAAGGCATGTGAGGGCAAATGTAATGACGATAATTATTGTCTTGCCTGTAACTACTTGAACGAGAACTACGAGGATATGTGTGAAGAAGCGAGAAATACAAAGCTACTGAATCATACACCGTTTGGGAAACATGAAGAGGTATTTGTCATATACCTTATTGATACTTGCACTGGGGATTACTCCGGTAATGTGGTCCCTGCTGCGAATGCGATCATGAGCGCTCTTGGCTATCCAAAGTACACTTCACGCTTCAAGCGTTTTATCCAAAGAAAGGAAAATCTGCTAAAGGCAAGGAAAAACGGTGATTTGAGTTCTTCATCCGGAAAAGCCGTTGTTAAGGGCGCAGCAAATACGAAGAAGAGAAAGCCTAAAAATAGAAGAAAGCAGGTAAAGAAGAAACAACAATCGCAAAGATGCGTGCCCGCTGTGATAAAGGAGTGTAAGCGGGAGAAGAGTGATGAACTGAAGGAGATTACGTTGATGCCGGTGGAAAATGAACAGTATCGGGGAAGTGACCCTGATTCCCCCAAGAATGAGGCGTCCCTGATACTACCATTTGCGAATGATTGTCCAAGTCCTGCCACGAACACGGTCAGCTCAAGTGAAGTGGATAATACCGCGTTTGACTCATTGTGTGAAGATGAGAAGCCCAATCAGCATCCCGTGGATTCCCAGAAACAGAGTGCGAATCGTGTGGATCAGCACGTACACGAGACTCCCTATCCTCCACCGCTTTACTTCAATGAGAGAGAGTCCCTGATTGGAGGAGGCTCTCAGAATTGTCAGCAAACGGATCCGTATCCATATCGCCAGGCATATGATGAGAATAGCCTGCCATTTGATTTTGAAATCAATGAAAGTGGACGCTTTGGTGTGAATGAGCAGCCATTCGGTTCCTCTTATGGAAATGGGAATGAACTGAATGTGTCGGTCATTAACACTGTCGATGCATCGTTTATAAGTGACGAAGGCCACTCCAGAGGCATTCTTCCTACGCCGAACACATCTATCTTTGTATAGCACTATTATTTTGCATTTCCTTTTGCGAATGTGTTTGTTGTATACAAGAGTAGAATCGTACCATTCCCTTCTGATGCTCCTGTTGCTCACAATCTGTATTGGGCTGGAGTACTCCTTCCTTACATGTCACTGTTCGTTGATTCTCGTTCGTCGAGGAGGAGTTTCCAGTCCACAACACAACAGGCACTTTCTTTTATTCTACTGCAGTCAGTGTCTTCATATGCATCCTGGTGATGTGCTTATACTTGGCAATCTATCCGTATCATGGCGTTATTCAGCATTAAGGACCAGAGACGGCGGCTGTTCTATTAGAGGTTATGTTTCTCTGTAACTGGAATGGAGTTGAATTCATGGGGTCTAATGGCGCGATAGATTGTTGTTCTTGCTATTCCGTGATTTGGCGTGCTTCCACGCAATTCTGATTCATTCGTTACGTGAGAGGCTGCTTAATGTGAAAATTGTATTGTATATCCGGCAGTGCTGTTCCATTCCTCGACCAAAGCCTTTCCTTCCGTTAATGGTATGTATGGGTGTGGAAGGAGTTCAGATGAGAGATAACGGACTTGTAATCTTCCTGTTCGTGGAAACTGCTTTTGGCGGGTTTGTGACAGAGGAATGGGGCGTTTCATTCAACCTCAGCCTTTCTCATTTAACCATTATCCTGTCCCCTTGTCACAATGAGCGATATAAAACTGGACCGAGTGCTCGCGTTATGTCAAGAAGTGGCAAGTGAAAACAAAACTGATAATCTCCTCAGTGGAATGGACGCCTTGCTTAGGAAGGAGTTCAAACGGATCCAGGAAGAAGCCTCCGTCGAACGGTCAAGTAAACGCCGCGTTTATGGAGTCATCGAAGCCAAGCTGATAGACTATTTCATGCAGCTTTGCAAGTTCAGCTGTTCCAAAACCAATATATCCGTTGTACACGAAATCATGACAACGCTGGGATACAAGGGGTATCATGAGAATGAGAAGCGATTTCGCCAGCGAACGGAGAACGTCCTGAAGAAAATGAAGAAGCATGGAAAGAAGAAGTCTGCCAGCGGAGCCAAGAATCATGCTGTAAAGAAGAATGCAGCGCCTAAGGTGTCTCGTCCCGCGCGTGCTAAGGAGTCTTCTGTGCACAGCCCCTGTCTGGGGCTTTCGCAAGGAGAAGCCATGGACCATGTGAGCCTGTTCAATTCCCCTGCCATGAATGGCCCTTTCTATCCAAGCACTGTCGGTGAGGAGTGTGACGAGGCCTTTGCGTGGAGAGATGAGGGTTCTTTTCCCTTGTATCCGTCATACTATCAGAGTGACTCGTTCATGAACAGCCCATCGTACGAGTCTTTCGGCTATAGTGACGGCGTGATGTATTCCCAGACATCAGATGGAGCAGACTTGGGTGAGAGGCGATACTACGACCATGATTTGGATTCCTGTTTCACAGATAGCTTGGACCTATTATGAGTATGGTCGTTTGTTCTAACAAAGAGAGACAATACGCAATTACACCACCATCATCGCGCTGTAGATGGACGACTCCAGCATCTCCCCCTTATTCATGTCCAAACACGTCATCTCCAACTGACCATCCTCGTGCACCAGCAACTTGAGCTCCAGCTTCTTCTTCTCGCCGGGCTGGGAATTGGGGTTGTGGATCTTCACCGCATGCACCTTCCTCGAGTCGATGACGTTCACCAGCGGGTGGTGCAGATCTCTCAGCTTGTCCACATTGCCGTCGTACTGGTAGATGCTGGTGATGATGTACTCGTCGTCTCCCTTCATCACGGCATGCAGAGGAATCGACTCACACGGGATCTCGTCTCCCTTCAGCACCATCAGTACCACGCCGGACGGGAATCGCATGCCGTACGAGCACGGCAGCACATCCTTCACCTGCACCTTCGAGCTCTTGTCGTACTGGCTCACCATTCGCAGTGCCGCGCCGTAGGACACACACGACTCCTTCTCCACGTCGGGGAACTCGCTCTGCGGGAACAGCTCAACCATCTTGCGTTTGGTCTGGTGGATCTTGGACGAGCCGCCCACCATCAGAACGCAGCGGATGTCTGAGGGCCGCAGGTGCAACTCGTTCAACAGCTCCTTCACACAATCGATGGTCTGATCGATGATGGGAGCAATGATGGAGTCGAATTCGGGAAGGGTGATGGTGCACTCCATCTCCATATCTTCATCACCTCCACCGGAAATCATGCCAGAATAATCGATGGTCATGATCTGACCCTCATTCTTCTTCAAGTACTCGCTCTCATCCTGTGCATATACTGTACCACCAATCAGGATTCTCTTCGACTCCTCGCATTTCCTGCGCATCTCGCGAACCTTGCGCTGGTAGAGTTTCTCTTTCTCCAGACGGTTTATGACAGGAATACCCTTTTTCCTCATGTAGTTGATCACCGCCTCGACCAAATAACTGTCGATCGTATTGCCTCCAACACCCCTTAAGCCCTTCGTACTAAGCACCTTGAACTGGTAGTCTCCCACACACTCAATGCAGCCCACATCGAACGAACCTCCACCAAAGTCATAAACGAGGATCTTATCACCCTTTCTATTGGTATTCGCATTAGGAATGCACCAGGACAGCGCCGCAGCTGTTGGCTCTCGGATGAACTTGGTCACCTTCAAGCCAGCCATTTCAGCTGCCTGCCGAATCGCCTGAACACGAGAAGTCGAATAATTAGCTGGAACCGTGATGAATGCGCATTCCGTTGTAGCCGGCTTCATTCTCGTGCTTACTTGCTCCTTTATGGCCTTGAACAATTCGCTTGCCACTTCCACAGCACTCTTCAAAGTTCCCTTCTCATCAATCACAAAGTATGGCATTCCATCATCGCCTTTCTTCACTGCACATCCGAATACATTTGGATCTCCATATGACAAATACTCATCGTAGTCTAGTCCAATAATCCTCTTCACTGATCCAATCACAAAGCGGTTATTCCCCCCAAACCACCTCATTGCAGCAGTTCCAACAACTGCTTGTCCCTGTTGGTACATCACATAAGAAGGAAGAAAGTAGCTTCCCTGATCAAAATCAAGGTGAACAAGCTTCCCACCCTTATAGAAGTACACAGAAGACTTCGATGTTCCAAAATCAATACAGATCGTATTCTCCATGATTAATTAGTGACTAACTGATTACCGTTTTCCCACACACATTTTCACCCCCATCAAATTCACGTGCATACCCCTTCAATCTCCACCCTTTTCAACCCCCTGTGAACTCATTTCCCCCTTTTCCTTCATACTCCCGCAAAGTGAAAATATCACATCCCTCCTCCCTTCCCACCCTTCCAACTCAACAACCATCAACCCTTTCAAAAATACCCCCTCTTTCTGGCACTTCCATTTCTCATCCATTTCACGCTATTCCCAAGAATGAATTCTACAAATCAGCGCGTCATTCCGGGAGGTAATTCCTGCTTCAACAGCTAACCTCGTAGACGTCGTTGGAACGACCGACACTTTGGAGCCTGGTGAGGGAACCTTCGTGAACAAGAACGTAATCTACTCTGCCATCGACGGAACAAAGAGAGAGATTACTGCAACGGGTTGGGTTTTGCGGATTCACTCACTCTCAGACGGAAAGAAATGCATCTGCGTCGATCCCATAAAGAGTCAAATCATTCCGGAGGTTGGAGACGTGGTTCTCGCCCGTGTGATCTCCGTAACGCTTCGGTGCAGCCTCATCCCTTGTCTAACGCAATAGCATGGCATACCTGCGTATTCTGTGCGTGAACAACAAGGTGGTGTCGGACACCTTCCGAGGCACGATAAAGAAGGAGCACGTGCGTGCCTTTGAGGTGGACAAGGTGGTGATGTACAAATCCTTCCGCATCGGAGACATTGTTCGGGCGCGCGTGCTGTCGCGCGGTGATCGCCGCTCCTACTACCTCTCGACGGACCGAAACGACTTGGGCGTGGTGCTGGCGACGAGCGCAACGGGCACGGTGATGATTCCTGTGAGCTGGGAGATGATGCAGGATCCCGAGACGAAGGCCGTGGAGTACCGCAAGGTGGCGAAGCTGCTGTCCGACGAGGAGGTGCGGGAGCTGAAGAACAAACAGGAGTTAGATGCGTTAGTGAATTAGTCCTTTCTTCTGTTTCTATAATACAACTACACGCGCCGAGGCAGCGCAAAACTGGAGAACACGTGGATGTACCCGTCCGTCGTCCCCACGACGAAGACGAAGCCCGTGTTCAGGTCCTCCTTCACATCCTCCTTGGCCTTCATGTTCGCCACGTACTGGCTCCACCGGTTCAGCTCGCCCGGCTTGCAGCTCTCGATCACCGAGTCGGGCGCCAGCAGCACCGCCGACACGGACTCATTCTCCAGGCAGCAGGGAAAGCTCTCGTAGGACTCGGAGTGCGGTACCTCGCCCTGCGCCGCCTCCTTCACTCCCACGTCGCAGTTGGTGCGCCACAAATACCTACGTCACACACGCCTCACATCACCCACACGCGCCCGTTGTCGGAGCCGCAGGCGATGTACTTGCGGTCGGAGCTCAGCGACGCCTTCAGCTGCCGCGAGCGGTTGACGTGCCCCTTGAACTTGGTGGTGATGCTGAAGGTGTCCAGCGACATCACGCGCAGGCGGCTGTCGTTGGTCGTCACCAGCATGTATTGCCGCTTCTCCTTCACCAGGAAGCTGATGCCCGTCACCTTGCGGCCCGCCTTGTCCTTCCCGTGCCGGTTGCGGCACTCCATCTGCGCCTCACACACCGCCGCCACACCCACCTGTGTGAAGTACCGCAGCCCGTCGCTGTAGTAGAAGATGACCTGCCCGTCGCTCAGTCCCGCAGCACAGAGGCGCCCGCCAGGACAGAAGGTGACGGTGGTGATCACGGAGGGCGCCTGTGTCCACTTGAGCACGCAGCCCTGCGGGATGGACCATACGCGCAGCTTGCGGTCCATGCAGCCCGAGATGAAGTAGGCCTCCTCCTCGGGGTAGAAATCGACGGATGTCACCATGTCCCTAGATGTGAGGCTCAAATGACGGGAGCACTTGTGCTTGAAGATGCACAGACAGTTGTCGTAATCCGGGTGCCACAGGCGCACGGTGCAGTCGAGCGAGGCGGAGAGGAGGAATCCGTTCTTGGACCACGCGAAATCGACAATGTGAGACTATGCGGTGACGTAGCTTATGGACAGAAACAGTGTGGCCCGTGTAGGAGCGAACGGGCTGGTCTTCAAAGATGCGGACGTCCATGTTCTCCTTCCACTCCTCCTTGGTGACTTTCCGCACCTTCCATATGTTGACCACGCCGTCCTCGCCGCCCGTCGCCAAGTACTTCCTGTCGCAGCTGAATTTCATCGTCCAGATCGCGTTTCTAGGCTTAAGCGTGGTCGAAACGAAGACTGGTGGTGGCGCAGCTCCTGACAGAGGTGGAGATCCCCCAACTCGCTCCAGGCCTTCTTTACCGTTTTGACTTCAATTGCATCCTGCTGCGATCCCGACGCCTAGTCGCTTTATGCGCTCTTTTGAGTCATTACGGTGGGGGTGAGATCATATCCCAATCTACGCAATCAAGCCGCATACCATGCCGTTACTCTGATTCCGAGTCGGAGTAGTCATTCAACGAGTCGTCGCCTATCCATCACGCCGCCCTCTGCAAATGGCACTGTACTCCTCCGAAATCTACGCATCATGCACTTTATAAAGAGAGCACAGTTTCCTGGATGTTCATTCCCGCCGCCAACCGAAACGTGACCGCGGCCAAAACGCCGTCTTGGTTGTGCAACAAACAGCGCAGTCTCTCTCGTGCTCCTTGCAGAGACGGAGGAAGACGTCGTCCAGCGAGCTCTGGCAGACGCTCCACTTTGTGATCACACCGTTGGCCTGCAGCCTTGTGATCTTTCCCAGAATCACGCCCAAATCCACCTCGTTCTGCACGTGAACCAACTTGCCTTCCCTCACCTTGTCCACCTTGTACACGGACATGCCCAACTTCTTCTCCACGAACTCCAGATGCGCGTCGATCTGCGTCTTCACGTACGCCTGCTCGTCGGTCACCGCGCTGCAGAACGCGAAGGACAGCAGGAAGCCCCTACGGCTCACTCCGCGCGCCCAGCCCCACTTGCCGTACTTGTTCTTCAGATGAACCTGCGAGCCGAAGCACTGCAGTCCGTCGCTCGTCAGGATGGAGATGCGCGAGCACAGCACGTCCGCCTCCTCCATCGAGTGCGTCGTCAGCAGGATCGTCATGCTCTGCTGCATGCGCTTGATCGTCGCCCAGATCTCGCGCCGGCTCTCGGGGTCCAGGCCCGTCTATGTTTCAGCTATCCACACGCCGCTACGCTCGGCTCGTCCAGGAACACGATTTGCGGCTCGCCCACCATCGCCATCGCCAGGGACAGCCGGCGCTTCTGCCCGCCGCTCATGAGCGTGGCAGTCATGTTGAACGCGTCGCGGTCCAGGCCGACCCGCTGCGCGGCGGCGCGCACCTTCATCGCCTCCTCCGCGCGGCGCACGCCGTGCAGGCGCGCCACGAGCGTCAGGTGCTCGCGGACCGTCAGGTTGTCAAAGAAGATGTCGAACTGCGGCACCACGCCGATCAGCTGCCGCACGACGCTGCGCTCGCTGCCCGCGTGCCCGAAGACCTTGAAGTCGCCGGCGTTGGCCGCCAGCTTGCCGGCGAGGATGTTGATGAGCGTGGTCTTGCCCGCGCCGTTGGGGCCCAGCAGCCCGAACACGTCATTGCAGCGCACGCCGAACGTGATGTCGTTGAAGACGTGCTTGTAGCCCTCGCCCTTCGGGAAGTACTTGGTGAGGTTATGCACCACCAGCGCCAGTCCGCTGATGGCGCGCGGCGTGATTGCGTCGAATTTCGCGTCGATCAGGCTGCGCTCCGCCATCACGTCCACGTCGCGCAGCTCCGTGCCCTCCTCCTTCAGACTCTACATCTCAGTGAGCGATGCTGTACCCACCGCCACGAACGCCTGGTTCTTCATCAGCTTCTTCTGCCGCTTCTACGCGTCAGCCCGCGCTGGAACACCCACGCTCTCCAGCACCTGCGCCAGGTCGTAGCGGAGGAAGAAGAGGAGGTAGGCCAACGCGCCGTACACCACTGCCGAGCCGAGCGCCACGCCGCTGGCGGAGGTGACGAAGGACTGCGAGGAGCTGGCGGGCACGAAGAAGGCGGTCAGGAAGCCGCTGAGGCTACGGCTGACGAGAAGAGGAGGGAGGGACTAGTAGCCGGGGATCGCGGCGAGGATGAGCGGTGAGGTGGCGAGCGTGGCACTGGAGACCATGGCGTAGCCGAAGACGTTGAAGGCGACGACAACGACAATGCCGAAGAGGCTGCGAGTGAGGAGGAGACAGAGGACGCACGTCTGGTTGACGAGGATGGCGACGAAGAGCGAGCACATGGCGCTCTGCAGCGCGGCGACGAGGAAGGAGAGCGCGATGGAGCCCAGCTTGCTCGGCGTGACGATGTTGAGTGCGAAGATGACGCCCACGCAGATGACGCCCATGCCGATCATGAGCAGCGAGAAGAAGAGGTAGAGCGACGCGGCGTACAGGCCCGTGTTCACGTTGTTCAGGTACAGCAGGCCGCGGCAGCCCGTGACGTCGTCGTTCACCACGCGGTAGACGATCAGGATCGTGAAGACGATCATGTACAGCGACAGGCCCGTCACCACGATGCTCGCCACCAGCGAGGAGCCCTGGTTCGTGAACACCTTGCTGGTGATCAGCAGGCGCGAGGCCACTACGAGTCACTGCCCTCACGGATGCCCACGGAAGCCCGGCTTGCTGCTGTGTGTGTTGTGGTACATGTTGTCCAGGAACAGGATCGTGAACGGCGCCTGCTTTGACGTGTACGACCGCACCAGCCGCGTCCGCTCGTGGTTCTTCATGGCTACGCATCACTCCGCGATGCGACACGCACAGGTCACGCAGGCTCCATTGATGTCGGTGGTGTCGGGGTCGAACATGCCCAGCTCCAGCTCCAGCGCCGTGCCCTCGCTCTTCTTCACGAGGAGGGAGTACTGCGAGACGAGCTTGTTCAGCAAGCGGTAGCACTGCGCGTCGCTGATGTTGTAGCCCTGCCCCGTCAAGGACGCTTGCGCAACAGGCGCAGGATATGATCACGGGGAAGCCGCTCTTGTACCCGTTCTGCTCGCCGAGCGCGCGCAGCGCCTCCTGCTGCGACAGGAGGAGCGTCTTCGCGTCTTGCGTGTAGATGACGTTCCAGTAGCCCGGAATGTCCAGCGGCGCGCCGTCCTTCACGCCGATGGCCGTGTTGTAATCCTCGAAGCGCTTCGCCACGCCCGCGTCGTTCACCGCGATGGAGAAGGCGCCGATGAAGTCGTCGCCCGTGACGCTGCTGTCGCTGAAGAGCAGCGTGCCCGTTTCCTCCCAGAACTCGGTGACCTGCGCGCTGTAGAACTCGTGGCGGCTGACCGTGTCCCAGAAGGGCATGGCGCCGTCCTCGGGGCAGGTGCCCATGACGTACTGGCTGTGCGTGAGGCGAGGGAGAAGCGGTCACCCGTCGGGGCAGCGCACGTAGAGGTTGACGGTGAAGAACTTGACGACGAAGACGAGCGCCACGACCACGGCGGACAGCACCAGCATGAAGATGTTGCGCTTCTTCTCCTTGAAGAACAGCACGCTCTGCAGCCACAGCAGCGCGCTCAGCACCCTTCCCCGCTGCACTTGCGGGATGGCCTTCGCCTCGTTCACCACTGGTAGTTCCTCTGGTCTATGGCTAATCCTGCCTTTCTGTGTGCACCTGTCTGTCACGCTCGTTTCTGGTGTTGAGTCTTCCACTTCCTTCTCCTTTTCCTTCTCCACCTCCTTCTCCTCCTTCTCCTCCTTCTTCTCCTCCTTCTCCACCTCCTTCTCTTCTGTCTTCACCACCTCCGCATCCATGGTAGGCTGCGCTGTCAACACGGCCATGGCGGCCTCCTGCTCATTGTCCGACGAGTTGGGCGTGCTGCCGGGCGAGGCGCAGTGCTTGCAGTAGAGGCCCTCGATCTCGAAGGCCTTGCCCTGCTTGTTGTAGAGCGTCACTACACTTCACCGCACCTTCGCACCGCCACCCGTCGCGGCGGGCCGCTCGCCGCAGATCTTGCAGAGGCGCAGCTGCTTCTTCTCCTTCTCCTTCTCCGCCGCGACCATCGTGTCGGCGTTCTCCACGTCGCGGTTCACCTCCACCACGTGCATGAACACCTCGTCCAGCGACGACGGCGAGATGAGCCACTCCTTCACCGACCGGCACTTCCCCACGCCCACCAGGAACACCGGCAGCAGGCCCATGTCGTTCTTGTCGATGCCCAGCGACAGCGACGTCGCCGCGGAGGCGATCACCGTCGAGTTGGGCAGCTTGTGCTACGCCTCACATCACTCCATCACACTCACATTCATCAAGTCAATGACCTCCTCGCCCGTGAAGCTGTCCTTCAGAATCACGTCCACCTTGTAGCCCTTGCCGTAGGCCTGCTTCAGCCCGTACGACGTGCCAATGGCGCGCAGACGGCCCATGTACATGATGCCGATGGTGTCCGACAGCGCGTCCGCCTCCTCCATCGAGTGCGTCGTCAGCACCACCGTGTGGTCGTGGCGCAGCGAGCTCAGCACGTCCCACACCTGCATCTTGGAGACGGGGTCCATCCCGCTGGTCGGCTCGTCCAGAATGATCAGCCGCGTGCCCTTCATGCACGCCAGCGCCACGGACAGCTTGCGCTTCATGCCGCCCGAGAAGGTCTCCGCTACGCCTCACGCCCGCACGGCGGAACAACTGCTGCGGTCGAGGTACGCCTGCATCTGGAAGACGCCCATGAGGCGCTCCATCTCGCTGCGCACCGTGTCGAGCGGGTAGCCCTTGAACGCGCCGATGACGTCGAACATCTGCCGCGGCGTGAACTGCGGCCAGAAGTAGTCGAACTGGTTGCAGATGCCCGTCTTCTCCTGCACCTGGTGGCTCATGCGCGAGATGGAGTCGCCCTCAATGAAGATGTCGCCAAAGGATGGCGGGTACACGGCCGTCAGCATGCTGATCGACGTGGTCTTGCCGCTACCGTTCTAGGCTTGACGCGCACGGGCGGCGGTACGGGTCCCAGCAGCGTGAAGATCTGATTGGGCAGGATCTCCATCTTCAGCTCCTTCACGGCGGTGCAGCTGGGGAAGTTCTTCGTCACGTAGGAGAAGGTGATGCTCTGGTTCTTCTCCGACTGGATCTGGTCCGCGTCGCGCGTGTCCGTGCCCCTACGTGTGATGCCGTCCCCATAGACTCACTCCACCTTGACGGTAGGAATCGGCGACCAGAAGGAGCGGGAGAGGAAGAAGCAGCAGCGCTCGTGGCACATGCTGCGGTAGGAGTAGTACCAGGCGAGGTAGAACAGGAACGCCAGCGACACGGCGAACGACAGGAAGTTGTAGACGT
>OIWT01003864.1_pt1 | contig 13004 bp, 10 predicted proteins | sample 1587701 | NCBI WGS metagenome assembly OIWT01 (sample SAMEA3888904, study PRJEB22519) | human gut metagenome | biome: human gut; feature: human-associated habitat; material: faeces | place: Denmark | collected 2009
AGAACTCCAATTTCCTGTCGGCGGCTTCCATTGTCAACATCATCAGCCTGTCCGCAGCGAACCTTCCCATTGCCTGTGGTATTGCGGGATGTATCGTATTGACCGGTACTGACCTGTCCGCAGGACGTGTGGTAGGACTTACCGCATGTATTACCGCATCCCTGATGCAGTCCGTAACCTATGCGACCAAGATGTTCCCGAACCTTCCGGTACTTCCGATCCCTCTGGTGATCCTGATCGTACTGTTGGTCGGTGGTATCGTAGGATGGGTCAATGGATTCTTCGTGGCGAAGTTCCAGTTACATCCCTTCATTGTAACTCTGGCTACCCAGCTGATCGTATATGGTTTACTGTTAATGTATATCATGATCAACGGCAATAACGGCCAGCCTCTGTCCGGTCTGGATCAGCATTTCAATGATGTGGTAAAAGGAAGCGTAGTATCCTTTAATGCCGGCGGAGCAAGAATCGCCATTCCCAACTATGTATGGCTGGCAGCTGTCATTGTTATCATTATGTGGTTCATCTGGAACAAGACAACCTTCGGTAAGAATATGTTCGCAGTCGGTTCCAATCCGGAAGCAGCGAAGGTATCCGGTGTTAACGTAATGCGTACTACCATTCTGGTGCATACTCTGGCAGGTGCTATGTACGGTCTGACAGGTTTCATCGAGTCCTCCCGTATCGGTTCCAATACCGCCAACACTGGTCTGAACTATGAGTGTGATGCTATTGCAGCCTGCGTTATCGGTGGTGTATCCTTTGTAGGTGGTACCGGTAAGATCAGCGGTGTTGTACTGGGTGTATTCCTCTTAAGAATCATCTTCGTAGCACTGAACTTCCTGTCCATCAACATGAACATGCAGTATGTGATCAAAGGACTCATCATTCTGGTTGCCTGCGCAATCGATATGAGAAAGTACCTGGTAAGAAAGTAATGACATAAGACTCCCCCATAGAAAACATCCGTGACTGCTTGCAGGTAAAGGATGTTTTCTACGTGGGGAGTAAAACAATATGAGTATGAAGGACGACAGTCCGGAATACGAATATTGGTTGCAATTTCGAGAGTGCGCAGCACATAGAAATTGCTTATGATAGATTTGGAAAAGGAAAGATTATGAATCAGGAACAAGTGACAGCAGAGAATACAGAAGAAAAGGCAGCAGAGGTCACCGCATCGTCAGAAATGGCGGGACAGACACAGGAGGCGGTCCGCCCGAAGGGAAAATGGTTCGGCCGCGGTATCTACGGAAGCAAGGATGTCCCCATCCGCATTTTGGACGGCCTGATCGGTGTTTTGATCGTGGTGATCGTGGGAATGATCATTTTCTTCGCGGTACGCGGTGGATTCAACATTATGTACGATACGGATGGCGGAAGCGAAGTGCCCGCACAGAAGATCCGCTACGGTGAGTTCATTACGGAGCCGGAGATACCTTACAAGCCCGGATACACCTTTGACGGATGGTATACGGAAAAGGAAGGCGAGACGGTGTTATGGTATTTCCAGTCGGAAAAAGTTACCGGCGATATGACATTGACCGCGCATTGGATACCGGCACAGTTCACAGTGAAATTTGACTATGACGGTGGCACGGATGCAGACGGTGCGGTCACGGAATCCAAGCAGGTGACTTTCGGTGAGACCTATGGCACACTTCCGGAACCGGTCAAAGAAGGAAGCATCTTTGCCGGCTGGGAATACAGCGGACAGACGATCACCGCAGATACCGTTGTCCAAATGACAGGAGAACATGTCCTGACAGCAATCTGGAAATGATCTGTTCATTGTTTCAATATCGGTAAAAACAAGAACTCCCGGTTGGAGGCAGATACTGCTTCCGACCGGGAGTTCCTGTTTTTTGAAAGAAATTTTCCCAGACTGTTATAAAAGAAAAGCCTCTTGACAGGATGCAAAGAATGTCGTACTATTGTATTATACAAATAATACAACAAAACAATAGATATGAAAAAGTAAAAACGAAATGAAAATTATTAAGAAAGGATGATAGGAATGGCGTGGGAATTAGATGCTGACAGGCCAATCTATGCGCAACTGGTAGAACGGATCCAGCGGGAAATCGTATCCGGAAAATATCAGCCGGGAGAGAAGCTCCCCAGCGTCCGTGATCTGGCGGCGGTGGCAGCGGTGAATCCGAACACGATGCAGAAGGCATTTGCGGAACTGGAGCGGAGTGGTCTGATCATGACGCAGAGGACCAGCGGCAGAACGGTTACGGAGAATACGGAACTGATCTCCAATACGAGGGAGAAGCTGGCAGCCGGTCATATGAGGAGCTTTATAGACAATATGCAGGAGCTGGGATATGACACCGGGGAGATCAGAGAGCTCTTGGCTAAAATGCAGTCCTGAGAGACCGGGGATTCCGGTAAACAATCAAGAGAGGCGGAAAATAAATGAATAATTTGGTAGAAATCGTGAACTTAACCAAGAAATACGGCACCAATGTGGCCGTGAATCATCTGACCGTAAGTCTTCCCAAGGGGAAGATCATTGGTCTGCTGGGACCCAACGGCAGTGGTAAGACGACCCTGATCAAAATACTGAACGGTCTGCTGACACCGACGGAAGGAACCATTCTGATCGATGGCAATAACGTGGGACCGGCGACTAAGAGTAAGGTGGCCTATCTCCCGGACCGCACATACCTGACTATGAATCAGACGATCAGGGAGATCCTGGATTATTTTCAGGACTTTTATGCGGACTTTTCCAGGGAACGTGCAGAAGAAATGTTAAAAAGCCTTGGAATCGATCCCACGGTGAAGATGCGGACCTTATCCAAAGGTACAAAAGAAAAGGTACAGCTGATCCTGGTGATGAGCCGGAATGCCAGCCTGTATATTCTCGATGAGCCGATTGCCGGTGTGGATCCTGCAGCGAGAGATTATATCCTGCGCACCATCATCAACAACTACAATCCCGAAGCTACGGTACTGATCTCCACCCATCTGATCGAGGATGTGGAGCAGGTACTGGATGAAGTGATCTTCATGCGCTACGGTCAGCTGGTGTTGTATACCTCTGTTGACAATATCAGAGAAGAGAAGGGAAAGTCTGTAGATGCTTACTTCAGGGAGGTGTTCGCATGTTAGGAAAGTTGATGAAATATGAATGGAAAAATATCTGGAGAGCAGGTACACTGATGCTTCTTGGAATGTTTGTAGTCACCGTGATCGGCTGCGTGGTATTACGCATGCCGGGAGGACTGGTAACGGAAATTGTGGACGGCAATGATATAAATGCGGCACAGAGCTGGTTTGTAGTCTCTTCCTTTGTGGCAACACTGATCCTGTATGTGATCATGCTGTTGGCGTCTACCTGGGGCATGCTGATCTTCCTGGGAATCCGTTTTTACCGCAGCATGTATACGGATGAAGGCTATCTGTCCCATACTCTGCCGGTGACGGCAAACCAACTGTTCTTAAGCAAGGTACTGGTCTCCGGTGCCTGGTATCTGTTCCTTACGATAGGCATTGGTATCTCAGTGATGGCATTGGTCGTGTCTTTGATGACAGGACTTTTAAATGTTGGTGAACTGAGTGGTGTAATGACACAATATAATGGGAATATCTGGGAATTCCTGACGGATGCTTTTTATGAGATTGGCAGAGCATATGAAGACGAGATGGGAATCAATCTGCTGCATTATGGGATCACACTGCTCTTAACCTATGTAGTAGGACCTTTCATTACTATGGTCACTCTGTTCGGAGCCCTGACGATCGGTCAGCTGTCTTCTAAACATAAAGGGTTCATGGGAATCCTGGCCTATGCGGGAGTGACAATCCTGTCTTCCATCATCGGCAGCACGGTACAGAGTGCTTTCATGTTTGGTACAAATGTCATGAGCAGTCAGAGTGGAATCTCGGTGAGTGCCAATTCGGCCTACGATATTAATGTGATCACCAGCCTGCTCCTGGCAGCGATCATGTACGGAGTATCTTATTACATCATGAATAAAAAATTAAACCTGGACTAACAGGTATGGCACCTTGCCCTTACGTACGAAATTTGGTATAATAAATCCAAATTGACAACAGGGAACGGGTGAAGGTACATGCAGGAGATACTTGATAGAATTTTAGGAGGAAACTTCGATTATGAGAATGGTTCTTTGGAATTCTCCTGCTCTAAAATAGAGATTTCCCTGTCTCAGGGAACAGCGTACGAAGGCTCTTTTCACATCCTTTCTGCATCGGAAGGCTATGTAAAAGGATCTGTAATATCGGACCATCTGCTGATGGAATGCATAACAGACCAGTTTACCGGCTCCGATGCAGAAATTTTTTATTGCTTCCATGGAGAGAATCTGGAGGAAGGGGATGTGGTGAAGGGCTCTTTTTCTGTAGTCAGCAACAGGGGAGAATACAATCTGCCTTTCGTGGTGACCGTGGAGCATGGCGTATTGAATTCTTCCATCGGTACCATAAGGAATCTGTTTCATTTTGCTAATCTGGCGAAAAGTAACTGGGCGGAAGCGGTACGGTTATTCTATGATCCGGATTTCCGGCGTCTGTTCCAGGGGAATGATGAACATTTTTATGGCTGCTATCGTATGCTGTCCGCCTATGAGGGCAATGAGCAGAACGTGGAGGAATTTCTGATCTGTATCAATAAAAAGCAGCAGATAGAGTTTCTGATAGAGGAAAAGGAACTGGTGAAAAAGCTTTCCAGAGCGGAAGGTAATTACGGGGTGACGGAGAACAGCCTGAATATTGTCAGAAACGGCTGGGGATATACCGATTTACAGATCGAATGTGAGGGAGAGTTTGTCTTCACAGAAAAAGAAACATTAAGTGATGACGATTTTCTGGGAAACCGGTGCAGACTCCCGGTCTATATCGACAGCAGTATATGCAGGCCCGGTAAAAATTTCGGCAGGATCTATATATACAATGCTTATACGTCGCTGGAGATCCCGGTGACGGTACAGCTGGGGGATATGACGGCGGTGCGGCATGCGGACCACAGTCATATGCAGTGCAGAGCACAGATCATGAAATATTATGAGGATTTCAGATTACGTAAGATCGGAACAGGTACCTGGCTGGCAGAGACCGGCAAATTGGTGGAACGTATGGTGACTATGGATGAGCGGGATGCATCGGCCAGACTGTTTCAGGCACAACTTCTGATCACCGAAGAGAGATACAATGAAGCCGGCTGGATCCTGGATCATGCAGCGGATATGCTGGAGGAACAGAAAGCTGCCGGCGGGGATCTGTGGGCATATTATCTGTATCTGACGACACTGATCCACAGAGATCCCCAGTATACCAGGCAGATGGCGGAACAGGTGGAGCAGATCTATCGCTATGACAGGACCAGATGGCGGGTGGCGTGGCTGCTTTTGTATCTGTCGGAAGAGTATAACCGGTCTGCTTCCGGAAAATGGCTGTTCCTGGAGAAGCAATATCAGTATGGATGTACCAGTCCGGTCATCTATCTGGAGGCACTGGCACTTCTGAACAGCAATCCTGCATTGTTGCGGAAGCTGAACGGATTTGAACTGCAGGTGCTGCATTTTGGCGCCAGACAGGAGGCGATCAGTGACAGCCTGTTAGAGCAGCTTCTGTATCTGTCAGGCAGAGTGCGGGAATATTCGCCGCTTTTGTGCAGAATTCTGAAAAAAGTATATGGGAAAAAAGAAGATGTACGTATCCTGCAGGAAATCTGCAGTCTGTTGATCAAAGGAGGCAAGACCGGTACGGATGCTTTTGGCTGGTATGAGAAGGGTGTGGAAAGCCATCTGCGGATCACCAATCTGTATGAATATTATATGGCCTCGACAGATATGGATTCCGTAACGGAACTGCCGAAGGTAATATTGATGTATTTCTCGTTCCAGAACAATCTGGATTATGAACACAGTGCCTTTTTATATGCGTATCTGTTGAAACACAGGGCGGAATACGAAGAATTGTATGAACATTACGAACCGCGTATCGAACGGTTTGTCATCGATCAGATTCAGAAACAGCACATTAACAGACATCTGGCGGTGCTGTATCAGGGATTCCTGACACCCGCGATTGTGACGGAGACAATGGCAAAGCCGCTTTCCCGTCTTCTTTTTGCACATCTGGTACGGGTGGAAGATAACAGAATACGCAAGGTGATCGTCGGTCAGCCGGGCAACCTGAAAATGACGGAGATTTTACTGCAGAACGGTATCGCATGGGTGGCAATCTACGGAAATGATTATACCATTGCATTTGAGGATGCCTATGGGAACAGATTCCTGAAAAATGTGGAATACACGCTGGAAAAGCTTTTGGTGCCCGGAAAATATCTGCGGCTGTTGGAACATTATGTGCCGGATACTGTGGAACTGGATCTGTATTTTGCACAAAATGACAGAGGAGAAGAAGCTATGCCTTCCGCAAAGTTAATGCGTATGGCAAGACTTGCGGCATCCGATGCCGTGGAGCCGAAGCTGCGGCATAAAATAGCGGTAGAGCTGGCGCAGGCTTATTTTGATGCCGATGATGTGCAGGCATTGGATGAATATCTGCAGGAGTTTGATGGAGAACATCTGACGGTGGAACAGAGGGAGACCGTACTGCGTTTCCTGATACTGCGGGGGAATTATGAGAAGGCATATCAGTGGATCGAACGGTATACACCGTATTTTGCGGAAGCCAAAATATTGCTGCGCCTGACGGATGCGCTGATCTCACAGTCCGTACATGACGGAGAACCTGCCTTATATGCGGCGGCATTGTCTGTTTTTCGCAGAGGAAAATACAACGGAAATGTTTTGGAGTATCTGTCTCATTATGTACAGGGAACGACGAAAGAGCTGCGTGATATCTGGAAAGCAGCCAGATCTTTTGAAGTAGACTGCTATGAACTCAGTGAGAAAATTCTGGTACAGATGTTGTTTTCCGGTGCATTTGTGGGAGAACGGCTGGATATTTTCCGCTATTACGTATCCCAGGGAGCCGGACAGGAGATCGAAGAGGCGGTTCTGATCCAGAGCTCTTATGATTACTTCTGCAGAGAAAAACTGACGGAGGAATACATTTTTCATGAAATCCGTAATTGCTATCTGCGGGGGGAAGAGACACAGAGAATCTGTAAACTGGCATATCTGAAATTCTATGCGGAGAACAGAGACAGGCTGGAGAGAGAAGATGAGCTGCTGATCCGGGACTTCCTGCAGGAAATGATGAAAGAGCATATTCATCTGAACTTTTTCCGGGAATATAAGGACTGCCTTCCCGAGCTGCAGGAACTAAAGGACAAGACCATTGTGGAGTATCATACCAGAGGCGGTGTCCGGGCAAGAATTCATTATGTGATGCTGCACGAGAACGGACAGGCGGAGGATTATCTGTCGGAATACATGCAGGAAGTATACAGTGGAGTATTTTTCAAAGAGTTTGTGCTCTTTTTTGGTGAGAATATTCAGTATTATATTATGGAAGAATCCGCAAACGGAGAACAACTGACGGAGAGCGGAAGCTTACAGAAGAGTGATATCATGAATGATAATCCAGACAGTAAATACGAGATTGTCAATGATATGATGATCAGTATGTCGCTGCAGGATGATGATACACTGGATCATCTTCTGGAGGAATATTACCGCAGAGAATATCTGGATCACAGACTGTTCACTCTGCAGTAAGATCAGACAGACCACAGAGAGGAGGCGGAAGGAAGATGCGACTGCCGGGAAGCGAAAAAGTAATCGTCGGATATGATCTTGGCAACAAATATGCGCAGATCAGCTGCTATGTTACGGGTAGTGAGGAAGAGATCAGAACATTGTCTTCCGTAGCGGGATCTTCGGTCTATACCATTCCGCTGGCGCTCAGTAAGAGACAGGGAGTCAACCAGTGGTTTTACGGAAGCGAAGCAATACGATATGCCGGGGAGGAAGAAGGAATTCTGGTGGAGAACCTTTTGAAGCTGGCCAGGGACGGAGAACCGGTGCAGATCGACGGCGCACCGATTGATCCGGTTGCGTTGCTGACGCTTTTCCTGAAACGAAGTCTGGGTCTTTTATCTCAGGTGACAAATACGGAACGTATCGGTGCCCTGATGATCACCTGCGAAGAATTGGATCATCGGATGTTGGAAGTGCTGACAGCAGCCACAGAGGGACTTCATCTGAAGACGGATCAGATCTGCTTCCAAAGTCATGTGGAGAGCTTTTATTACTATAATCTGTACCAGCCGGAGGAACTGTGGCGGCATAAGACGATATTATGCGAATATGGAGATGCTTCCATACGTACCTACTGCATGGAATGCAACCGGCATACCACACCTGTAGTGGCATATATGGAGGAGAGGGAATTTCCTTTCCCGGTACCGGAATCCGATGAGAAAATGCAGGAGATCGCGAAAAAACTGTGTGAAAATCAGATGATATCTTCGGTATATCTGATCGGTGAAGCTTTTTCCCGGGACTGGATGAAGGAATCCCTGCGCTATCTGTGTAAGGGGAGGAGAGTTTTCCAAGGCAATAATCTGTTCAGCAAGGGTGCCTGTTATGGCATGATGGAGAGACTGACTCCCGGGGAAACAGGTAAAAATCATGTGTTTCTGGGAAAAGATAAACTCAAATCCAATATCGGAATGAAGGTTCTCAGGCGGGGAGAGGTATCCTACCAGGCATTGCTGGATGCCGGAATCAACTGGTATGAAGCCAAAAATACCATGGAATTCTATCTGCTGGAGGGACGAGCTGTGGAGATCCTGATCACTTCCCTGACCGGCAAGGGGAACCGGATCGCCAGAATCGTACCGGAAGAATTACAGGAGGGAATCATCCGCCTGCGGATCAGCGTGGAAATGCGGGATGACACGCACCTCAAGGTGGAACTGGAGGATTTGGGATTTGGCACATTTCGTGCTGCAACACATCACATCTGGAAGGAAGAGATCGAACTCTGACCGGAGATGAAGATGGATGGAGATGAGAATGGAAATGAAGGCAAGTCTGTGTGTAGGTGAATATTGTGAAACAGCCTATAATATAGAAGAACTGGAGATCTGGGTCTATTGCATGGAGGAACTGTGCTATTGCCTGAAGGAAAATGCGTTTCTTCTGGATATGTCTATCATGAATGATAAACTGGTGGACTGGATCGGAGAGGAATGCAGGGTCAGAGAACTGGCAAAGCAATTGTACCCAATGGTACATAAACAGGGGTCACTGAGTGTTTTCGTGCTGACGATTCTGCAGTATGTGGGAATCTATGGGGAAGAAGAGCTGCAGGCAGTCGCACAGGTGCTGAAGCAGGGATCCGGACTCAGCAACCTGGAGAAACGTAAGAGCCAGATCGACTATATGGTGGAAAAAAGAAAATATGCCGCGGCCATTCGCGGATATGATATGCTATTGGAAACCTGGAGTGATCTGGAGAGAGAAGGAAGAGAGCTCCCGGCCGGAAAAGTCAGGGCGGCGATCCTGCATAATAAAGGCGTGGCCCTTACCGGACTGATGCTTTATGATAAGGCGGCAGAGTATTTTCGTGAGGCATGGCAGGCGGATCCGGACAGAAGCCATCTGGATGCTTATCTTGCGGCAAAACGCATGGAGCTTACAGAAGATGCTTATGTGGCATTTGCGGCCCGGAACCCGGAATTCTATACAGAATCTCTGGAACTGGAGAAAAGTATGGAACAATTCGGGAGAGAATGGGAACAGCAGCCGGAATTCCGGCAGTTGAAACTGCGAAGAGAATGGCGCGCAAATGACAGACAGAAATACGATGCGGAAAATGAGAGACTCATCACAGCATTGAAAAACAGTTATCGGACGAGTGTCAGCATATAACAGGATCAGAACGGACAGGAGAAAACTATGGTGTGGTGGAAACGCTTTTTTAAGAAAAAAACAGAGCCGGTGGAAGAGGATGACTGGGAACAGGTGGTCTATACACGTAACGGTGTAAATTTTGAAGAGGAAGATCAGCGGAAGCGTTACATTGTGAACTGCCTGGAGCAGATAACGGAAGCTTCCAGGGAAATCGATCTGCTCACCGGAGAATATACACTGGTAACATCGTACCTGACGGATATGGAAGAGATTGAGGCGTTACCTGCACAGCAGAGAGGGGAGATCAACCGTACCGCAGGTAAAATATCTGCGCTGGAACAGGAACGCAGTAAATATCGTGAGAAGAAAAACCGGATGAAAGATGCGGATTATTATGCCATCCGTAAAAGAGAAGATGAGATCGAAGAAGGGATTCAGAAGATCCGGGAAGGCGAAAAATACGGCAATCTGGTACGACAGGATCTGCATCGACTGGATGGAGAACGGCATGCCTATGAATATCGCAGAAATGAACTGGAGAATCTGATGAACAATCAGAGGGGAATGGCGGTGATCTTCCTGACGGCATTGATCGTGTGCGTGATCATGCTGGCTGTTCTGCAGTTTGCATTTGAAATGGATACTTATGTGGGATATTTCCTGGCGGTAGGCGCCGGCGCAGTGGCAATCTCCTATGTGTGTATCAAATACATGGACAGTGACAGGGAATTGCAGCGTGTTGAGAAGACCATCAATAAACTGATCCAGCTGCAGAACAAAGTAAAGATCCGGTATGTGAACAACTGTCAGCTGATGGAATATCTGTATCTGAAATATAATACGGACAGTGCAGCCAGACTGGAAAAGCTGTGGAAAATGTACCAGGATGAAAAGGAAGAACGGAAACAGTTCGCGGAGGCGGAAGCCAAGATCGAATATTACCAGAAGCAGCTGGTGGAACAGCTGTCTAACTATCGGGTACAGATGCCGGAACGCTGGATCGGTCAGACGGCAGCTCTTTTGGATAAACGCGAAATGGTGGAAATCCGACATGAACTCATTCAGAGAAGACAGGCGCTCCGCAAACAGATGGATTACAACCAGGAGGTGGCGGAGACTGCCAGGAACGAAGTGAAGGATGTAGCAGCAGCATACCCCAGATATGCAAAGGAAATTCTCTCGATGGTGGAGCGTTACGACCGATAAAGAATTGACAAGACCCTCCCGTTATGTTACTATGACACCGTATTAGCAATTTACCATGCTAAAGTATACAATGCAGCCAACAGTGAGTGGCAGAACGGGAGGATGTATTATGAAAAGAGTATTAGTGGCATTATTGGCGATCAGCATGGCAGCAGGTGTTCTTACCGGCTGTGGTTCTAAAGGATCTGATAAGACATTTACCGTAGGTTTTGATGCGGAATTTCCCCCTTACGGATATCGTGATGACAATGGAGAATATGTAGGATTTGACCTGGATCTGGCAGCGGAAGTATGTAAGAGACAGGGCTGGGAACTGGTAAAGCAACCCATTGACTGGGATGCAAAGGATATGGAGCTTTCTTCCGGAGCCATTGACTGTATCTGGAACGGGTTCACCATGAACGGCAGAGAGGATGCCTACACATGGACCGAGCCCTATGTGGATAACAGCCAGGTGTTCGTCGTAGCAGCAGCTTCCGGTGTACAGAATAAGGAAGAGCTGGCAGGCAAGGTTGTAGCGGTACAGAAGGATTCTTCCGCACTGGCTGCACTGAATGATGAAGAGAACACCGATAACATTGCACTTCGTGATTCCTTTGCACAGCTGATCGAGTATGCGGATTATAACACTGCATTCATGGATCTGGAGCAGGGTGCGGTAGATGCCGTAGCTATCGATATCGGTGTGGCACAGTACCAGATCGCCCAGAGAGAAGCAGGGAAGTTCGTTATGCTGCAGGGTGAGGACAACAAGCTGGCAGTAGAGCAGTACGCCGTTGGTTTCTTAAAGGGTAACGATGAGTTAAGAGATACCGTGCAGAAGACCCTTGATGAGATGGCAGCAGACGGTACTTTCACACAGATCGCTGAAAAGTGGGGACTGACCGACAGTGTCTGCCTCGGTAAATAACAAAAGATAATTGATGTAAGTCAGGATAATTAAGGAGTAGATTTCATGAGTTTGCTGACCATGAGTGCCCAGCTGGCAGAGGGCTTTCTGATAACGGTGGAAATATTTGTACTGACCCTTTTATTCTCCCTTCCTCTTGGGTTGATCGTAGCCTTCGGAAGAATGTCGGGATGTAAGGTGATCCGCATTATTTCCAAAATTTACATATCCATCATGAGAGGAACCCCTCTGATGCTGCAGATCATCGTGGTGTATTTCGCACCCTTTTATGTGTTCCGCATGCACGTGGGAACGGGGTATCGTTTCCCGGCGGTGATCGTGGCATTCGTGATCAACTATGCAGCATATTTTGCTGAAATCTACCGTGCGGGGATCGAATCTATTCCGGTGGGACAGTATGAGGCTGCGCAGGTACTGGGCTACAGTAAGGCACAGACTTTCGTGAAGATCATTCTGCCGCAGGTGGTGAAGCGGGTGCTTCCGCCGGTGACCAATGAGACTATCACATTAGTCAAGGATACTTCTATGGCATTTACCATTTCCATCGCGGAGATGTTTACAGTCGCGAAGCAGATCGGAGCAGCACAGACCAGTGTGGTTCCGTTGCTGGCGGCAGGTGTATTCTATTATATCTTTAATCTCGTTGTGGCATCCTTCATGGAATACCTGGAGAAGAAGACATCTTATTACAGATAGGTGACAGACAGGAGTATCGTATATGGAACAGACAGACGGCGAAATCCTCTTAGAAATGAATCATGTGAAAAAAAGCTTTGATGGAAACGGAGTGTTGGAGGATATCTCTCTGACCGTGAAAAAGGGAGAGGTGGTCTCCATCATCGGTCCCTCCGGTTCCGGAAAGTCCACACTGCTTCGCTGTGCAACGCTTTTGGAAAAAATGGACGGCGGTGAGCTGATCTATTTAGGGCAGACGGCAGCTTCAGAGAAAACGGATAAAAACGGCAGAGTACAGTGCGAATATGCATCGAAGGCGGAATTACATAAGATCCGTAAATGTTTTGGACTGGTATTCCAGAATTTTAACCTTTTTCCCCATTATACGGTGATGAAAAATATCATCGATG
>OIWT01003866.1_pt1 | contig 13003 bp, 26 predicted proteins | sample 1587701 | NCBI WGS metagenome assembly OIWT01 (sample SAMEA3888904, study PRJEB22519) | human gut metagenome | biome: human gut; feature: human-associated habitat; material: faeces | place: Denmark | collected 2009
GACTCAGCGGTATCACATTCAAACGAGCAGCCAGGGCAGTTGCATGCAAAGAAATGACTCGAATGAGGCTTCGCGGGAATCCTCAAAGGCAGGGGAACATCTTCGGATGACCAGCCGCAGGAACCACTCACCACCGATTTGGATAACAGTAGCACCCTTAAAAGCATGCGGATCATATTCAATTGGAGTCGCAGAAAAGATGATGTCAGGCTTAGTAGCCACAACAGCACCTACACACTGAGGGGGCCGGAAGAGCCAATACCATTCGTAGAAGAGAAGTTGCCGCTGCACAAAGAAGTGAGAGCGAAAATCAGGGCATTATCGTTCGCTTCTGGGCAGGTATTGGTGGGGGAGTTGCAAAAACAGGATTTATCCTTGCCAATCACCGGATCGCTGGAGCATGAAGTCACTGGAGAAGGGGAAGAGGGTGAAACCTGCTCGTCAACGCGAATCACACAGCGCTACCAATAGAGAACTACAGGGCACGAGGGAGCCGTAAAACGGGCTAACGGACGGACTGTAACCACTCATTGCGCAATAGGGTTACACCAAAAGAGAGAATGAAGCGACCAGAAATGAAAGCGTGAAACGCCCGGGCGTTTCCTCCTTACTCTCGCCTTTACATTATTCTCACCACATACGGGGAGATAGATGAAGCTAGATTGGGGTTTGAGAGTTTAGTGCATGAATGCTCCTTTGGATGGATGCTGTGCTGGAAAACGGCATGGCGATTCGGCAATGGTTAATGACACAAAGCGGGTGTGGAGTGGATAGATGTGAGTATGCACAATACGTTGACATTTTCCATTCTCCTCTGTTGGCAATGGGATTGCGGAAATGCGAGCATCCCGTGGCTCTCATCACAGCATCCACACATCAGAAGAACTGTAACGGAAAGAGGGTGAGACGGAACAAACACAGATACTTCTTAGTCATTGCTTTCGATGGCTTTGATACGGATTTGAACACGAAGAAAATAACACACAGGACAGCGATCACCAACACGACCACGACAATAATGGCTACTACGAAAACCGCTATGCGTTACTATCCCTCTGCGTTCCCACTTGACATCCACGACTTTCCCATGTTGTACTCGCTCTTGCAAGACGCATCACAGGTCGAACCCAGAATCGTCGGTTTTCCGCCATCTACATCACAGCCGAGCCCTAAACATACCATCAAACCGAATGCAATTGTACTGCTGGCTGCCAATCATCACGCGGTAGATTGTAAAGGGATCTACGCCGTCCACCTTGCAGTCCACCTTCCTATATGTGAACGCTTCACCACGCAACTACGAAATGTCCGTAAACTTGGTCAGCTTCGATCCACAGCTGGAGAGAATCTTGTTCATCGAACTGTCACTCTTGTCGACCACTCTGTAGTAAATGGAGTCGATGGTGCCCATACAGAGGGTCGAGTCATAGGTCAGACTATCCATCAACTCCTCGCTTGCGTCCATACTGCTTGATAACTTCATAACGAGCGCCAGAGCAGCCCTTGTCCGAATAGGTGGCCGTCATAGAGTCCACGTAGAAGGGATACAAGCCCGTAGCATTATTTACTTGCATGAAGGTACGCGAAGAAGAGGTTCCTACAAGGTCATGCAAACGTTTCTCCCATACCCGTAGGAATACACGTGGATCCACATCGGACGCATTCTATTGGATTAAAGTGAGTGTTCAGGAATATACTCGATGATCCGATGGCGAAGAGAAGGAAAACTGCCGCAATTGCACTCCAAGTCATGAAACGAAACAAATAGTGAAAAAATCAGCCCTCCTTTTGGCAGCATTCAAAGGGAAAACTAGATTCCGTTGCCGAAAACCGTTTCTTCTTGCATTTGGAAGCGAGAACAAATCATGAGCGAGGAAGAGAAGGCGACAAAGGAGGAAGCCACATCACCGAAGGAGGAGCATATGGAGGAAAAGAAGGATACTACGTAATGTGCACAACATGTATATGATGAATATAGTGAAAAGAAGGACAACGGCTCAAAGAAGGACGATAACGTCCAGTGCAGTGATCCGGAAATCGAAGCCTGGCTGAACGGGGAGGGAAGCGAGCACGAGGACGAAAAGGTGATCATCGAAGACGATAAGGAGGGTCCTCTCACGGAAGAGAACCTGCCGGAGATTCCAGAGGACAAGGAGTGTCTGCCCGTGATCGAGAACCACAGCGAAGTGCCCTATCACGACGACGGCGACATGTGCATCATCAGCGACAAGATGGTGGCGATGATGATGAGAAAGTTGGGAAAGAACGGGAAGGTGGAGGAGGACTTCGATGACATGGAGGAAGAGGAGGAGGAGATCAAACCCAAGAAGCAGAACAAGAACTCCCGTGCGGTGAAGAAGGCGAGAGAAGAGCGCATGGCGGCGGCAAAGAAGGAGAAGGAGGAGAAGCTGAAGAAGGAGGAGGAGCGCATCAAGCAATTGTCCGAGAAGCCCGCCTCCCAGTACAACTACCAGCGCCCTGTGAAGAAGACGAACTCCTCTCTGAAGGCGTTGGCGCTGAAACAGAAGCAGAAGAAGGATACCGAGAAGGAGAAGGAAAAGCCGAAAGTGGTGAAGAAGTCGGACGTGGACATCCACAAGATCTTCAACAGCAGTGGTAGGTCACCTGGGCTGTGATCATCCGTAGATCGCTCCATGGACCCCAAGTTGGCCCGCATCCTTTACGACACCTCCGTCTTGCCCAAGGCGTCCACCAAGCCGCCTGTGAAGCCGAAGGAGTTCTCGCTATCGAAGAAGGGGAAGAAGTGATTGTTTGCTGCGTTTGTTTGTACGTCACTCTGACACCCGTTTCACACATCCAAAGAGCGGATCTACGCCTCTTGTCAAAATGGAATTGACAACCTCACTCTTTCTCCTCTTGCATGATCCTATCCGTTAAGAGAGCGCTTGTTTCAGTGTCTGTGCTTGCTTTCTTTGTGTTTCTCCTCATGGTTTACTCGTTCATTGCCTACACTCTTTCCTCTGTTCTCTTTACTCCCCTGCGATATTATTAATATAGTTAACAAACAATTCACTGGTACACATGGTATTTGTTATGATTCACGCTATTCGCCATATCCGTCATGATCATCCATAGGGTGATTGGCGGAATGTACACCTCGTCCTCTTCGCTCGCTTCCACACTCTCTCCCGTAAAGTTCACGTGGGAGAGGTAATACAGTCCGCTGCTCAACGCCAGGTCGTGATAGAAGTCATTCCGGTAATTGGCAGGCATCACTTCCACAACGCCCGACTTTGGGACCAGAAACACAGATAGCGCCAACGCGGGTCCCGAAGCAGCCAGAAGAATGTCGGCTTTGAGCAGCGGTTTCACGAAGTCTCGTGACGAACTGGCTTGGCACTTCCTTGGGGAGAGAGAAAGAAGCGACTAGGTTGAATTGGAGAAGAATGAGTTACACGGAGATTGTCGGTAATGTAGTGAATGGACGGCGGATAGATGGAGCGGACTGCGTGCTCTGTGCAGTCCTGCGTGACATAAAAGACGATCGGCAGCAATCTCCGTTTTGAAACCGTGTATCCGGGTTCCTGCAAAAAGAACTTGTAGGCAGAGACACGGAACAAGACAGAGTCGACGTAGGAAGAAAAGACGCCTCCCTGGCCGATTGACGATTGCCAGCCAAGCACAGTCTATAGTGAACATGGAATCATAGAATGGACAAGACCATTGAAGTACACGCTGGATTTCTCCGTTTCGTCGGTAAGTGAATGAACATGGACAGTATCTGGAGCGAACAGGTACTGAAGCTCGTCGAGAATCGAATTCACCAGTCCATTCTCTAGAGATCCCGAATCCAGTGTATTCCACACAAACAGATCCTCCATCTAGCGATGAGCCGAATGCATCGCTGATACCGGTGGAAACAGATTTGGATGCAATGCGACGGAGTGTAGTAAGCCAAGCTGAGGGAGAAGGGAAGGGAGGTCCGCATGCGGGACAAACAACCACGCGGAGGGACTACGCGAAGCCGTGAAGGTTGATTTGGATAGCGAATCCGTTGAGGAAGAATGCACACGGACGGAAGCGGGGAATAGCGACTGAAGGGTCTCCATCAGAGACTGATCCTCTGCTGTCGGATTTAGCACGGTAATCGTCTTGTCTGCAGATTGAATGCAGGCGTGCTTGAGATAAAGCCAATGAAGCCCATTTGTGTGATGAGCAATGACCGCACTCTCTCCCTTCATAGATGAAATGAGCGCATCTTCGAATGGCCAGGCGCTAGCTGTCAGTCCGATCAGAGACAATCCACTGGGTGCGCTTCGGAGCAACACACTTCTGCTGCTTTTGCAGTATCGCGTCGCTACAAATCACAGCACGAGCGGAAGAGCAACAAGTCAATACTCCGAAAGGGGAAGCGCTCCTTCTCGCAATTCATAGGCATTTGCAGCAACTGCGTATCGAACTGGATTGATTCCGAAGAGCCAATGTCCTCCATCACCTCCTCAACGCGCTTATCCTCAATGACTGCTCCAACAGCGTTCTGATAGGTCCGATAGGTTTTTCTATATTCAACGATTCAAAGGAATCATGTACATGGGACTCTTGGAGGAGAGCACGATGACCAAACTCTGGACAATCACGCCAAGAATCACGCCAAGTGAAAGCGAGAGGAATTTGCCGATCTGCATCCTCCCTACCTTGCTGGTTATCGCAATCTGGGTTTGACCACGAGGAGGCAAATAGTGGGGGTGAAGGGGGTGAAACAAACACGGCTCTATTGTTGCTTCTTCAGTGCCGCCTTCTTCCTCTCGTTGTACTTCTCCGCTTTGAGCCGTCTCTGTCTGTCCAGGGCGTCGTACTCCATCTTCTTCATCTCCATGGCGCTCACATCGCTTCGTTGCCGTCCCGTCTTCTGCGCCGTCTCCTCATCATAGAAGGACTTGTACTCGCTCATCCACTTTTGCGTCAAGCTCGATTTGGGGGTTACAAAACCTCCGAATTGGAATCGCGTGCCTTCCGTCTTTTCCGTGCACCCGTCATTTCCCTTCTTCCCTACACATTAGAATTCATAAAAATGTCCACGCATCACTTCCTTCACAGCATCGTCCATCATCGCCTTCATGTTCCCTCCCAGCTCCGTCTTCTCCTTCAAAGCCACGTACTCGTCCTTCTTCTCCTCCACCTGCATCGCCTCCCTCTTCTTCAGCACGTCCTCAATACTCTCATATGCATCACTCACTTTTCCCTCGTTCACCAAAACTCCCTCTACTTTCATTGTGTTCGTGTTCTCGTTCACCACCTTCGCCGTCAAGCTCACCAACACCTCCTCGTAAAGTTTCATTTCCTTCAGTGTAACGCCCGACTCCGTTTGAATGATCATTTTCACCTTCGTTTCCTGCACGGCGTTCGTGTCCGCATCCATGATGAGGCTTTCATCGCTGGTGACAAAATCGAGCCGAATTCTGTCACTCCCAACAAACTGTTGGAACCACGCGAGAGGCCACCCATCTTCTCCAATCATGATAATGGGGAGTTTCATGTCAAAAAACGGGATGTTCACCGTAACGCCATTGGAGTGGATTCACGGCGGTTCGGATCTGCGGCTGGTTGAAGTGAATGAAGTAGGAGATGAACAGCGCGTCGCTCATGCGTGACACCTTCTTCGCCTTACGGTTCTGCTCGTTCACTAGGGGATAAGGAGATGGAGGGTCGTACGGTGCTTCGCCACTAGGGTCATTTCGTGTTTGGTGAACACGGCTTCTTCCTTCTCGTCCTCCTCTTTCTGTTTCTTCTCTTCAGTGGGCTTCTCCTCTTCTTCGGGCTTGTCTTCCTTCTGTTCTTCAGCAGGCTTCTCTTCCTTCTTCTGTTCTTCCATAGGCTTCTCTTCATCAGGCTTGTCTTCCTCAATCAACTCATTGAAGAAATCGTCGTCCACTTCCTCAGCAGGCTTCTCTTCTTCCTTCTCTCCCACCAAACCATTGAACTCATCGTCCACCTCCTCAGGCTTCTCTTCATCCCCAATCAACTCATTGAAGAAATCGTCGTCCACCTCCTCCTTCACACTCACTCCGTCCTTCTCCAACAACTCCTTCTTCACATCCTCGCTCGTCACTCGCGCGTTCTACGACTCACTCGCCTCCACTCCACCCACCACGCCGCCCTCCAACAACGAAACACCCTTCGATCGAACGCCGTACAGATCATACCCTTTCTCTTCCTCCACCTTCTCCTCCTGCTTCTCTCCCAACTCCAAACAACGCAACAATTGACGGTGCACGACTATATCCGCGTAACGGCGAATCGGCGACGTGAAGTGGGTATAGTAATCAATGCCCAAACCGTAGTGACTGAACGGATTTGTCTTGTTCGTCACGTTTCCCAAGAACTCGCCCGAGCAAATGTACAGCGCTTCGGACATCGAACTAACCCATCATTCCCCCAACCACCCCCAACTTTCGGAACAACGTCATCAGCAGCTCCTTCTCCGCCTCGTCACAACACTCCTTGATCCGCTCGATGCTCTTCGCAAACATCTTATTCGAGCTCAAATCCACCGTGATCCCCAAATACCCGCACAGCGCCTTTAGCTTCTTCAACTTCTCCTCCGGCGGGTTGTCGTGCTTGCGCAGCAGCGCGCACGCCGGGAAGGTCTCCACGATGCGCTGCGCCACGACGGAATTCGCCACCACCATCAGCTCTTCGATAGTTTCGTGGATCTCCATGTGTTCGTACTCGCCCACGCCGATGTCGTCCGACTGGTAGTCCGTGAACTGTAGCTAGGATTCAGGCAGGGGGTGAAATGCCACTTCGTGCGTCTGTAACTCCACCGCACCGTTGTTGCGACGGCGTCGGCGCAGGTCCCGGCCAACTAGACAGTGTAAGAATCACATCACACTGTGTTCACATCACATCACAGTCATCACTCATCACGTCACAATCATCACTCATCACATCACATCACTCATCACTGTTTTCACATCATCACTCATCACATCACATCACTCATCACAATCAAATCAATCATCACTCATCACTCATCACATCACACTCACTCGTCATCAAAATCGTCACATCATGTCGCAGCCACTCAACATCCTTCTCACACACCGCACTGCCCGTGTACTCATAAGGCGAGTTTGGGTTCTTATACGGATTCTCGATGACCGGAACCGGCTTGTTTTCGGCAAGAGCCTGTGCCTGTGGGTAGGCAAGAGAATGCCTCGAACGAATCACTGTACGCGCAAACGACGGCGGTTTCACCACATCGAAGGTCTCTGGAACTCAGAGGGAAGAAGAAAGAGAACTCTTGTCGAAGCAAATGAACACGGAACAGGCGAGCCGATCGAACCCACAGCGTAGCGAACAGATGTTGGTGGAGAGAACAGGCGGAATCATGTCGATGCGACGGTCCACGAGATAGCTGAGGGGAAGAGGAAGCGATGGAGCCATACACAGAAGTGCTGCGATCGCGTGCGAAACGGTCCAACGGCGAGTTGAACGGGATGTAGTAACTCACATCAGCGATGTGAATGCCCACCTCGTAACAATCCGACAACTCACGCAGCGAGCACGCGTCGTCGATGTCCACACAGCCAGGAGGATCGATCGACACCACGTTGTGCGACTCGCGCAAGTCCAGACGACCCTTCATGTCCTTCTATGTCTCATTCCGCACGCGCACCCGTACGGCGCACGGACTGTACACACTGTTCTCGTCCTCCAACACCGCCGCGTCCACGTGCGCGATCGACTTCAACATGCGCGGTGGGATCGGCGTCACGTGACTCTCCATCTACGCTCGCACGCGCGCGCCACGCCTACGCCCACCTCGTACAGAATCGCCAGGCTGTCCGTCAGGTAGTTGTTCTCCTCGCCCAGCGACTGGACGATCAGTCCGTTGGGGTAGTGGTTGTCCGCCGGCCAGTCCGTCACGCGCACCAAGTACTTGCGTCCGATCAAATTCTTGGGCTACCCCTCACACCCCCGTCCGACCCCAACGAAGCTGGAATACACGGCACAGCACGGAATGCGTTTGTTCAGCGGCATCATCAACACAAGGTGCATACCGGAGTCTCTTCACATCACACACCCATCTCACACTCACTCCAACTCCTTTCCATACCCCACACTGCACGCGAACACTCGCTTGCCCGGCTCTTCCACCGACACCACACGACCGCTCACTCTCTTGTCGAAACGCCCTCTCTGCGAGCGGTGCACTGACAACGACCTGCCAAGATTCGTCCCGATTTCGTCCGCGTCGTCCATCTCCTCCTCGTCGCTCAGAACCAAGCAATCGTCTTCTTGATCCTCCCACTCGTGAAACGGCAATAACTCCACGGAAACGGTGTCGCCGTCGATGCCTGGACGGATGTTGTGAGTGCCAGAAATCTGGGGTTAATTTGGATTCCAAAAATGCCCACGGAAATGGGATAGGTGGAGCGTTCGCCGAAATGGAAGAGGCTGTCAAGGGTTATGTACGAGTCGGTCCCACCCAATGACCCTATTATGGTGCCCATGAAATACTTGGACAAAATGGGCTTCAATTCCTCCACGTTCACGCTCACCAGTGCATGAACGCGATCGGTGCTAACACTGAGTTTGCCGGTGAGGACGAGGTTCTGGTTCACCTCCGCCCGCTCCTCCTGCACTTCCTCGTGCTTCTCCTTCTGGGCCGTTGCCAGATCGTACGCATTGCGCATTTCCTCATTCACGCACAAATCCTTCAGCTATCCGTAACGGCGAGAAAGAGGTCATACGCTAGCAGAGCAGCCCGAAAGCAGGTTTGGGACGGAGTTGCTGAACAGAACAACCATCATGACCTGCTTCTGCTGGAAGACCGTCTTCATTGCGGACGCGACGTGCCCCATGTACCAGTTTGCAGAGACACTGAATTTGCGGTTGTACATGTCTTCAGGACTCTCTCCCGAATTGCGAGCACAAAAACTATGGAATTATCAACTGAATAGGCTGCTCACGTTTCTTTAAAGCAGTTGTTTGCAAATAGAGCGCAATTGTAGAGACCAGACTTCAACGCCTCCATAACACGTCGGCAGGCCTAAGCGTAAGTGCAGTTAACGCGAAAAGGGACTCTTCTTCTCTGTCGATTTAAAGCAATCAAGGAACTCTCAAAAACGACGATGCTGTGAAAACGCTCTGGATAACGGATAATTACGTCGCTTTGCGCATGAAGAAAACCCAGGCTTGCAAAAGATGAAAAGATATATAATCCAGCAACACTTCATCACTGATAACGTAAATCGTCTCCTTCTCGGGTACTTCCAACACTACGGTATCAACTATTATCACAGCAGAAACTCAACGGCGCAGTTCCGGAGCACATAGGACATCCACGAATACCACATGAAACATCCTCGCGCAGCTACGATTTACATATCACGGAGATGTCCGACATAGTGTGAGTTCACTTTCACTCCGCCTTCCACGCCCTTTGTCAGAAAGAGAGTTGTATTTACGTAGTCACAACCTCCGCAATGCATTGGAATAAGGGCAACGCTCCAAATGAATCGTAGTTGGCTATTCTTCTCTCCAGGGATCCCACCAATTGCAATTCATCGTGCGACTGGAAAACGTGGGAGATCCCACACCCCTTCCTTCCATACATATAGTTTACTCCAAATAGAAAATGGCCCTAGTGGATTTGCATATGCATACAAAGTACTCTGATGGTATTTTGGAGCCCGCAGAACTAATTGACTTGGCAAAGAAGAATAATGTCGAAATCATGTCGATCAACGATCATGATACTGTTCGTGGTGTAATGAATATGCTTTCGTTGGAGTGCTCCGGAATCACGGTTCTCTGTGGAATTGAGTGTTCTTCGAGATGGGATAACGTGAGCATGCACATTACGGGATACTTTCCTCGAGACACCGACTTCCAGGAGGTGCAAAAGAAACTGCAGGAAACCGTTGCCAATCCGCGGTACATCGTTCTTTTGCTTCCATTATCGTTAGAATCGAGAGAGGAAAGAAGATCGTCGAGAATCTGAGGAATGCGGGAATGCGCATTTCGTGGGAAGAGGTGATGCAGCATTGCCAAAACTGCTTGCCGTCTAGACCGCGAATCGCTGAAGTGCTTGTGGTAGGAGAGGGATCCGTAGGGTGAGGTGTAGCAAAACGGGTATGGATCGACTGTAGCAGAAGTGTTCGATCAGTACCTGACATCGGACAGTCCATAGTGCGTCTTCAGCATCTCCTTCATCCGTAGCTATGTTCCGGGGAAATACCCCTCTCCCGAAGAAGTGGTGAAGTTCATTCACTCCTTCCACGGAATTGCGTGTCTTGCCCATCCTTGGTGAATGTGCATTTCTCCTTTCATGATAGGCTCCTTCGCTCCATCGATCCCGTTCTTCAGCACATCGTGACGATTGGAATGGATGGAATGGAGTGTTTCCCGCCCGCTCACCACGCCGAGACAGGCACCTCCAGATACATTGATTTCGCCCACGCTCATGGGCTAATGGCTACGAGTGGATCGGATTATCACGGAACGAAGGACCCCGAAGTGATTCCTGGACACAACATCTTCCCTGCTGACGAGAAGGAGAAAACGATGGCTGTCTTCAAGCAGCACCACATTCTCTTCCCTCTTTGTTCTAACAAACACACCATTGTTTCTCCTTCATCGCCTTGTCATTCTTGTGAGCGCCTACGTTCAATCCCCTTCCTGGCCCATACACCGATACTCCTTCTCCAGCTTTGTTCGGATCGCGTTGACCGCTCCTTCATACTCGTCCGTATCCATAATCAGGGTGGTCGGTCCGTCATTCTCCAGCTGCACATTCATGTATGCCTGGAACTCGCCGTCGAACACCTTGTCCGCCTGGTACATTCCCTTCACGGTGTCCACAAACGAAGCGTAGAACACGCGAGCATTCTCGGCAGACACTATTCCTCAATTCACATGGCATGGCAGTACTCGAACGATGGTAATCGGGTCTCGACTTTTCTACACATCATCGACGAACATGAAATGTACGCTTTACAGATCCGAACAGAGTGAACTGTGACACCAGCAGGACTTCGTAGTTCATATCCTTCACACTCTTTGACCATGGTTTTCCATTCTCATCATCCCAGAGACGAACTTCCTAATCTCTTAGTACATATCATTATGATTACAAGGATCTTCTTCGCCAGCACATCGGCACATGCCTTGTCATCATTGTCACGAATACCCACCAGACACATGATTCCCTTGCCGATTTTGGACACCAAACGTCCCTCGACAGTTACCGATGCAGAAAGAACCTTCTGGAGAACGACACGCATTGTCCCAAAGAATGACTAACAAACACTCCCATTTCTTATTCGCCTTAAAACTGCAATCCCCTCCATAGCCATCATAGAATGGACTCGCCACACTCTTCCTGGTGAACACTCTCCCATTTCCGTGCTGGCACTCATCCCCATAAAAGCGGATGCTGCAGCCATCTTCCAAGCTGCACTGCTGAACAAAGGTGGGTCTTTCCATCATTGCCCTCTTCCTGTTCTCGTCCTCGTAGGCTTTGTACACTCTTCTCAATTTGCGTCGGCAGCCCAACCACGACAGGAGCACAGACTCGGCTACCCAGAAGGGTGACCTACTGGTTAATGCAATTGGGAGTAGATACGCCAGGGCCATCAGCTGAAAAGAGTGACGCATCGCTTCTTCCTACAGCGTGATCATTCGATGGTAACCCTACCGAAATCTTGAAAAAGGGAATGAAGCGATTCAGCCAAAAAGATGGGTCGTTCAGAACAGCGGTAACCGATTCCGAAAGGAATCCAAACTCCGACAGCAGAGCACATGCACCCAGAGTGGAGCAAACACTACGAATGATAACAGAAATGAGGAATGTACACCAGGGCAGTATTGAGGATCCCGTGTTTGACAATGATTCCCGAGAATTGCAGATTAGTAATATGCTTTATCTCGCGGTGCTGCTGCTCGCTGGGTTTTCGGGTCAACGAATCGAACAAGGAATCATTCACTAGTTGAATCATTTCGTTCAAGAATCGCATACCCGAGCTTCCGAGAAGCGCTTTCTTTCCCTCCTTTTCCTCAGTGGCCACGTAATGACGAAAGAACACGGAAACACCACAGCCCGGAATGTGAACTGATGCTGTAATTCCTCTTAGTGAATTCACGAAGAGAGGTCTCAACATTCGCTCTTTCTTACCACTCCCAGAAGAACCCGTGCGATGAAACTCCCCCATGTCGTGCCAAACACGCTCTATTTCTCTGGATTATATCACTATTATCATTCCCGTTCCACAGAAGGAATCGCGATGGTGTCTTCTGAAGAGAGTCCATTCATTGATGTGAAGGGTCATTTCTTCACCATGGTGGAACTGAAAAGTTACCGTCATGCGCTGTTGAGAGAAAATCGCGCTTGCTCCTGTTTTGAATGTGTAGTTGATCCTTTGCAAAATGACTCTCAGATTTGTCTTTTATGCATCCTCTGTACGATGTTCGCACTGCGACAACCATCGTTTTTCATTCCCTTTGGGTTGCTCGTGAGCGGAGTCCTTCTCTCCTTCCTGTCAACGCTATTCAAGCGAGACATTGGGTTTATCATTGTTAGAAAGAAGAATCCCATTCAGTTGTAGTATTGTGCCTCTTTTCTATCCTCGATATCTGGATTCAACTACATGATCTACCACATACTCTATCTAACCACGAAAAAGAGAATCATCCACTTTGTCACGCTTCTCTTCTTAACGCTCCTATCCCAAGTGCTCGTGTACTCCCTTTATGAGGAAGTCAGGCTTCATTCCTACGACCACCTTCTACCCAAACCCAGTGAGACCCTCCGACGAGACTGATTCGTAGTACTGAAACAGCTCTCCTCTCTTTGTTCAACACACAACCGCAATATAGTACAAAAAACCCAATTAGTGCTTGAACTCGAAGACGATGTTCTTGTTCGTCAGCTTTCTGTAGATGGAGGAGAAGGCATCGGTCTTGTTCTCCACATCCTGTTGACCCTGAGCACCAAGGAACACCTTGATCGTCTTGCCAGTCTCACGGCTGAGCGTCG
>OIWT01003872.1_pt1 | contig 12984 bp, 3 predicted proteins | sample 1587701 | NCBI WGS metagenome assembly OIWT01 (sample SAMEA3888904, study PRJEB22519) | human gut metagenome | biome: human gut; feature: human-associated habitat; material: faeces | place: Denmark | collected 2009
CCGCACTTTTATTAATTCAATCGCCAAAAATCTTCACAAATTGCAAATCTGCCTGTGCTTTTATTCTTTTTACAATAAACTCGACATTCAGGCTATATAAATTATACAACAATTAATTCATAATAAAACCAATATTGTTTTATTATTTCTTCAGCTTGTTATAAAGTTTTACAAGCAAACCAACCTTTCCGAACAAAAGCCAGAAAAGAAGCGCAATTACCGCAACCAGCGGAATTCCGCAGATAATCACATAGAAAACCGCGGCTACAAGTCCGCCAAAATACGATATTACATTTGAAACAAAATGACGGAATCCGTTTCCCAAATCCGGCAGCTCAAATCCGCCGCCCTGGGTTGATTTATAAGGCAAACTTGCGTAAAGGCTTATTGTAGAAAAATCAATCTGGGAAGAAAGCCTTTTTAGGCGGCCTTCCATTGATTCAATGTCGGACTGGACAGAATTCAGCTCAGACTCGACTTTTAAAATATCCTGCATTGAATTCGCCTGCTTAAGATAGCCATTAAGTTTTTCCCTAAGGATTTTTTTTGTCGCAAGGCGCGACTGCAAATCGTAAAACTGCTCAGAAACGTCCTGTGTTGAAACATTTTTGTTTTTCAGCGTTCCCAGAGAACCAGCAGAATCCATCGCCGAATCAAATTTTTCAGAAGGGATTCTTACAGTGTAGCTTGAATTTTTTTCGCCGTTATTTGAGCTTGAAATATATCCGCCGAATTCTTTTACCCAGTTTTCAACCGCGGTCTGAGTTTTTACAAGGTCTGTAACTTCTATAGAAACACTTCCGTTGCGGATTAGTTTTCTTTCATAGCCAGATTCATCCTGAGCGCCTGAACCTTCGGCTTCTTCAGAAAAAGAGTTTCCTGAATAATTGGCAGCCATCATTTTTTTAGACATTGCAACCCTGGGCGCGCCGGCACAATCAGCTTCCATAGGAGCAGATTCTTTTACTGCAAAAACATCAGCAACCGCCGTTTTTTGTGAACAGCCGGCAAAAGCGACAATCATTAAACCAATGAATATTCCAATAATTCTTTTCATACTTCTAAAATAAACAAAAAAACAGGAAGTTACAACAATAACAAGTCAAACTCATCGCAAAAAAAAATACCCGAACCCCCGGCACAAAGCGCCAGGATTCGGGCAATCACGTTACTTAAGCTGGGCGGTTTCGATTGCCGTTCCAGAAGAAGTCTTTACAGCATAGCCAAGAACTGCATTGTCTGTTCCATTGCCATAGCAATTACCAGAAGATACATTAGAAACATTTCTAGAAGACGTTTCTGTGTTTAAATCTGTACTCTTAACAATTACACCTTTTTCACCATCCAATGTTTTCTTCCAAAGCCCTATATTAACCTTATCATTTGCACCGCCACTCATTGTACTATCAGTAGGAACAAGAGAAACCTCCCAACCACCCGTAAACACATCGTTCACAGTTCCTTGCATAGTATAATCCATAACACCTGATACAGGAATCACAAGAGAGGCAATTGCCGGCATTTTTGCCGCACTCACATAATAGCTTATATATGGAATTACATAATATTTAGTTACACTACCATCACCCACAACTTTACGTCGTCCCACATCAATATTAATCTGCTCTCCAGTAATAGTGAACGAATCAACAATTACAGAATCTGTTGCTTCATTATATGACGCAGCATATGATGAAAGATATGCATAACATAAACTGCCATCCACATTTGCTGCAATATGAACACTACCATCAGGTCCAGCCTTTACAGTACAGAATTCGCCACCATCGCTAAATATTTTTTGACAATTCCAGCCACCTTCAATACCATTATCTTTTCCGCTTGTAGGATTAGTATTATAACCATACCAGCAATCTGAACCATCATACCACACAGCGACAACTATATCAGTGCTAGATGAAGAACCTGGAATAACATCAATTGCAACATACTGACCAGCAGCATAACCTGTATCATAGAAATAATTACCACCAACCTTATAAGTTATGCCAGATGAACTATTTTCAGAGCCAGAAAACTTCTGCCAATCCACTCCAGCAATTAAACTAAATTTTGATGTATTCGCTTCAAAAACACGTTTTTTATCATTCCCATTATTATTATTGTATTTGTTTGAAATCACCTCTCCTAAACCTTCATTATCCACAAAATTATTGAAATCACCTTTTGAACCAGGACAATTAGATCCAAAGCGGAATCTTATCTGAGACTGAATATCATCATAATACGCCAAATATACAGAAGTAGTATCACCGTGGGATGCCACCGCCAAGCTCGGAGATGAAAAACGAGTTTCTGTCATTGTGTATGTAGAAGGATATGTTCCTTTCACATAGCATTTTTGATTCCCCGGCAAACCAATAGCTTCAAGTCTTAATTTATTCTCGTAGTTATAATTATCATCCATACTATCAGCATCTGTTCCCCAACGACTTGTCATAAATGTAAAACGCCCAGCCAGTGTATCAGTAGGACCACTAGGATATGTATCGAGCCCTGTCGCCGTTCCATACGAATAACCTTTATCATCAAATGCCATACTGATATTCGAGAATGTCGCATAATTTCTCTGATAATTTTTATAAGAGTGGTTAAGCCCATCCGCCATAGAAAAATCAGCAGGACCACTTACAAAAGCAAATCCTATTTTTCCATTCGAAGGATTAATCTTCATAACCGGCTCACTTAGTTTACCACTCATAGGAATGGCCGCATCACTATCAAATTCCCAAACATCAAAGTATATATCATCAGTAAGCAAATGATTGCTCTTTTCTACCGGCTGCCGGTTATACGCATACTTTGCTTTTTGTTCATATTTACTATCTTCTGTAATAGCTTCTTTGTATGAACCACAAGCATTGTTATTGTTCTTATTGTTCAAAGTTTCAACTTCATTTACCAAAACAACATATTCTCCAGAAGAAAATCCTGAGGCTGTTGCATCCACAGTATTATTGTTACCAAGATTAAAACCTTCAAGCTCAATTGAATTTTCCCTGTCAGATATAATGTAGTGTCCCAAAGTCGTTCTAGTATATGCCTCAACAATACTTGTCTTAAGTTTTTTACTCAAGTACGTTTTTACCCCCGTAATATACGGCACAACATCCATTCTGTACGCAGGCTTGTTGTATACGTTGTCTGCGGTGTTTGTGGTGCCGTCTGGATTTACGGCGGATGAGTCAATCTCAGCGGACTTGTGCTTGTCGTTCTTTACGTGGTCAACTGCCATGACTTTAAAGTCTATGTCTGTTCCAGCAATTCCGCTTAATTTTGAGGTGTCTATGCTCAAAGTCCAGTTTACTTTGTGGCCGTTCTGGTCAAAGTAGTCATCTGAAACGTCAAATTTCCAGCCGTCAGCTTCCATTGTGGCGGAAGCTTTCTTCCATCCGTTTTCGTAGAATGCGGCCTGAACATAACCGTTGCTTGTGCCAGCAGAGCCAAAGCCTGCGTCTGTCAGATAATTGGTGAACGTAAAGTTCTGTCCGGTAGCTCCAGCATCTTTGCCGAATTTTATCCACAATGAGCTTAAAAATACGTCATCATAAGCTGTTCCGCGGATTACAATCTTTCCAGAAACTTTAGGGTCGCCGTCGTACAATCCGGTTGTTGAACCAACATTATAGCCGGAAGCTTTTTTCCAGTCGTCCTCAAGCTCAATGTGGCCGTTCAAAAGGCTGTTTTCGTAAAGGCTATTGTCCTCACTGTCATTCCAGTAGAACGGCGAAACAACAACTTTAGGCGCATTTGAATCTTCAATATCCTGCTTAAGCTGGGCGTTCAGAACAGTCCACTGAGAATCTTTTCCAGGCACAGTTTCTTCTGTTGAATCCCAGAAGCTGAACTGGTACGTGTTGATTTTGTCTTCAAATGCGTCAGAAGAATCGAAACTGCTGTTTAAAATCACAAACGGTTCCCTGTTCGCCGCTATTTTTCTTGTGTCAGAAGCATTGAAAGAATCAGTTTTTGGCGAAGTAAGATTTTTTGCAATTCCTGCTTCAGATTCCTTTGAGAAAACATAATAGAACGGAGCAGTTCCGCCAACAAATTCCGGCTCAACCTGCAAGTTTTTCTTGATCGTCCAGCCTTCCGCATCAAGATTCCAAATCTCTGTGCCGGAAGATTTTGTAGTTTCATCCCATTTTGTGGTATCTTCATCCAGCCAGGCAAACACTTTGGACTCATTCTCTTCATATATTCCGTTTGAATTTAAGTCTGTCGCCAGCCGAACCCTTGCAATTCGCGGCGCATTGTTGCTTACAGATGTTTTTACGTAGCCGTGGTTTGAATTTCCTGCCTTGTCAAATACAACAACGTGGATTTCAATCGGACCGTCCGGAATATTTGTTGAGTCAACGGAAGCATCCCATGTGTAGTTCGAACCGCTCTTTGCAAACGATTCAACCATTCCGTCGCCGTCGTCATTTTTTATTGAATTGTCGTAGTTCAAGCTTTCGCCGGAATTATCAATAACCATTCCGTAAACAAATTCCGCCTCTGTATAAGCTTTCGCGCACGCTGAATCAAACGTAACTTTGCAAGAAGCGTAGTCAACCGCGGAGATTTTTCTGTAAAGTCCGCCGATTTTTACAAGTCCGCCCACACGAACATTCTTGTTGTTCTTAACATATTCAGAAATAAGCGTATATTCATTGTCATCTTCGCGCGCAACAGAACTTGCGTGCAGAACCGGAAGCGAATCAGAATTTATATAAACTTTTCCGTTTTCCGCAGTTTTCGTTGTAATATCCGCGCGGTTTTCCTTGTTTGAATCGCCATGGCTTTCCATAGGATTGTAAACTCTGGCTGGATTTTGCGCCGTTGTTTCAGAAGGAACTCGCTTAAAATAGAAGATTACACTCTCATATCCAGAGCCTGCTTCTGCAACCCGGCCTGCCAAAGTAAAGAAGCCGTTTGAGTTCTGCACAAAATTCTTGTCGTCAAGAATTACTCCGCCTGAACCGTAGCCGCCTTTGTACAGTTTTATTGTTCCTAAAGCTTCTTCTTCATCTTTGTTGCGGATGTCAAAGAACTGAGGAGGCGTGTTGTCTATATTCAAGCTGTAATTTAAGTAATTTGTCTTTTTGCTTCCTTCCGAAGCATTGTCCGTAACGGTAATTCTTGCTTCCCAGCGCGAAGTTCCATTAACTGGAATCTTGTAGGTAAGCTCGTTGATGTTTCCGCCGCTTTCTGTTTTATCCAGAACAATGCCTGTATCACCTGAAACAACAGGAGTTCCGCTTGAAGTGTCTATTTCCACAGTGTAATTTGTCGCGCCTTCAACAGCAATTTCTGAAATACCTGCGTTGCTGCTGACTTTTCCAACAAGATACCAGTTTGTGCCGGAAATATATTTGTCGTCCTGGTATTCAACAGATTTTACTTCTGTGTCGGAAGAAGAATTTCCTGAATACTGCGCGATTTTTACAGATTCAAAAGCCGGAACGTCATTGTTCACCGAAATATGAACCGGCTCAGACCATGCGCCCAGAAGCGGACTGTCGTTAGTTCCTGTATCAAGGGCAACCGCGCGCACGTTCAGAACTTTTTTGTTGTTTTCAGAATACAAAAGATTTTTCAGGCCGGAAACTTTCAATGAATAGCTCCAGCTGTTTGTACCTTTTACAAGAACACCTTGTTCATTTGCAGCAGAAGTTGGAATTTTCTCTGGTTTCACCTCAGGCGGACAGCCATCAACGTTAACTCCGTTTTCATAAATTCCGTCGCCGTCCATATCAAACTGAAGATAAACAGCCTGAATACCCTCATCGTCCTCGGCAGTTCCTGTAAAGCGGATTGTACCACCTATAATTACATAGCTGAAATTGTCATTTGAAGAATCCTTTACATTGTGAACAGGATACGTTATTGCAACACGAGGCTTGTCCGCATCAGGATTGTAGCGAACTAAATTTCCTTTGTTGTAGCCAACGTTTCCGGCGTTATCTACAATCTTAAACCAGACTGGAAGATTGTAAATTCCAGAAGAACCGTTCTGATAGCCAATATAGCCATTTTTCATAACAATGTTGGAGCCTTCTTTAGTGTAAATATAGTCAGTTTTTACAGTAAGATTCCATACAACGCTGGTAAGCTCATCAACTTTGAACCACATTGTTCCAAACGACTCGGAATCTTTGTTGTAATCAGCCAGATTCTCTGGATCTGTTATATTTGTATACGGAACAGCATAGTACATTTCCGCAATTCCTGAGTTCGCGCTTGAATCATCAGAAACCTGTCCGCTAAGCACAATATCGCCAGTAAGCTCATCGTTTGAAGAATGATTTAACTTGGAAATCGAAGTCGGCGCAGTGTTGTCAATAATTATTCCCAAAGACATAGTTTTCGGCTTTTCCGCCTTGTCCTTCGCCTCAACTTCGATTGTGTAAGACTTGGTCGGAACTGATTTATCCGTCGGATTCAAGTCAATTGTGTCCGACTCAAAATAATAGTAAGTTTTTCCATCTATGCTTTCAGAAAGCGTTGTCAGTTTGATTGCAGAAGAAGAATCGCCTTTTTTGTAAGTGTATTTCTTTTTAATTTCAGAAATATTTATAGAAACAGACAAATCTTCCTGCTCAGAAACTGTATCATAAGAAAGAATTCTGAATTTTGCGTAACGGTAGTTCACACCGCCAAAAAGCTGGTTGTTGTTCAAATCCTTCCATTCTTCCCAGCTGTTGCCGTCTTTTGAAGTTGCAAATTTAAAGTATTTTATTGTAGGCGGATTTGAGTCAATGCTGAAGCTTATTGCCGAGCAAACTTCATTTTTTCCCTGGTATTGAATTCTAGGGCAAGCCCACTCGTCTTTTGGGTTTGCCGGTTTTGATTCAGCAGAAGTGAACACGCCGTCCGCAGAATCCGTAACTCTAAAGTACAATTTATAGTCGCCGTCAATGTCTGTTCCAGAATATTTGAAAGTCCAGTTAGAGCCATTTAAAGTCGCTTCTTCCCAAGCGGACTCGTCAAGGTTTGCGTAAGATATGCCCGATTTTTTCAGCATTTGAATTTCAATTTTTTTAATTCCGTCGTCATCTGAAATTGTTCCAGAGATTTCGCCGCTAGAAAGCGTTGTGTTTCCGTCCGTGGAAATTGTGCTAAGCTGAATTACCGGGCGGTCAGAATTCTGGTGAATCTTAAGGGCGAGCGTTTTTCCTGCATTCGCACCAGAATCCTGAATTACATTGCCAGCCCTGTCCGTTGCAATAACAATGAATTCTGCTGTTCCTTCGCCTATTTTCTCCGTATCAATTCCAGAAACCTTGAATTTGCCGGTTTCCAGAGAAGTGTCAAAAGTTGCTCCGGTTACGTTTTCAAAAGATGTTCCGCCCGGCTTTTTAACTTTTAACGCCCAGTTCCAGTCTCTGTTTGTGGCAGGCGGATTAAGGTCGTCTACTAAACCTTCTATTGTTATCAGTTTATTTACATCAGAATTTGCCGCCGGCCTTGAATATGTTACCACCGGAGGATTTTTGTCAAATATAAAGTTCGGAAGATCCGTATAAGAAGAATTTCCGGCTACATCTGTAACCTTGATATATAAATCGTATTCTTTTGAATCAAACCTGGAAATATCTATTTCTATTACACCAGAGGCAACTTCAACAGCAGGTGAAAATTCTTTCAGGCCAATCCGTTCCTTCAAGGCGGCAGTTTTGTATATTTCAACAGACTTTACCTTGCTGACTGAATCAGTCGCCTCAAACTTTACAAAAACACTGTCTTTATTCACATAGCCTTTTTCAGGCAGGGCTTGCGCAGGAGGATTTTCAAGATAAATTTCTTTATTTGTAATTAACGGCGCGACCCTGTCTACATTTACCTGAACAGACAGAGGATTGGATATATTTTTAGCTTCGTCAACTGCAACAAGTATTATGGTTGAAGCATTTTCTCCGCCAACATCAACTGTTCCAGAAAAGTTGTTATTTCCAGAAGGCTGAATCGTTGAAATAAGATTTTCTTCAGAGTAGCTTCCTTTATAAAGTTTTATTTCAAAATTATTTTTTTCAGTAACAGGAATTTTTGAATTCGTTCCGTCTCCGCCTTTTAGCGTGAACGAAGAACCTGTAAACCATACATTATCCTGATTATAGACATCACCTGTACCGCCAAGAACATAAGTTTTTGAACCGCCTACTGTCTCACCGGTAATAGAAATATAATCGCTCACAAATACAGGCGGCACATTATCAACCTTGTAGTTTATTTCCAAAGTTTTTTCGCGTCCGTACTTATCTTTTGCAACAAACGTCTTTGTAATGTCGCCGGAATTATTTGTAATCTCTTCTGTAACCCAGGTTTTCTTCGCCGAACAGTCTGTAATTTCAGAAACCTTAGTTTCCGCGCCGCCTGCCTTTTCATAGATTTCAACAGTTCCACTGGAATCTTTTATTTCCCCGGATATTTTAAATTTTTCTTTCGCAAAGCAGCCCGAAGTATATGTCACATCACCTAACTTTAATACAGAAATTTCCGGAACATCGCTGTCGTACGCTATTTTGATGGAAGAATTTCCTCCCGACGGAAATTTAACAGCTTTTCCATTTACATCTGTTACCGTAAACACAAGAGAATGAACGCCATTTCCCAAATCTGAAACATTTATCTGAACATCGGCAGTAGTTGATTTTCCGCCAGTAAGAAGATCCGGTTTTGCAGCGCCATCAACGGTATAGGTTACAGAAGAAACTCCATCATCATCCACAACATTTATAAACAAGATGTCGCTTCCCATTCCAAAAAGATTTTTTCCAACTTTTATCGCATTTTCATCAGTACAAGTAACATCGCCATTGTTGAATTTTAATGTCGGAATATCCGTTTCCTGGCATACAAAAACAGGGTAATCCAAGAAGCCTTCATTTCCTGCCCGGTCTACAGAAACAAGACGAAGGATTATTCCTTCTTTATCCGTAAGTTTAGCTGTATCAACTGTAAACTTAAAGTTGTTCGCAGTAGAATCCTCAACAGAAATTGCATTTTCAGTATTTCCAGTTCCATCGTATGAAAGCTCATGAATAGCCGCCCCGTCAGGAGCAATGCCTGAACCAGTAGCGTTTGCCTTAAAAATCTTAAGAACGGTTGAAACGATTTTATCATTGTCAGAAGAAGTTCCCTGAACTGTAATTTCGCCGTTCACCGCTCCATTTTTATAAACATCAGGAGTGTCGGCATAACCTAAAACAAGCGGCGAAACCTGAGAAAAATCAGGCTTTGGTGCGTCTTTGTCTAAAACAACCGAAACAGAAACTGATGCTGTCTGCCCCGCTTTGTCTTCCGCCGTAAAAGTGTAAGAACCGGAAGCAGAAAGTTCATCTGTTACAAAATCCGCTGACGTCCATTCCTTGTTCGCTCCAGTAACTTTGTTCAAGGCAGAAGAAGTTGCCTTGCCAGAAATCTTGTAGTTACCCTTTACATAATAAATGGAATCGATTTGTTTTGAATCCCCGGATATTTCTATGGAATCAATTGTCGGAGCGTTTTCAATAATCTTTACCTTGCGTTTTGAATCATTCGTTATGACCGAAGTATTATTTGCAGCGTCCGTCGCCCTAAAACATACTTCAACATCGTTTTCTGCAATATCCTTAAAATCAATATTCGCATTAAATGTTTTTTGCGCAGGAATAGAAGTCCATTCAACAGGAGTTTCTCCAGATTTTACAATAGAATATTCCAAAGATTTCAAAGCGTTTTCTTCTTTTACTGTTCCTGAGAATGAATGAAGAGTTGTCTTTGTTTTTCCAATATACGCCTCTACAGTAGAATCATCAATATTTACAACAGGTGGTGTATAATCGGTTAGAAATTCAACAAAATCCTTTGTCTCACGACTAAATCTGTCTGTCACAACGTATTCTATCTTATAATTTACGCCCTCGCCCTTTGTTATTCCTGAGCCAGCTTTCGGATTTCCATTTCCAGACAAATCAACATTATAAGAAATCTTATCTTCCCATGTTCCGTCTGCGTTTACTTTAACTGTGTTTTCACCACGCTTTAAAACAGAGCCAGAAGAAGCGCCATCAAGCTTAAACTGACCGGAAACTGTTCCTTTTACAGTAAAGTCTTTTGCCTGGTAGCTTGCAGTATTTTTTAGCGGATTTGTAAACGTAATTGAAGGCGCGCTGTTGCTTATACAAACTGCGAACGGTTCAAGTTCTGTTTGTTTGCCGTTTATATCCGTTGCAATCATCTTCATTTTGTAGTTGCCTTCGGCAAGAACATTTCTGCCAGAATCCTTTAATTCCTGATTAAATGACCATGAAGTCTTTCCTTTACAGTCTATAGGATTGTTCAAGAGAGAGGTAAAAACGCTTTCCGTATACTTTGCATACTGAATATCTATCGTTTTTATACCGTCATCATCAACAACTGAGCCGGTGATTTTGTTATTTCCCGTCTGATCAAAAAGGTTTTTTCCTACTGCAATGCCATCTTCTGTTGTTACAGTCAGCTCCGCATTGGAAAGATTTACCCGCGGATAATCCGTAAGCTGACTTATTACAAGAGGCTTTCCGTTTTCGTCGGGGTACTTGTATTCGTAGTCGGTCTTGTTTCCGGCGCGGTCAAAAACGGTAAATTTAAGCTCAAGGTTCTTGCCTTCAAAATCAACCGCATTTCCGTTTTTATCTGTTTTTGTATCAATCGTTATTTTTATCTGAGAAGAAGATAAAACTCCGCCGGCGATTTCTGTTTCGCCGCACATAGCCTTCCACGAACCTTTGTCAAACGCATCGTTGTCAGAAACATTGCCAGAAACAGTTATAACATCATTTACGTAACCAACATTTGGTTCCGCCTTTAGAGTTCCCCCCCCCCCCCCCCACGGCAATTGTTGTCTCGGAGTCAAAAACAACAACGTTGTCCACGGAATTTATCTGAACCTTAGGATTTTCCTTGTCAAAAATAACTGTAATTTCTTTATAGGTTTCATTTGAAATTTCATCGGTTGCATAAAGCGCAACAGTGTATGTATCGCTTTCTTTATTGTTAAAATACGCTCCCGGAACAGTAATAGACCAGTCTTTTTCTGAATTGCTTTTTGTAGTAAATTTGTTATCGCGGTTTGCATACTGAGTCTTATCTCCGTTTACAACCGGCCAAAGCGTAACGTGTCCTTTTTTAGAGCCGGAACGGCTTTCCGCAGTTCCATAAATAACCAAATCAACGGCAGTTCCAGAATTATTCTTTTTAATGTAAACAGTCGAGCCGGAATTTGTCGAACTATATTTTGTTATCTTTACATCCGGCGGCGTAGAACCTGTCTGAACAGAAAAACGATACGCCTTTGAACCATTGTAAAATTCAAGTCCGGCCTTATCGTGACCTTTCAGTTCTATTCCGTAGCACTGCGCGACTTCTACATATTTTGAGCTTAACGTTACGCGCCCGGTATAGTTTGAACCGTTTTTTGTCCATTCACACGGAATTTCTTTATCTTCATTTTTTTCGGCTTCCGTATCCAGAATACGGATTCCATTTTCGTCCGTTTTAAACAAAACTACTTTAAATGAATCTGCTTCCAGAGGCGCTTCGCTCAGACCGCTCTTTGCAAGCAGGGTTATGTTTCCCGATGTAGAAATTTTTCTTTCTTCCCACTTTTTTTCAGAGGTAAAATCAAATGCGTCAAAACTTGTAATTTCATAACTTGGATTGTTCTTTGGATTCAGGAAAAATGTTCCTACAGGCTTTATTTTTAACGCTTTTGTTCCTGATGTTTCCGCCGCTCTGGAAGAATCGTCCGCTCCTGAACCTTCATATTCATCGTCAGAATCGTGCTTGAATTTTTCCAGCGATGACAAAATCGTTTTTTCATGGTCGGTAAGCTCTCCGGTTTTTCCGGCCTGTTTTTTTACAATTTCATAAAGGTCTGAATTTCCAATTGAAAATTTATTATTTACATCCGTATAAATTTCATCTTTTAAATAGTAACATTCGCTTATATTTCCGCGTTCATTAATTACAGCAGAGCCTTTATATGTTCTTGCAGAATCTGAAACAGTGATTTTAAATTTTCTGTATTTTGTGTCTACTACGCTGCCTGCCGCTCCATAAATCTTTTTGTAAAACTGATTTGAATCAGTAAGATTTTCCGTTCCATCAGTGTATTCACCGATTATAATTCCAAGCGAAGGCGGAATATTTGAAAGCTCCCTGTATGCAAGGAACTTATCGTTCTCATCAAAAACCGTAAAAACCAGCTTTGAACCGCTGTCGTTGTCCGTAACCGAAAAATCGCTTACAGAACCTTGAATTTTTATTGTAGCGCCAAAGCCACCAGCTTTTTCAAGCGGAGTATCTTTGTTTTCAACTGTGCCGGGATTCGTCAGGACAATCATCGGGGGAGTATTGTCTATGCGCAGCGTCATTTTGTCTTCCTGCTGCCTTCCGGAAGAATCAGTCGCAACAGCCGTAACAAAATATGTGCCGTCCGTCAACGGATATTTTCCTTTTTCGGAGTCGTATTCATTTATTCTTGCAGACCAGGAGTTCTTGTCCTGCGCCAGCGTAGCCGTAAATTTCTCAACATGCTCCGACTCGCTGTTCTGAAAAGCAAGGGTTACGGATTTCATCGAGGTTTCATCGTGGCATTTTCCGCTTATAACAAAATCTTCTTTTATTACAACATTTTTTGGCGGATATTCAATAGAAATTGTCGGCTTTTCTGTATCAACAGCCTCGCCCAAACCAACATCACAGGCTGAAAAAACAACAGCAAAAAAAGCCAGAAAAGACACAAACGCGATTCTAAGAAAATTGAACTTCATACACATGTTCCCCACAAATAAAGAAAACCTAATCTCTCACTCATCGGTAGAATAATGTATAAACTTTAATTCGCTACAATACCAGTCTAATTATACAAATAATTTAAAGCAAAGTCAAATTCGGTGGAATTCAGGGCAAACGCATTATAAATGTATTCAGCAAAAAACTTGCTCCCAGTCACGG
>OIWT01003876.1_pt1 | contig 12963 bp, 10 predicted proteins | sample 1587701 | NCBI WGS metagenome assembly OIWT01 (sample SAMEA3888904, study PRJEB22519) | human gut metagenome | biome: human gut; feature: human-associated habitat; material: faeces | place: Denmark | collected 2009
CCATAAGGAAGGCGGGATGGTTAAATTCCAATGGAGCAGTGAAGCACACTGCCGCCTGTGAGAAATCCTACATCTCTGGGGTGATAAGAAAAAGTACAGAGAAACCATATTTTCAGAAAGCGCTGCCGGGTGCTGTATCAGCATGATACCTGGCAGGCTTTATCCATATCAGTGTATGGAGATTGGAGACAACAGCATATGAAAGAAAACTGGGTTTATCGGCGAGGTGATTTATATCTCGCCAATCTCGGTGTTCCGGTCGGATCAAAGCAGGGCGGTGTTCGTCCTGTTGTGGTTCTTCAGAATGATGTCGGCAATTATTATGCGCCGACGATCACGATTGCTCCGCTGACATCGAAAATTGAGAAGAAGCGAAAACAGCCAACGCATTTCTTTCTCCGTAAAGCAAAGGGACTGGCAAAACCGTCTATGGTATTGGCAGAACAGCTCGACACCTGCGACAAGATATGCGTGATTCGCTATCTTGGGCGGGTAAGTAAGGGGCAGATGCGTGGGATTGATGAAGCTGTAAGGATTCAACTTGGATATTACATTCCGGAACAAGCAGAGAAAAAAAGGCAGGGCAAATGCCGAAAGGATGGCGAAGAAGGCGATGGATAAACTGATTACAAGGAAAGAAGCAGCCAGTATACTGGGAATCAGCGTAAAAACACTGGATGCTGCAAGAACAGACGGTTTGATCTCCTATGTTCAGTATGTGGAAAACGGCTGCGTTTATTTCACGGAAGTGGGGATTCAGGAGTACATTGCAAAATGTACGCACCGTGCAAAACCGATGGAACGTGCTGCGACATATCGCAAACCTCGAAGCTTTCGGCGGTGAAAATCGACATCGTTGAGTATGGACGATGAATCCGCAATAATGAAAGCATCAACAGGATTGGAGGTAATGATATGGCGGCAAGAAGAATGATGCTTCCCGATTATGGTACGGTGAGTATGAAGGGAACGCAATATTATCGAACCCGTGTAACAGATCAGCAGGGACGGCGGGTTTCCTTATATGCAAGAACGAGAGAGGAACTGTACCAGAAGGAACAGGAAGCGATCCAGCAGATTGAGAACAAGACGTATCGCCGCAGTACACCTACAGTGGAGGAGTATTGCGAGAAATGGCTGCTGATGCAGTCGGCACAGATCAGGATGACAACGCTGATTGACTATACATCGAAAGTGAAGAACTACATCATCAAGCCATTGGGCGATATGCATATGGGAGATGTAACAGCAGATGACATTCGCCTGGCACTGTTGGCGGCATCGAAAAAGTCGGCATCCGTGTACAAATCAGTGAATGTTCTATATAAGTGTATTTTCACGGCAGCAATGGAGAGTAAGATCATTGATGAGAATCCGACCATCTATCTGAAGAAGAATGTGGGCGGGATTCCCCAGAAGGACCGCCTCCCGCTTACGGATGAGCAGGTGGATAAGCTGCTGGATGCCATTTACGGCTTACCGCCGTATGTGTTCGTGATGCTGGGGCTGTACGCAGGATTGCGGAGAGAAGAAATCCTCGGACTTCAATGGGATTCGGTGTATCTTGATTGCGAGGCTCCGTACCTTACCGTTCGGAGAGCCTGGCATACGGAGCATAATCGTCCGGTGATTCTGACAGAGCTGAAAACAAAGGCAGCGCATCGGAATGTCCCTCTGCCGGACAATCTTCTGGAATGTCTGAAAGAGGCGAAGAAGACATCGACATCGGATTTTGTGGTTGCAAACCGGGATGGAGACCCGTTGTCCTATACGCAGTTCAAGAGATTATGGCAGTATATCGTAACCCGTACCACCAAGGAACGCTGCTATTACCGCTATGAAGATGGCAAGAGGGTGAAGCATACGGTGAAGCCGGTTCTGGGGCAAAAGGCAGCACACAATGGAAATGTGGTTTACAGTCTGGACTTTGAGGTGACTCCGCATCAGCTGCGGCACACCTACATTACGAATCTGATTCATGCTTCGGTTGATCCGAAGACGGTTCAGTATCTTGCCGGTCATGAAAGCAGCAAGATCACCATGGATATTTACGCCAAGGTGAAATATAATCGCCCAGAGCAGCTCGCAGGAGTGCTGGAAGATGCTTTTGCATCGTGGGATTAAGAGTAAATCAGAAAGAAATTAGGGCAGGGATGGTCAAAAATCCCTGCCCTTTTTACATACATTCGACATCCTTGAAGGAAGTGCTGTACGCCATGATAATAAAAGTGACAACACGCAATGTATGAAGATAGATAGGAGGAGAACACATGGCTAAAGGGAAAAAGCGTCCTGCTGAACTTCCGGAATACGGAACAGTGATGATGAAAGGGGTACAGTATTACCGCACCCGGATTACAGATGCAGACGGAAAGAGAGTGGCGATTTATGGGCTGACACGCGAAGAATTGTATGACCGGGTGGAAGATGCCCAGAAGAAAATCGCGGAAGTGGTTTTCCATAGAGAGAATCCGACCGTGGAAGAGTACTGTGAAAAATGGTTGCTGATGCGGTCTGGAACGGTAAGAACTAATACGTTGGAAGGATACGCACGGATGGTGAATCGGTACATCGTGGGTCCGATTGGACAGATGTATATGGACGAGGTGACCACAGATGACCTGCGGCTGCTGATGGTTCCGTTATCAAAAGGTTCTTCCGGAATGTATGGTCAGCTCAATATGCTGATTAAGAACATTTTTAATTCAGCAGAAGAGAGCAAGGTGATTAAAGAGAATCCATCCAAAACGATTTGCGCAAGAGGCGGAAAGCCAGCGAAACGGCGCGAGGCTTTGACGGATGAACAGACTGCCATTTTGCTGGATAGCATTCGTGAGCTTCCACCGTATGTCTTCGTGATGATCGGTTTGTACGCGGGATTGCGTAGAGAAGAGATCCTTGGATTAAAATGGGACTGCGTATTCCTGGATGAAAAAACGCCGTACATTTCGGTAAGGCGTGCATGGCATGTGGAAGGCGGTGAGCCGGTAGTCAACACGCTATTGAAGACACCGGCAGCAAAACGAGATGTTCCGATTCCAAAATGCCTGGTAGCCTGTCTCAAGGAAGAAAGGGAAAAATCAGAATCGGAATATGTGATCTCGAATTCGAAGGGAACTGTTTTGACGGAAACACAGTTTGTGAGAGTCTGGAAGTACATAACAGTCCGTTCTACTGCAGAACGCTGTTATTACACTTATGTAAATGGACAGTCCATCAAGCATAGAATAAAGCCAAGGCTTGGTGAGCATCAGCCGAATAATCCCAAACTGGTGTATACGATGGACTTCAAGGTGACTCCGCACATGCTGCGGCACACCTACATCACCAATCTGATTTACAAAGGTGTTGATCCTAAGACGGTGCAGTATCTGGCAGGCCATGAGAACAGCAAAACGACTATGGACATCTATGCGAAAGTCAAGTATAATAAACCTGAGGAATTAAGCAGCGTTGTGAATGCTGCATTCGGGCTGCGTTAAACTGCACCAAAAATTTCGCGATTTCGTGGGTTTACCTATGGGTTTACTGAGAGAGGAAAGCCCGAAAAACCGCATGAATACTGGTCTTTTTGGATCAAGGTCAGGTGAGTACGGTCTGAAGGCTGCACGTCGTGCACCCCAGTTCAGCAAGCGCTGATTTACCCCGTATCGCAAACCTGGCAGTTCTGCTTCGGCAGAACTGCTTTTTTATTGCTCTTTTTCCTGCTGAACTGGGAGGCACGACGACCGGAACGGCAGGCCGGACCGTGTGCAAGTCCTGTACCGCCCACCACAAAAAATCCCCAGACCAAATGGTCTGGGGATCATGGTGGAGCATTGTCCACAGCACTCGAACCCGAACCGTTTATTCCAGATACTGCGGAAGATTCCACGAACCGCGCAGTACACGGTGAATTTCCACGGTTCTGGCATAGTCGTTGACCTGATAAAATACAAGATATTGCTCAACGACCATTTGGCGATATACCGGGTCAAGAGGATAGATTTCACACATCTTCGGGTTATCGCCCAGTTTTGTGATTTTATCCCGCATCTCTTTCAGCACCCGGCTAGCGGTTTTGGGATAAAATCCAGAAAGATACCGGGCGATATCGTTCAGGTCCTGCACGGCAAGGGGCAGATATTTGATTTTATACGTCATACTGTTCATGGAGCGTCTCCCATACACTTTCGTGGTCTGCCCACTGCGTGCTGGGGTCAGCCGCCTGCTGTTTTGCCTTGGTGAGTGCCTCGGCAACATAGCGCTGGTGCAGGAACTCCTCGTACTTGGCATAGTCCTCAATGTTGATGAGAACGGATTCTCCACGGCCATGATTTGTGATGATCACATGGTCGTGGTCTTTAAGCATATCCGAAATTTCAGCGTAATGGTTGCGCAGATCGCGGGATGGGCGGACAAATGTCTGCATCATGGAAAAACACCTCCTGTCAGAGATATTGTATCACAAGATGACTACAACTACAATGGCAATGACAGAGCAAGAACCGTCCCGTGGCCGCAGATTTTCAATTCTTGAAAATTTCTTGCCCATCCGGGACTGCACTTCTGCAACGCGCCCACGTTTTGAAGTAGCCCTTGTCGGGGCAAAGCCCCTCCATCTTGCTTGCGCAAGACCGGGCTGCCACTCAAACGCCCCGCTGGGGCGTTCGTTGCTTCGCAAACGCGGTCTTGTTGGGGCGTGCCTGCCCCAAACCCTGCTGGAAACGCGTGCGACAAGCTGAGAGTTCGTCATCTCCTGATTCAAATCCGTTTTTGGGGGCTATTTCACGATTTCAGAAACAGACGGTGCAGGGACTTGGCAAACCCGCCGTGATTGCGCTATAATGGAGCCGTAATAATTCCACAAAGGTGTGGTAAGGGAGGTGCGGTCATGATCCGGGTGGCGATCGTAGAGGATGACGCGGAGGTACAGGGGGTATTGCAGGAGTATGTCCGGCGGTATACCCGGCAGTACGGGACAGAATTTGAAGTAACGCTCTTTGCGGACGGGGTGGACATTCTGGACGACTACCGCGCGGTCTACGATATTATTTTTCTGGATGTGGAGATGAAACATCTGGACGGCATGACCACGGCAGAGCGCATCCGGCAGATGGATGCAGAGGTGATCCTGATCTTCATCACCAACATGGCCCAGTATGCCATCCGGGGCTACTCTGTGGGGGCCTTGGATTATGTACTGAAGCCGGTGCCCTACTTTGCCTTTTCCCAGCAGCTGATGAAGGCGGTGACCCGGCTGGAAAAACGGGCAAAGCACTACCTGACCGTCCCGGTGGAGGGAGGCCTGCGGCGGCTGGATACCGCCAGCATCTACTACCTGGAAAGTGAGGGCCATCGGGTCCACTTTTACACTGACGAGGGGGATTTTTCGGCCCCGGGTGCGCTCAAGACCTTTGAAGAAAAGCTGGCTGCCTGCCCCTTTGCCCGGTGCAACAGCGGTTATCTGGTAAACCTGGTCCAGGTCCGTGGGGTGCAACAGAACACCGTAGAGGTGGGCCCCTACGAGCTGCAGGTGAGCCGCCCCAAGCGCAAGAGCTTTCTGGCGGCCCTTACCGATTACATTGGAGGGGAGGGGTCCTGATGGCACTGCCGGATATCCCCCGGCTGTACACCGCCCTGGCCGAGTGCCTGGCGGTGCTGTTGTTTACCCCGGGGCTGGTGGCCCGGTTCTCCCGGAGGGCCACGGCGGCTATTACCCTGGTGTGGGCGGTGGTGCTGTCAGTCTTTTTGGGGCTGACAGACAATGTGCCGGGGCCTTTTTGGATCCCCTGCATGGTCACGGCCATTGGCCTCTCCTACCTATATTTGTGGGGCACCTGGAGCATCACCCTGCTGGAGGCCGGGTATCACTGTGCCCGGGCCTTTATCGTGGCAGAGTTTGCCGCCAGCATCGAGTGGCAGTTCCACTGCTACCTCTGGCCCAGCCGGAGCCCGGTCCACCCCTTGTCCCTGGTGCTGCTGGGGGTGGTGTATGGGGTGGTGTTCGGGGTCCTCAGTGGGCTTCAGCACAAACTCCCCCAGCCTACAGAGCATCTGCAGATCAGCGGCAGTGCGGCCCTGACAGCGGTGATGCTGGCGCTGACCGCCTTTGCGGTGAGCAATCTGGGCTTTTTGCCGGGCAGCGAGATCAACATGAGCGTCTTTTCCATCCGCACCCTGGTGGATTTTTCCGGGGTGCTGGTGCTGGCAGTGCAGCATGAGCAGCTGCGAGAAAACACCCTCCACAACGAGCTGGCCGCCATGGATAAGGTGCTGCATCGGCAGTACGAGCAGTACAAGCGCAGCAAGGAGGGGGTCAAGCTCATCAATCGGCGGTACCATGAGCTGAAGCTCCAGCTGGCCATTATCCGGCAGGAACAGGACCAGGCCAAGCAGAACGCTGCCCTGGAGGCCATTGAGGAAAACATCCGCCAATACGAGGCGGAGAATAAGACCGGCAACCCGGTGCTGGATACCATTCTGACTGCCAAGACCATGGAGTGCCAGCAGGAGAACATCAACATCACCTGCGTGGCCGATGGCCGGATGCTGGGGTTTTTGACCATCCGGGAGCTGTGCACCATCGTGGGGGTGGCCCTGGACAACGCCATTGCCGCCGCCCGGGCCCAGCCGGACCCGGAAAAGCGGCTGGTAAAGGTGGCGGTGTACGCCCAGGGGGGCTTTGTGATGCTGCGGTTCGAGCACTACACCGAGACACCGCCGGAGCTGGGCCCCGACGGCCTGCCGCTCCAGGACCCGGACCTGAAAAGCCTCCGCACCGCCGCCCAGCAGCATGGGGGCAGCATGACCCTCCATTGGGAGAACAATTGGTGCACCCTGCGGATCCTGTTCCCCCTGCCCGAAAACAAATGATCGGCCCTAGAAAGCATCTGCGCCCTTCCCACCCTGGCCCCAAGGCCCGGCGGAGGGGCTGCAGGTGCTTTTTTCACCTTCTGGCAGCCTGCACAAAAACCTGCAGGGCTTATTTGTGCACAAGCACAATAAAAATTGAAACCATTTTGAAACTTTTGCAAATCGTGCATCGGAAACGACAATTTATGAAGAAATTGAAAATTTTCGTTGCGCTTCTGATATCATAAAATCAAGCTGGCAGGGGCGTACCCTCTGCCCATGTACCACCCAAACGAAGGAACTAAGGAGGAGAAAATTATGTTGTCCATCAATATGGATGACGTCATCAAGGTCCTCAACTCGATCAAATCGCAGTTGATCGGCTTTGGTGTCGTGGCAGTTCTGCTGATCGCAGTCATGATTGCTTGCCGCAAGCAGAGCAAGGCCAAAAAGTATATGATCCGCTGGCAGGCAGGCCTGGGCCTGGTGCTGGCACTGGCCATTACCGTAAACCTGATCCTTACCGGCCCCATGTACACCATGGCGACCCTGGCCACCGGTGGCGGTAAGGTCAGCGAGGAGAACGTGGCCACCGCTACCCAGCTGTGCGAGAACATTGCCGATGAGGGCATCGTCCTGCTGGATAACGACGGCACCCTGCCCATGGCCAAGAACAGCAAGCTGAACGTTTTTGGCTGGGCTTCCACCAACCCCTGCTACGGCGGCACCGGTTCCGGTGCTCTGTCCGACGCTTACCCCACCGTCACCCTGCTGGAGGGCCTGAAGAACGCCGGCTTTGAGCTGAATACCGAGCTGTCCGACTTCTACACCTCCTACCGTGCTGACCGCCCGGTGGTGGGGATGTTCTCTCAGGACTGGACCCTGCCGGAGCCGGAGGCTGCACAGTACACCGACGAGATGATGAACAACGCCAAGGCCTTCTCTGATACCGCCATGGTGGTCATCACCCGTGTGGGCGGCGAGGGCGCCGACCTGCCCACTGATGTGTCCCAGGTCACCTACGACGCTGGCCACAGCTACAACGACTTTGAGCCCGGCGACCACTACCTGCAGCTGTCCAAGACCGAGAAGGACATGATCGACCTGGTCTGCAAGAACTTTGACAAGGTCATTGTGGTCTACAACGGTGCCAACGCCATGGAGCTGGGCTGGGTCAAGGACTACAGCCAGATCAAGAGCGTTGTCTGGTGCGCCGGCACCGGCCAGAGCGGCTTCAATGCTCTGGGCTCCATCCTCTGCGGCGATGTGAACCCCTCCGGCCGTACCATTGATACCTTTGTGTACGACCTGACCCAGACCCCCACTGCCAACAACTTTGGCAACTTCAACTACACCAACATGGATGAGTTCAAGGCCAGCTCCTTTGGTGCTGACACCATCCCTGCTTTCGTGAATTATGTGGAAGGCATCTACGTGGGCTACAAGTTCTACGAGACTGCTGCCGCAGAAGGTCTCATCGACTACGACAAGACTGTGGTGTACCCCTTCGGCCGCGGCCTGAGCTACACCACCTTCACCCAGACCCTCAACAGCGTTACCGAGGCTGACGGCACCATCACTGTGGATGTCACCGTCACCAACACCGGCTCTGCTTCCGGCAAGGAAGTGGTGGAGGTCTACTACAATCCTCCCTACACCAACGGCGGCATCGAAAAGGCCACTGCAAACCTCATCGGCTTTGCCAAGACCTCTGAGCTGGCTCCCGGCGCATCCGAGGACGTCACCGTGACCTTCCAGGCCGAGGATATGGCCTCCTACGACACCTACGGCAAGGGCTGCTATGTGCTGGAAAAGGGCGATTACGTCATCAGCATCAACGCCGACTCCCACACCGTTCTGGATTCCAAGACCTACACTGTGGATTCCGACATCGTCTACGACGCTTCCAACAAGCGTGACAGCGATGTGGAGGTGGCCGACAACAAGTTCGACTTTGCCGAGGGCAATGTGACCTACCTGTCCCGTGCCGATGGCTTTGCCAACTACGCTGAGGCTACTGCCGCTCCTGCCGACTTCGAGCTGCCTGCAGAGGCTAAGGCAACCTTCTACAACAACTCCAACTGGAACCCTGAGGACTTCAACAACGCCGACGACGTGGCCCCCACTACCGGTGCCAAGAACGGCCTGAAGCTGAAGGACATGGTGGGCGTGGACTACAACGACGCCCAGTGGGATACCTTCCTGGATCAGCTCACCGTTGCTGACATGGACAAGCTCATTGCTCTGGGCGGCTACCAGTCTGCGGCTGTGGATTCCATCGGCAAGGTGCAGGCTGTTGACTGCGACGGCCCTGCCTCCATCAACAACAACTTCACCAAGCAGGGCTCCATCGGCTTCCCCTCTGCTGTGATGATCGCAGCTACCTGGAACACTGATCTGGCCCACGACTTTGGTACCTCCATCGGCAAGATGGCTGACGATATGGGCGTTTCCGGCTGGTACGCACCGGCTATGAACATTCACCGCTCCGCCTTTGCAGGCCGCAACTTCGAGTACTACTCTGAGGACGGCGTGCTGTCCGGCGCAATGGCCTCCAACGCTATCATGGGCTCTCAGGAGCAGGGCGTCTACGCCTTCATGAAGCACTTTGCTCTGAACGATCAGGAGACCAACCGCTGCGGTATGCTCTGCACCTGGTCCAACGAGCAGGCCATCCGTGAGATCTACCTGAAGCCCTTTGAGGAGTGCATCAAGGCAGCTGACTGCCACGCCGTCATGTCCTCCTTCAACTACATCGGCAATACCTACGCAGGCAACTGCGACGCTCTGCTGAACAAGGTCCTCCGTGGTGAGTGGGGCTTTGTGGGCATGGTGCTGACCGACTACTACGGTGTGTACGGTTACCAGGATGCTGACCGCCTGATCCGCAACGGCGGCGACTTCTGCCTGGTGAACTACGACACCGAGACCAATCACCTGACCGACACCACCAGTGCCACCGCTCTGGTGTCTGCACGGCAGGCCTGCAAGAACATCCTGTACACCGTGGCAAACTCCCGTGCCTACTACCCCGAGAACCTGAACCCCGGTATGCCCGGTTGGGAAAAGGTCATGATCGGTGTGGACGTTGTTCTGGTGGCTGCTCTGGTGGCCCTGGAAGTCCTGGTGGTCAAAAAGGGTTATGCCAAGCGCAAGGAAGAGGAAGTCAACGCCTGATCCTACCAGGCACTGCACTCTGAAATGACGCAGCACCGGAATTGAACCGATACCAAAAGGCCCGCTGCGTAAAAACAGCGGGCCTTTTGGAGCCTGAGAAAGCAAAGAGGAATATGCCATGAACTATGCAGATATCATCAGCAGTTTGAACCTGGAACAAAAATGTGCGCTGCTCTCGGGCGAGACGGTGTTTACTACCCGGGCTCTGCCGGGCAAGGGCATCCCTGCCATTACCCTGTCCGACGGCCCCAACGGCGTCCGCAAGCAGGCCGGTGCTGCCGACCATCTGGGCCTGAACCCCAGTGTGCCGGCCACCTGCTTCCCCACCTCGGCCACCGTGGCCAACAGCTGGGACCCTGCCCTGGGCCAGGCTGTGGGCCGGGCCATGGGCGAAGAAGCTGCTGCCCAGGGGGTATCGGTGCTGCTGGGCCCCGGCCTGAACATCAAGCGCAGCCCCCTGTGCGGCCGGAACTTTGAGTATTTCTCTGAGGACCCCTATCTGGCCGGCAAAATGGCCGCTGCCTACGTCCGGGGCATCCAGGAAAACGGCATTTCCGCCTGCCCCAAGCACTTTGCGGCCAACAGCCAGGAGCTGCGGCGCATGGCCTCGGATTCCATCCTGGACGAGCGCACCCTCCGGGAGATCTACCTGACGGGCTTTGAGATGGTGGTCAAAGAGGCTAAGCCCAAGACCATCATGTCGGCCTACAATCTGGTCAACGGCACCTACGCCAACGAGAACGCCCACCTGCTGCAGGATATCCTGCGGAAGGACTGGGGCTTTGAGGGGGCTGTGGTCACCGACTGGGGCGGCTCCAACGACCATGCCCTGGGGGTCAAGAACGGCTCCACCCTGGAAATGCCCTGCCCGGGCGACGACTCCATCCGGGAGCTGGTAAAGGCTGTGGAGACCGGCAAGATCACCGAGGCCGACGTGGACGCCCGGCTGGAGGAGCTGCTGGAACTGGTGTTCACCACCAAGGCAGCGGTGGACGCTGCCCCCAGCAAGTTCGACGCTGCCGCCCACCACGCCCTGGCCCGGCAGGCCGCTGCCCAGAGCATCGTGCTGCTGAAGAACCAGGACAGCCTGCTGCCCCTGGCCAAGGGGGAGACGGTGGCGGTCATCGGCGACTTTGCCAAGACCCCCCGGTACCAGGGTGCCGGTTCCAGTGCCGTCAACTCCATCCAGGTGGACTCCTTCCTGGACTGCCTGGCAGAAAGCGGCCTCAACAGCGTGGGCTACGCCCAGGGCTTTGACCGCCAGGGCAAGGCCGACCAGGCCCTGCAGGACGAGGCTGTGCTGCTGGCCAAGAACGCCAAGGTCGTGCTGCTGTGCATGGGCCTGGACGAGATCAAGGAGAGCGAGGGCATCGACCGGGCGGATATGCAGCTGGCCCAGAACCAGCTGGATCTGCTGGCTGCCGTGGCCGCTGTAAACCCCAACGTGGTGGTGCTGCTGAGTGCCGGCTCCTCCCTGGAAAGCCAGTGGATCAAGGACTGCAAGGCCCTGGTCTACGGCTGCCTGGGTGGCCAGGCCGGTGCCGGTGCCCTGGTGGAGGTGCTGACCGGAGCCCAGAACCCCAGCGGCAAGCTGGCCGAGACCTGGGCCTGCCGCTACGCCGACACCCCGGCCCGGGAAAACTTTGGGGGCCAGGGCCGCACCGTGGAATACCGGGAGAGCCTGTATGTGGGCTACCGCTACTACGACACCGCCGGGGTGCCCACGGCCTTCCCCTTTGGCTACGGCCTCAGCTACACCAGCTTTGCCTACAGTGACCTGCAGGCCGACGCCCAGGGCGTTACCCTGACGGTCACCAACACCGGCAGCTGTGCCGGTGCCGAGGTGGTGCAGCTGTATGTGGCAAAGCCTGACGCAAAGATCTTCCGCCCTGCCAAGGAGCTGAAGGGCTTTGCCAAGGTGGAGCTGGCTGCCGGGGAAAGCAAGACCATTACCATCCCTCTGGACGACAAGGCCTTCCGCTACTGGAACGTCAAGACCGATCGGTGGGAGGTGGAGGGGGGCAGCTACCAGCTGCTGGTAGGTGCCTCCAGTGCCGACATCCGGCTTACCGCCGTGGTGACGGTGGAGGGCACCAACGCCCCGGACCCCTACGCCGGGCTGGCCCTGCCCCACTACAGGACCGGGGATGTGGCCCAGGTGCCGGATGCAGAGTACGAGGCCCTGCTGGGCCGTCCCCTGCCGGAAGGCAAGGTCCGCATCGACCGGAACATGACCCTGGGCGAGATGGGCCACGGCCGCAGCCCCCTGGGCTGGATCGCTGCCGCTGTGCTGGGTGCCCTGCTGAACCGCAGCATCAAAAAAGGAAAACCGGACCTGAACATCCTGTTCCAGTACAATATGCCCCTGCGTGCTTTGGCTAAAATGACCAATGGTGCCATCAGCATGGGCATGGTGGACGGCATCGTCATGGAGCTGAAGGGCTTCTGGATCATCGGCATTCTCCGGGTGATCTGGGAGGCTCTGAAGAATGTGGTGCTGAACAGCCGTATGGAAGAACGCCTGAAAAACAGCTGAGAGGAGCCAACCTATGAACTTCTGGAATAACTTTGCGGCCAAGCACCCGGCCGCTGCCAAGTGGGTGCGTGAGGGCGGCCTCTTTGTCATCGTGTCCAACCTCATCACCGTGTTCAAATACCTGCTGCTGCAGTTTTTGCCAAAGGCCTTTGCCAGTCTGCCGGTGGTGGACTTTGGCTGGCCCGGCATCGACATCACCCTGTTTGGGGAGACCTTCAAGTGGAATATCCTGGGCTACGACGCCGCCCACGGCGGCCTGCCCTACTTCTGCGCTTATATGATCGCCATGGTCATTGGCGAGTGCATCAACTTCCCCATCCAGCGCAATTTCGTGTTCCGCAGCAAGGGCAACCTGGCCAAGCAGATCGGCTGGTATGTGCTGGCCTTCTGCATCATCACCTGCATCGTCAACTCCA
>OIWT01003877.1_pt1 | contig 12962 bp, 4 predicted proteins | sample 1587701 | NCBI WGS metagenome assembly OIWT01 (sample SAMEA3888904, study PRJEB22519) | human gut metagenome | biome: human gut; feature: human-associated habitat; material: faeces | place: Denmark | collected 2009
AGCGCTTTCTGAAACGCAAAGATGAAGATGGAGAACCGGACGTTCCGCAGCCTCATGTGTATGCCATTGAGGAGAGCAACCGCATCGAAAAACCAGATGTGGAGTATTTCTGCAACGGCAAGCCGGAACTGAAAGATGCTATGCACACTATCCTCACCCAGTTGTATGATGCCAAGGAGTATGGCTCCATCCTCACCATCACCCCGCAGGACTGGGATGCCCTCTATGCCCGGTTTGACGAGGTGGCAGACGAGTCCTCGTTCCATCGAGAGAGTATTCGCAAAAAATTACTCCCATTGGTGCGGGTGGCACAGACGTTGGCGCAGAAATACGATGTGGTCGTCACCAATCCGCCGTATATGGGTGCATCTAATATGAACTCGGATTTATCTGAGTATGTGAAAAAATACTACCCGGACAGCAAGAGCGATCTGTTTGCCGTGTTTATTGAAGTATGCTCCCGTATGGCAAAACAGAACGGTTATCAGGCAATGATCACCCAACACGCATGGATGTTCCTGTCCAGCTTTGAAAAACTGCGGGAGAAGATGATGCTGACTGAAACCGTCAGCATGGCACATCTTGGCGCACGAGCATTTGAAGAAATCGGCGGCGAAGTGGTGCAGACGACCTCGTTTGTGCGTGTGCGGACGCATATTGATAATTTTAAAGGTGTGTATTGCCGCCTGATTGAGCCTACCACCCAGCAGGGCAAGGAAGGTATGTTCCTTGCCTGTGAAAATCGTTATATTGCAAATCAAGATAACTTTGCAAAAATTCCGGGAAGTCCGGTGGCGTATTGGCTATCAGATAAATCAATTGCTGCGTTTGAAAAAGGTTGTGCACTTGGAACCTTAGAAAATGTCTGTGGAGGGTTGACAACAGGCGACAATAATAGATTTTTACGCTTTTGGTTTGAGGTGACATTGTCGTCAATTTCGTTTCAAACAAACTCGATGGAAGAAACTGAAAAATCAAACTTTACATGGTATCCGATGACAAAAGGTGGTGAGTATCGCAAGTGGTATGGCAATAACGAATATGTAGTAAATTGGAAAAACAATGGCGAAGAAATTAAATACTGGGTTACGCATAACCCTAAAGACCCAAATACAAAGCAATGGTCTAGACGACTGTTTAACACTGAAAGCTACTTTAAACATATAATCACTTGGTCTGGAATCTCTAGTGGCGCACCGTCTATGCGTGTTGCAAGTCACTCGATTTTCGGTAGTGGTGCTAAGGCGATTGTATCAGAACGAAAAGATGACTTTTATATTGGATACCTTAATTCTTCTGTAGCACTAATGTATTTGAGAGTCTTAAGTCCAACGCTTAATTATGAATCTGGGCATATTGCCTCGCTACCAATAATCCTAGCGGAAGACGAAGGAATATCGATTGTCGTTCAAAAAAATATAGATTTGTCCAAGCAGGACTGGGACTCCTTTGAAACCTCTTGGGACTTTACCCGCCACCCCTTTATCAAAGCCATTACCAAATACCCCAACATGATGGATATTGGAAACATTTACCTTGCTGAGTGCTATGACATCTGGGCTGGCGAATGTGAAGAACGCTTTGAGAAGCTGAAAGCCAACGAGGAAGAACTGAACCGCATTTTTATTGATATTTACGGCTTGCAGGATGAACTGACCCCGGAAGTAGAAGATAAGGATGTGACCGTGCGCAAAGCGGACCTTGGCCGGGATGTGCGCTCCTTTATCTCCTACGCTGTGGGCTGTATGTTTGGCCGCTACTCTCCCACCTATGATGGTCTTGCGTATGCAGGCGGTACATGGGATGATGGCAAATACAATATCTATAAGCCGGATGCAGACGGTATTATTCCCATCTGTGATGACGAATACTTTGAAGATGACATGGTGGGCCGTTTTGTGGAGTTTGTGCGGGTGGTATACGGTGATAGCTCGCTGGAGGATAATCTGCGCTTTATTGCAAACGCACTGGGCGGCAAAGGACAGCCGAAGGAGGTCGTCCGCAACTACTTCCTGAACGATTTCTATGCCGACCACTGCAAGATTTATCAGAAGCGCCCCATCTACTGGCTGTTTGACAGCGGTAAGAAAAATGGCTTCAAGTGCCTGATTTACCTGCACCGCTACCAGCCGGATACCATTGCACGCATCCGTACCGATTATGTCCACGAGCAGCAGGCGCGCTACCGTACTGCCATCGAAGGTTTGGAAAAACAGGTGGCCGCTGCCACCAGCACCAGCGAGCGTGTCAAGCTGACCAAGCAGCTGAACAAAGTGCAGGCGCAGGACACTGAGCTGCATCAGTATGAGGAAAAAGTTCACGCGCTGGCGGATCAGATGATTAAGATTGATCTGGACGATGGTGTGAAGCATAACTATGAGATCTTTAAGGACGTGCTGGCGAAGATTAAGTGATAAATAATAATAAACAAGAGGTGAAATTGGCGATGAAGCAGAAAGTATTAAAGGGTTTAAAAATAGTAACACGATGGCTTGCATGTGCGAAAAGCGCTTTGGTACTTGGTGTAATTGTTGCTTTGATTACATGGGGGATGCCATTGGCTACGCCCCAATTTGTTGCTAAAGTAAATGGACTTCTTTCTGCATTTGATGGAAACACGGACGTTGTTTCTTTGATGTTTTCGTCAGTTATCTCTTTTGTGGGAATATTTATATCAGCACTGCTGGTTTATATTCAGGTTTACATAAATAGATTTCCGGCAGAATTGGTTTTGAACCAGATAAAACCTCGATATGCCAATTTTGGTACAGCGATTGCCTTATATCTTTTTTTCTGCGTTGTTGAAATGGTAGTGAAAATGGGGCGATTCTCTGATGCTGTACTATCTGTTTGTGGAGTGGGTATATTTATTTGGCTCTTTTATTTTGCATACTCGCTACACTATAAAACATCTTTGACGGAGTGTACCCGTACATATGTTAAAGACATTTTGAATACAGAGAGTTTGCTGGAGGATTCTAAAGCACTAAAAGCCAAATTGAAGATTCTTGAAAAAACATATAATGAGTGTGTCGCTAGAAATGAACTGTATGTGTGCCAAATCATTTGTGAGGAAAGCAATAAGGTTTTCCTTGAGTCAATGAAGGAAAGTCAAACGTCGATTATTAATGGTGATAGCAAATCAAAACAAATTTCCGAGGCAATGGATAATACATTTGAACATTCTATATCTCTTGCGAGAGATACTGAAATGACAGCAGATCGAAAAACACAGACCACTGCAGTTCGAAACGTGGTGTCTCAGCTTACAATGTGCATAAAACTGGGAATGATGGATCAGTACAAAAAATATACCAATAGGTTGATGGGCGAATTGTATTTTTTGTGCAAAAGCGAAAATGGGGAGTTACAGGATCGATATTACCATGCACTTATGGAAATTGTTAGAATAAGTGTAGAATCAAAAAATTCGCAAGAATATTTGAAATGTACTTTAACTTCAATGAAAAGCAATGCCAAATATTTTGGATACTTATCAAATTATGATATGTCGGATGGATATCTTTTTCTTCTAGGCTATTGTATTGAAAAAGATATGGGTGAAGAGTACATAAAGGATTTTGTGAATTTTCTTAAATCTGCAACAGTTGTAATGCCGGATTTTGAAAAGGGTAATCGATCAATAGAAATTGTTCGGAACACAATATTTACAGTGCTGAGAAGAAATAGAAAAGCAGAGATATATATTGTTATTGATTCGTTAGACTTAATAAGACAATTTGCCATAAAAAGCGAAAAATGGACGATTCTAGCAATTCAAATTTTTGTAGAATTCGAAAATGAAAATTTTAAGGATTATTTTGAAATTTCGTTTGAAAAGCATGTGAATTTGTTGACTTCAATCCAAGAGTCATACTCTGATAAATTTTTGAGGACACTTCCTCATCCGAATTTCAAACGTTTCTTAGGTGAAAGCGAAAACCGCATAGAAAGGGTTCAGATTCTCAAAGATTCGTTCATTCAACTGATGAGAGAAGCTTATAGATTAGATATGGCACGGATGAGTTATCAGCTTTTTTATGAATTGCAAGATTGTATTACAGATGAAAATATAACCGAAGCAACACGAGAAAGCTTGATGGAAATATATTTCATTGTGATAGAGCAAAGCTTAATGTCCACTCATGAGGATCTTAATATCTTGATGCTTTCTTGGATGCAGGAAGCGATTGAGATACTTGATCGGAAGAAATTGATGTCTGAAAACCTTGGAGAAGAAATTATAAACATTATAATTGATAAAATTACGCAGACTGGTATGAATGAGGACGTGCGAGAATATTTATTGGGAATGATATCAGGGTGGTCTATTCGATTCGAAAAAGGTAATCCACAAAATTTTGTTTTGATAAATAAACAAATAAGAGTTCTTTTAATAAATGGCTTACACAGCGTTGGTCTTTTTTCGCTGGAAACATTAAACATTGCACTACTGAAAAATATTTCCAATGATTTGGGATGGATGTTAATTAATGCACTCCAACAAGACTATCCCGAGGTACAACTATTACTTGATAGTGTAATCGACCTTTACCGAAAATCTGTGATTTTTGGTGTGGCGTTTAATGTTAGAATTTATTTGCTAACGTTATTCACGACAGTAGGTGCATTTTGCCAAACGGACAGTAAATATAATCCTACTGGAGATGCTGTGATTTCTTTTTTGAAGGAAATACCACATGATATGATTGATCTCGCTATCGATGTTAGAAAAAATGATTATGATGGATGGGATAACGATGAATTCGGAAATATAAAAAATGGAGTAGCAATACTAAAAGGCAAACTGGCAACCTAAAAACACAGGGGCATTTGTAGACAATTAAAAAGGATGATATGTTGTGGAAACAGATAAAATCGTATTAGACCTCAACCGCCGGTTTGCGGTACCGCTGCCGGAATTTTATGAGCGCCGGATCATCTTCTGGCACGATGAAGAAAAGGAGTATGCGGACAAGCTGGATGAGATCCGGCTTGAAAATGCTAAGCTGGTTGCACTGACCGGCAGTAATACCTTTGCGGTCAAAAAAATGCTGTCGGTGGATGACCTGACGAGCAACTATGTTGTCTACTGTCCCATTTCCTACGAGCGGCAGGAGGATGACTGGCTGTTGGATATTGAACTATACAGCGAAAGCTACCGGACGGATGCTGTTTCCAACTGGATGCAGGAACTGGATATCTTGGACAATCCCTCTATGCGCAAGCTGGTGAAGCACTACCGGAAGTTTTTTGGTGCACAGGCTCGTCGTGCCAAAATCATGGCACAGGATAAGATACCTGCCACTCCGGCACAGCTGCACATGGCCGTGATGGCGGCGCTCTGCGGTATGAAAAAAGCACAGCCCAATGAAATCTTGCTGAACGTGCTTCGTGGTGGACTGGATAAAGCGCAGAATCCAATCTATCAGAGTTTTGTGGATTATAGTGCAGAAGAAGCTTTCTGGGCAATGGTTCGGCAGGGCTGTGGCTATGCAGAGGAAGAGCCGGATCTTGGGCAGCTGGCAATTCATCTTCTGTTGACAGCTTCTACGCGCACACTGCGCCCGGAATTTCTGGCAGGGCTTGAGAAGTTTCTTTCCATTCCGCATCAGGCGTACTGCTACGAGCTGGTGTCGGAGTGGCTGCACAGTGATGATTTGCAGCAGCTTTATGACGTGGCCCGCTATGTGGAAGATGAAGCACATCTGCCGCAGAGGCTGGAAAAACTAACGGTTGATGATCTGGCGACAACGGAGTGTTTCCCGTGCATCAACGAGATCATCCTGAGCAAGCTGATGACGGAGATCAGTGACCATATCATTGATGTGGATGTGATCACAAAGACGGTGGAAAAACGTCGCACCTGTGTCTGGTACGAGTACTTCCGCAATTTCTACGAGGGTCTGTTGCAAGTGGCCAACATGCAGGAGTTCTTCAAAGAGCACTCCGCAGGGTTCCATACCCCGGACGCAAAGCAGGTCTGGAAAGAATATGCGGAGGACTATTACAGGATGGACACCTATTATCGACTGTTCCATCTGAGCTTCCAGAGAAGTCTGGAAACCTCCAATATCAAACTGGACGACCTGTTCAAGCATGTTGTAGATAAGGTAGAGGGGCTGTACTCCTACTGGTTTCTGGGAGGCCTCGGCAAAAACTGGTCGGATGTGTGTGCTGATGAGATGGCAGAGCATGGCCGCGTATTGGAAATTCCGCAGCAGTCGGATTTCTACAATGAGCACATCCGTCCGGCAGACAGCCGCGTGTTCGTGATCATCTCGGATGCTATGCGCTACGAGGTGGCGGCATCACTGGCAGATGAACTGCGCAGAGAAACGCAGAGCAATGTGAAACTCGGCAGTATGCAGGGCATATTCCCGTCTATCACGAAATTTGGCATGGCGGCACTGCTCCCACATAAGGCGTTGACGGCTGAACTGAAAAATGAGGTACTGAATGTTTTGGCCGATGGGCAGTCTACCGCAAGCACGAACCGGGATAAGGTCCTGAAAGGTGTAAATCCGGCCAGCGTGGCGTTGCAGTATAAGAACATCATCGGGATGAAACGTGCAGAGCGTGCGGCACTGGTCAAGGGTATGGATGTAGTCTATATCTACCATGATACCATTGACGAAGCAAGCCATACTTCGGACACCTCTGTGTTCCCGGCATGCGATAGGGCTATCAGTGAACTGAAGAATATGGTGCGCATTATCGTCAATGACTTCGGCGGGGCGAACATTCTGATTACGGCAGATCATGGCTTCCTGTACACTTATAGTCCGCTGACCGAAGATGACAAAGTGGATAAAACCAGCTTCCATGATATGGAAGTGGAATATGGCAGACGCTATGCAATCATGCAGAAGGAGGCGGATCCGCAGTATTTGCTTCCTGTAAAATTCCTGGACGGAAAAACGGAATACACTGGATTTGCTCCACGGGAAGGTATTCGCATCAAGATGAATGGTGGCGGGCTGAATTTTGTGCATGGCGGTATCAGCCTGCAGGAAATGACGGTTCCGGTGATCGAATATCATTATCTGCGCAACGGCTCTATGGAATATCGGCGCAATAAGCAGAAGTATGATACGCTCCCCGTAACAGTGAGTTTGCTTTCTTCCAGTCGGAAGATCAGCAATATGATCTTTTCACTGGATTTCTACCAGAAAGATGCGGTAAGTGCAAACCGTGAGGCTGCTACTTATCTGGTGTGGTTTACGGATGAATACGGAAAGCCTGTCAGCGATACCCAGAAGATTATTGCGGACAAAACCAGTGAGAACGGCGCAGATCGTACGTTCCATTGCAACTTCAACCTCAAATCGATGAAGTTCAGCAATACAGCAACCTATTATCTGGTGATTGCGGATGAGCAGGGTCAGCAGATGCAGCAGCGGGAACAGTTCCAGATCGATATTGCATTTGCGATTGATGAATTCGATTTTTTTAACTGATGGGAGCAGGAGGACTATAAATGGAGCCGAATGCGGAAAATAGCTGCCGTCGAGACGCAATCAAGAAAAAATTACGGCAGAATTTTGATGGAAAAATCGTTCGCAAGGATCTGACTAAAAAGATCAAGGAAGGTGCGAATGTCCCGGCTTATGTGCTGGAGTTTTTATTAGGCCAGTACTGTAGTTCAGATGACGAAGCTATTATTGAAAAAGGTGTGCAGAATGTAAAGCACATTCTGGCGGACAACTTTGTCCGACCGGATGAGGCACAGAAAATTCTGTCACAGCTGCGAAAAAAGGGAAGCCATACTGTTATTGATATGATCACGGTCAATCTTGACATTAAGAAGAACTGCTTCTTTGCCAGTTTCTCTAATTTGGGATTGGACAAGGTGCCCATTGCGGATGAATATCCGGAAAAATATGATCGGCTGCTCTGCGGAGGCATCTGGTGCATTGTACAGCTGGATTATGAAGTAGAGGGTGACAATAATTTTGGCCTTGTTGATCTGGGCGGTGAACCGTTGCAGTCCAGCCAGAAAAAGCAGAAGAACCTTACTCCAATCAGTATCCGTAAACTAACACCGATCCAGATGCCGCATATCGATATCGACGAATTAAAGCGTGGCCGTAAAGCTTTTACAAAGGATGAGTGGCTGGATATCCTTCTGCGTTCTATCGGCATGGAACCGGACGAATTCACGGAAAGAGAAAAATGGCTCCTGCTCACACGAATGATTCCACTGGTGGAGAACAATTTCAACCTCTGTGAACTTGGTCCCCGCAGTACGGGAAAATCGCATCTTTATAAAGAAATCTCGCCCAACAGCATTTTGATTTCTGGTGGACAGACGACCGTTGCAAACCTGTTCTACAATATGGGGCGCAAATCGGTTGGCTTGGTTGGTCTTTGGGACTGTGTGGCTTTTGATGAGGTTGCCGGAATCAAGTTTAAGGATAAAGACGGCATCCAGATCATGAAGGACTATATGGCATCCGGGTCCTTTGCCCGTGGTAAAGAGGAAAAGGCAGCCTCGGCCTCGATGGTCTTTGTAGGAAATATCAACCAGAGCGTGGATGTGCTACTGAAAACCTCCAGCTTGTTTGACCCATTCCCGCCCGAAATGGGAACGGACACTGCATTTCTGGATCGTATCCATTGCTATTTGCCCGGCTGGGAGATCCCGAAATTTCGACCCGAACATTTTACGAATGACTATGGTTTCATCAGCGATTATCTGGCTGAGTTTATCCGGGAACTGCGGAAAGAACAGTATGGTGATGCGCTGGATCATTATTTCCGATTGGGCAAAAATTTGAATCAGCGTGATACCATTGCTGTACGGCGTATGGTGGATGGTTATCTGAAACTGATGTACCCAGATGGAGTGTTTGATAAATCTGAACTGGAAGAAGTTCTGCAGATTTCATTGGAGATGCGTCGCCGCGTAAAAGAACAGTTGAAAAAGCTGGGCGGGATGGAATTCTACGATGTGAATTTCTCCTATATCGACTTGGAAGACATGTCGGAGCATTATGTGTCGGTTCCTGAACAGGGCGGTGGCAAGTTGATTCCAGACGGTATGTGCAATCCAGGACAGGTCTACACAGTATCTCGCGGAAAAAGTGGCATGATTGGTGTATTCCGTTTGGAAAGCCAGATGTTGCCGGGCAGCGGAAAGTTTGAGCGCACCGGTCTTGGCAGTGACCGTGACTGCAAAGAGTCAACGAATACGGCGTTCAATTTCCTAAAAGCAAATGGAAAACGCATCAGCGGAGGCATCAGCACTGCATCTAAAGACTACATCATCAATTATCAGGATCTGCAAGGTATTGGCATGACAGGAAAATTAGCATTGCCTACGCTGATTGCGCTGTGCAGTATTGCGCTTGGACGGCCAACAGTCAGTACCCTTGCTGTTCTGGGTGAAATTAGTATCAGTGGAACAATCTTGAAGGTAGATGAGCTTGCAAACAGCCTGCAGGTCTGCCTCGATAGCGGTGCAAAGAAAGTATTGCTGCCGATTACAAGCGCTGCAGATCTTGGAACTGTACCTCCCGAATTAGTGGGAAGTTTTAATTTAATCTTTTATAGTAGTGCAGAGGATGCAGTGTTCAAAGCATTGGGTGTTGAATAAAGGGGAAAGTTTATATGGCACAATTTGGTGTTTATGGGATACTCGTCTAAAAGATTATACTGTAATATTTTTAAGATGGATTCCTTGCTAACATGGTCGACATGAAATACAAATTAATGTTTTGATGTAAAAATGAGGAGGTATCTATGGAAGATAGCGTTCCAAAGTATGATTTGTTTCAAAAAGCATATAAAAAATTGAAATCAACTGCGTATTATGACAAGACAAACCTCCATTTGAGAGATCGGATTGCGGAAGCGGAAAACACTCTCAATATAACGATAGAGGAACGCTTGAAGGATTTGCACCAAGCGTTTGTAGCGTCAGATAGCACGAAGTGGAAAAGGAAAAAAGAAGATATTTTGGAAAGCATTTCCTGTCGTCTGCTTCCGAAAAAGATTATGGATACAAAGGAAGAAAAGAATTGTTCGGACAGAACAAAAGGCGTTTTGATTAGTGGAGTGCCAGCAAAACAAGTCAAAGTTGATGAGATACAATATTTCATTGACATGGAGATTGAGGGAATGATTCTTGGCGTTCTATGGATTATGATGATAGGATGGCAGTTAGATAAATCCTATACCAATTGCTATGGAAATCGTATACGAAAGACGCTATATAATGAATTTTCTAAAGAACCGACCTTTTCTCCAGCGCTGTTTGAGCCGTATTTTCAGAATTATGAGAGTTGGCGAGATCAGGCATTAACTTTGGCACAGAAGTGTATGCAACAAGATGATGTTCTGATTTTTACGCTAGACTTTAAGCGCTACTACTACTCCGTGGATGTATCAGAGAAATTCATGAAGGAGATTCTTACTAGGGTAAAAGGAAAATCTGACTACAATGAAGAATATCTGAGTAGGATAAATGACTTTGTGTACTGTGTGATCAAAAGATATTCACAAATCTACAGAGAGCATAGCGGAGAAGAGCGGATTCGCCGTATATTACCAATTGGGTTTCTGCCATCGGGGGTTTTAGCAAACGAGTGTCTGAAAAAATTTGATACAGCAATTTTGGACGGATGGAATCCACTTTACTATGGACGGTATGTAGATGATATATTGCTTGTGGAAAAGGTGGAAAAGGGAAGCCGAATCGCTCAAAAAGCGCAGGATGGTAAACTGGAATTCTATGAGGCCTTTGAATATTATACGGTAAATAATTCACGCTGGACGGGTAAAGAAAACCGGAATGCGAGGGCTGTTTTCAAAAAAGAAGAAGACGAATGTGGAACTTACTGTATTTTGCCAGAGTTTACAAAACCATTGGGAAGCGCCACGAAAATCCAATTACAGGCAAGCAAAATTAAGTTGTTCTACTTTCAGCGTGGACAATCGGATGCATTGATCACTTGTTTTAAGAATAGCATTGAAAAAAATAAATCGGAATTTCGCTTGATGCCGGAAGATGACGCTGTGTTTCAGGAGGACGATTATTCGGAGTTTTTTGAACTAAGCCACCATGGAGTGAATAAACTTCGTGAAGTGGACGATATAGCGGTTGATAAATACGCACTTTCGAAATATCTGGGGAAGTTACAAAGGATAAATGGACTGATTTCGGAGAAGACGAAAGGAGAAGAGTATAATTTTGTCCGTGACATCCATAAAATATTTACGCCTAAAACAATAATTGAAAATTATACACTCTGGGAACGAGTAATTGCGATCTTATTTGTAAAAAAATCCTATAAGGCACTACTTAGGTTTATTGCCCTTGTCATAGACACGCTTGATAAAACAAGTTATGCCATAGAAGGAGTGGATGATGATACCGGATTTGTAACAAATGCATTGCGAGAGGCACTGCAAGAACATCTCATTTCCAGCATAGCTCGTCCGATGGCACTTCATGATGGGGAGACTTTTGAGGAATGGAAGTTAGAAGATGCGCAGAGCCTGCTCAGCGAACAGATGAAAGAACTTTTGACAAAAGCACAGAATCGTTCGAAAGGTTATTTTAAAGCTAAAATGCTGGATAAAAATCTGTGTGTTATCTGGCCAGAACTAGTGAGTTGTGGTGGTGAGAATCCGCAGAAAAAGGATCTGACCAATGAAGATAATGTAGTGGAGCTTCTGAAAAAAGAAACCTGCACAGAAACTTTTCAAGAAAAAATGAACAAGATTATAAATCAGAGATACATCTATTACCCCTACCTTATCAAACCGGCAGATCTGATGCTCGCAAGATTGATGTATGATCTTGTTCGTAAAAAAGATCTAGAAGATTTGAATAAAATCGAGGAAATTTTCAAACAATGCTGGCAGTTGAACTATAGCCCACTTCCATTTGAAGGTTGGACAAATAATAGATTTATAGAAGAAAATATAAAAACTGGTGAACTCAATAAGCAGCCCGTTTTTCAAATCGGAAAGCCGAGCTTTTCAAAGATTAGGGTAGCCGTTGCCAATATCCAAATGGACATTTCAAACTTTGACCAGGCTGTTATGCGTAAACCGAACAGAAGCTACCGAAGATATCAGCAGATAGCAGAACTGGTGAATACTGCTGTTCGGGAAAAAGCAGATATGTTGGTAATGCCGGAAGCGTGTACTCCAAAAGAATGGCTGCCAACGTTGGCTAGAACTTGCGAAAAAAATCATTTGGCAGTTGTAACAGGGGTAGAGCATATTATTGAGGATAACTGTGTTTATAATCTGACAGCAGTGATTCTTCCGTATGAAGAAAAGTGGACAGGTCAGTGGCACTCTGTGATTCTGTACCATTCAAAGAATCATTTTGCACCTGAAGAAAAAAGGATGATTGAAAGCTTACATCTAAGAGCTATGGAAGGAATAGAAAGTTCTGAAGCTAAATGTGATGCAAAGTATGAGTTGTATAGCTGGAACGGATTTTGGTTTACAGTGTACTGCTGCTTTGAGCTTACATCCATTCGAGATCGTTCGATTTTTCAATCCTATATTGATGCGGTGATCGCAGTCGAGTGGAATCATGATGTGAACTATTATAGCAATATAATTGAATCACTAAGTAGAGATATTCACTGCTACTGCATCCAGACGAATACCTCCGAGTATGGAGACAGCCGAATCACAAAACCGTCTAAAACCGAAAATAAGGACATCCTGAGAATAAAAGGAGGAAGTAATGCAACAGCACATGTTGGAACTATTGATTTGGAACAGCTTCGGGAATTCCAAATGAAAGCATACAGTGGTCAAAAAGAAGATAAAACTTTCAAACCGACTCCGCCAGACTTTGACTATAAAGGAGCATATGAGCGTCGGAAAGGAACGATGTTTGAATGCTTTTGTGCGAAGAAAAAAGCAGATTAAATTTTCTGTTTGTAGCAGATCTGTAGCAAATTGCATCAATTTAACGAATCGTCGTTCTAAAA
>OIWT01003889.1_pt1 | contig 12930 bp, 11 predicted proteins | sample 1587701 | NCBI WGS metagenome assembly OIWT01 (sample SAMEA3888904, study PRJEB22519) | human gut metagenome | biome: human gut; feature: human-associated habitat; material: faeces | place: Denmark | collected 2009
CACGGGCTTCGGCACACTGGACACAGGCTGCTTGCTCGGCAAACTCGGCGGCTCCGGCTTCACGGCAACGGGCGCCTGCAGGGACAGCGTCAGGTCGGCCGCGCGCTCCCGGCGCAGGCGGCGCGCACACGCCAGACTGCAGTAGGGCAGGCGGGTCTGCGGATCGAGGTAACGGCCAGGACCGTCGCCAAAGCAGCACTTGGCGGGCTTGGGCCTGGGCGCGGCGTGCCACTCGTGGACGAGCAGCGGGGAGGAAAAGAGGTAGAGGTGGGAGAAGCGGGAGTTGGAGAGGACGCAGAGACGATTCCCCGTGATGCTAGGGATGAGGGCGACACACCGCCGGAACCTCTTCTTCTTCACCGTCACCTTCTTCTTTTCCTCCTCCTTCAAAATCTGGTGAAGGGATCTACGTATGAAGGAAATCGATGATAAACCACATTGTGTTTTCAATTTCGTTCGTGATGCACTGCCGTAGCATCTGCGACTGTGTGATTCGCCGCACCACCTGCTTCTTCCTTGTCCGGGTCGACTATCCATGAGGACACGCACACTCCACCACCGCTTCCTCCATCTCCTTCTCGAATTGCCGCTGGGTTGCCGAGACGTTCGTTTTGTATTGTGTCGATGCGCGCAGCTTCACCTCCAACGGAGGGGGAGGCGCTCCTATGCGTGATTTGAACCGTACGGAAAGACGTGGCTTTGGAGATTGAACGGGAGGAGCTTGCAGGTCGCTCCCCTCTTTCGGCGGCTCAACCTTCTTCTTCGGCTTCTTCTTCTTGAATGCCGGATCCAAATACACGGTTCGCTTCACCTTTTCCTACCCCATCACTCATGCAAACGGAAATGCACTTTCTTTTCAGGCCGTTCGACAACTAATGGCTTCTCGTCCTCGTCTTCGGGGATGTCAATGTCGGAATCTTCACTGTCGCTCAACGGCTCATCGGCTACGGATCAGGACCCAGCGCATTGGGAACAGTGGGAGTCCGTGAAGTCCTCGTCGTCGCTCACCTCCTTGAAGTAATCCTGGTTCCAGAAGTTCATATCCGCCTCCATCGCCGCTCCCTGCAACACCTTTTTCCGCGTGCCTCGGCTCGACCGTTCCGGAAGGTCTTTCATCGCGAGTCCCTGTGCGGAGGATTGAATGGAACAAACAGAACAGTAAAACTCGATCGTTCCCGTCTTCTTCTTGTGCTTCGCCGCCTTCTTCGGCTTCTTCTCCTTCTGCATGGGGTTGAACATCACCATCTACGCATCACGTCCCCGCGCCTCGCCCACGTTCGGATTGAGCGCGAACTCCTTCTTGACCAGGTTCTCCTCGCTGATCTCCTCGTCCTCCTTCACGGCTCTCTCGTAGCGCATCTTCATCGCCAGCCGGTCGTTCACGGGCGCCAGAGCGATGATCGTCTACGCCTCACCTTTCAAAGCCGCGCCCACCTCCTTCACCACGTCGTCGGAGAGCATGGAGATGGCGCTGGGCAGCATGTCCTCCAGCGAGTCCTCCTTGCTCAGCGCGGACAGCATGCTGCTCATAAGCAGCAGACTACGCCTCAGCCGCCGGCCTCACGCCCACCTCGTCGGCACGCGCTTCTGCACCGCCAGCTGCAGCCAGTCGTTCATCTTGTCCACCACCTCGTTCTTCAGCAGCCCGTCGCACACCATGCCGCGCTCCTCGCAGCACTGCACCAACTCGTTGCGCGTCAGGCCCGCCACGCCCTCGAAGTACAGCTGCCGGTCCTCCTTCACGATGCGCCGCACCTTCGTGCGTAGCGCCACGCGTGTGAGCTCGTCGCCGCCCAGCGTCAGCACGTTCATGTACTTGGCGATGGAGGTGAGCTGCGCCTTGTCCAGGTAGTCCACGATGACCTCGTCCGAGAAGAACTTGCTCACCACGATCACATCGTCCACGTCGCTCACCTGCCCGTAACTCACCGCGCGGATCTGCTGCAGCATCGCCTACGCCTCACTCTGAGTAGCAATGCCCACGCTACTGCACTCCGCGTCGCTCAGGTCCTTGCGGCGCTGCCTGCGCGCATTGTCCTTCATCTTGTCGTAGTACTCGCGCGCCATGGCCAGCCGCGCCTCCACCAGGTCCTTGCGGATCTCCGCCTTCTTCGCCTCCGACGTGAACGTCGACGGCAAGAAGTTGGGGAACTTCTACGCGTCAGCGCCGCGCGCGGATCCTGCCTTGATCACGAAGGGCAGCGCGAACTCGCTGAACGGGATGATGGCGAAGATGGTGAAGGGCACCAGCCGGCTGGTGTCGCTCACGGCGCGGTTCAGCTGCATCTTCTCGCGGTAGCTCAGCTGCCCGCCCGTGATGTACTTCCAGAACAGCCGGCTACCGCTGTGCAGCTCGTGGCCGTACAGCTTCACCGAGGTCCACACGTGCGACGCGCCCGACTTCAGCGACGACAGGGAGCTGCTCAGCGTGCGCTTCGCCTGCATGTCAAGGAATGGCGCGATGCCTACCTCCTTCGGATTCGTCACGATGTTGGCCGTGATCTTGCACGCGTTGCCGACGCCCACCTAGTGCTCAGGAGGAGAGAGAGGGAATACGCAGGCCGCCTCGCCCAGACGCACGATTTTGCTTCCAGGAGCAACCACGTCAAAGATGCTCTTCTCGCACTAGGAGTGAAGCGAGGAAGGAGGGAAGACGGGGAGGAGATTCAGTGAGTCCGGAATTTGCGCGTCCTATGCATTCAATGGAATTTCAGGGCGTACGGTCATCGAAAGGGGGTCGAGGACCCACAGATCGTCGCGAATCAGACTGTAGAAGGGTTTGTCAAAGCGGGTCAGTTCGTCTTTGTTTATATTCTGTTCTTCGTCGAACGAAACGCACCGTGTGTAAAACTGGGACGAGGGCAGGGCTTTTCCCGAGCTCAAGCCCAGCTTGGTCATGGGCGATCGCTTCTTGTTCTTGGACTCCTTCTTGTTCTGCTCGTCGGTGAAGCTGAGGACAATGTTCTCCTTCGCGTAGATGGTCTGCGGAATCGTTTTGTTGTAGGAGTATCGAGTTGCAAACCCGCGGCAAGTCTACGCGTGAGGCGAGCCGGAGGACTTCACCTTCATTACGAACTGCGAAGAGAGCCGCAAGCGACACACGTTTGCAAGCATTGCGGGTGGAGCCTCAGTGCAAACGAGAAAAGAGAATGGGAAATGCGCTCTTCCCCAACGGAAGCGGAAAATGGGCCCGATTTGTGTCAACTCTTTGTGTGTTGCCGTTTTAAAAGGATCCTCACCATTCACCCTAATGGCTTCCACTGCTGATTTGAAACAGGTGGAGAATTGCGTATGGAATATAACCAGTAGAAAGTCTTTCAGGGAGTATCCTTCTTTTGCACGAAGATCCACAAGTGGAGAGGGACCTACCAACGAATCGTGTCCATCTCTCCGGAGGGCATCGATACGTTTAATCCCGAAAAGAATTGCATCACCAATCATTGGGGCTGGAATGATGTGGAAGATATTGCAATCGACGAGTCATCGAATTCAAAATTCACCATTTCTATTCGCGAGGGAAAGTAAGTGCTTCGAACGATCCTGAAGCAAAGGATGCGAAACAAGTACCACTTCCGCTGCTGTCTCGCTCCCGAGATTGTGTGCGAGGGGAGATCCCACTTGCTGAGCACCAGCGCTTCTCCCTACTACACGTTCTCCGGCAGCAAAGTCAAGGGCGACACGGAGAAGCGTGTTGAGTTTGAGGTGCATCGCGGCTATCTCCAAATGCGACTGGTCGATGGTGATGGTGCCTTCCCCTCGTCACGAATAGAAGACCGGCTAAAACTGATTCCCATCTACTACATTACCGATATTGAGATTGTCAACACAAGCGAGCTGGTCGCCATTTCGATCCGCGGCGATGTGCGGCTCTACCGTTTGAAGGAGCGGTTTGGGTTTGTCACCGCCCTCGAGAAGGAGCTGAAGTGCTGCGGCGTCCTCGTCGACACCACCAAGCAGTGCGAGCAGCCTCCTCTGCCCGAAAAGGTGCCCATTTCGTCTCCTCCGTGCTTCTCCTACCGCGTGGAGCGTCTCCACTGCCCGCTGCCCGCCCTTCTGTCTCATGGTTACTCCGCTCCGTGGGTCTCTTCCTCGATGAAGCGTGCTGCGAGTGATTTCAAGGAGGAGAAGTCAGTGATTGAGGAGAGTGAAGAGAAATCGGTGATTGAGGAGTCTGAAGAGAAATCAGTGATTGAGGAGTCTGAAGAGAGAGCAGACAACGAACAATCCGAAGAGAGACCAACCCATGAACATTCTGAGAAGGAAACGCCCGAACACCCACGCTTCCTCTTCCTCACAAACACAGCAGTGCTGGAGGTGGTGGAGGACGGCGGGCTGACGGTGCACCGCGCCATCCCCTTCCATGACATCCTCGTGATCACCGCCGAGGCCGCCGACCCGTCCGCGCTCGTCCTCCAGTTCCAGAGCAACGGCTTCCTCCGCACCACCGCCTTCGCCTGCGCCAGCCGCGCCGCCTTCCTCGCCGCGCTCTACTGCTTCTACGCCTCCGCGCCCTTCCACTGGACGCTCGTGCGCACCGCCTTCCGCTTCCGCGGCACCTCGCTCGACGTGAAGGACATCCAGCGCCAGTGCCAGCGCGAGCTCGCCGACGGCGCCACTCTGGAGGTGGCCGAGCGCCTCGTGGCCAACAGCCGCTACTTCACCGCCTTCACGGACTGGAGCGCCGAGCAGTTCAGAGAGGTCGCGACACGCATCACACAAGCGGTGGAGCAGCGCCTGGCCGACCCGGCGCGGGAGCGCGAGGTGCTGCTGCTGTTGCTCTGCGTCCAGGAGCTCACGCAGCACGTGCAAGAGTCGCTGCCCGCGTCCGCCATCGTCGCCGCCCTCGAACCGCTGTTCACCGCGCTGACGCACGCCTCGTCGACGCTCAGCGACGCGCTTGTGTTCACGCTGTCGGCGCTGACGGTGCAGGGCGTGAGTCCGCGCACGGCGCTGGCCTCCTCCTTCCTTGCCTCCCCCGCCCTCCTGGAGTTCGTGGCGACCGCGGCCTTCACGCGCCCCTCCGCCTTCACGCGCTACAGCGCGCTCTCCGTGCTCATCCAGGCCATCCTGCAGTCCGTCGCGCTGCCGCCGCCTGTTCCGCTGGTGGACGCCGTACACCCGCTGCTGTGCCCGCACCTGCTGCAGCTGCTCTCGCTGCTGGAGGAGCAGAACGCCGCCATCCAGACGCAGCTCTTCTTCCTCCTGCACGCGCTCTTCCTCCACAAGCCCTCCGACCACCTGCTCCTGCTTCAGCGTCGCGCCGTCGACACCTGCCGCTTCCTCCAGATCCTGCGCTGCGCGCTGTTCGACTCTTCCCCCTCGCTGCAGCTCATCGCGCGCGCGCTACTGGCGCTCCTGATGCAGCACGAGCCGCTCTTCCTCTCGTTGCTGCAGCGCATCTTCCCGCGGGAATTCATCCGCGTGCTGCAGACGCCCCACGCACCTACTCTCTTCCGTGCGTTGGCGTGCGGCGCGGAGGAAGAGACGCCCACGTGTTCCTCCTTCTTCGTGTGGAAGGAGATCCGCCAGCTGGCCTTCCCCGTGGAGTGCTTCAACCTGCCCGCCTTCTTCGCGCTCTGCTTCCAGGACTCCTGCTCCTACAAGCTCGTCTGGGGCGTGGCGCAGCGGCAGGAGTTGCAGCACTGCCTGGACCGCGAGATCGCCGTCTGGCAGAGCATCCAGGTGCCCGCGCACTGGAACGACTCGCAGTTCGTGGTGCTGTACTCCGCCTACCAGCGCCACCAGGTACTCTTCGGGTACTTCTTCCCCCAGCTGGCCACTATCCCCGTGTCCTTCTTCTGCTCGAGCCTCTGCCAGCAGCTCGAGCTGCCCTTCGTGCCCACGCCGCGGCCCGCGCTGGAGCTGCCCAACCCCGCGCTGTTCTTCGTGTCGCTGTACGCGCGGCTGCTGACGTGCGACACGGACGCCTCGCGCGTGACGCTGTTGAAGTGCATGCGCGTGGTGTTCTTCGACACTCCGGACCTCTGCGGCGAGTTCTGCGACTGCGGGAAGGTGCTGGAGCAGATCGCGCTGCTGCGCACGGGAGAGGTGTGTCGGCAGTACGTGCGGCTGCTGCAGGCGCTGCTGCTGCAGGAGGGCAACACCGCGTTCCTGGTGCAGCACGCCGCCGAGGTGCTGCCCGTGCTGCTGCAGCAGCTGGCGCTCCTGCACTGCTGCTTCGACGAGGAGCACGCCACGGTGCTGCTCGACGTGCTCTTCCACCTCCTCGCGCAGACCACCTCCGCCTCCTCCACGCCGCTGCTGCCGCTGTCGCCCGTGATCACCACGCTCTCCTCGCCCGCCGCCATCCACACGCTCGCCTCGCTCCTCTTCCTGCCCTCGCCCACCGTCACCGCCTTCGTCGCCCGCATCCTCCTCCACCTCCTCACCGTCTCGCAGCAGAGCGAGCAGCCTGTGGTGCCATCTGCGGAGCAGGTGACTGGACAGGTGGCTGGACAGATTGGTGGACAGGTGACTGGACAGGTGGCTGGACAGGTTGCTGGACAGACGGCGGGGGACACCTCGCTTCAGACCATTCTCCTGCAGACGCCGTTCATCGACGCGCTGCTGCTGCAGTCGGCCGCCTGGATGCCGGTGCACGTGCAGCTGCTGAAGACGGCGCTGCACCGCCACGACCTGCTGAACGGCGTGCTGCCCGCCGCCGTCGTGTTCGCGCTGGAGGTGGTGCCCGAGCCCAAGTTCTGCGCGCTGTTCGGCCAGGAGACGCGCTCGGCGCGGCTGATCTGGACGGAGGCGATGCGCGCGCACCTGCAGCACGTGATCCACCGCCACGTGGACGCGTACCTGGCGGCGCTGAAGACGGAGGAGGCGCCCGCGTGGGAGTACACGCCGTTGCCGCCGATCCACTACGCGGAACTGGACGAGGAGGTGTACTGCGGGAAGTACTACCTACGGTACCTGAGCGAGCACGGCGTGAGCGTGGTGAAGAGTCCCACCAGCCTCCTCACGTCGATAAAGAACGAGTGGATCCGCGAGGGCAAGCGCAGGGGTTTAAGCATGTCTCGTGAAGAGGCCCTCTCTATTCTTCACTTGCAGGAGAGTGAGTTGAGTGGAGTGAAGGAGAGTGAGTTGAGTGGAGTGAAGGAGAACAGTTTGAAGGAGAATGACGTGAAGGAGAATAACTCAAACACAGAGGACATACTGAACGACGCCTACTGGCGGGAGTGGGCGCGGAGCGACGAGGAGACGCGGAAGCAGCTGCTGCTGGCGCTGAACATCCTCACGGGCTTCGCCATCACCGCCGCGGCGCCCATCCGCGACCGCCTGTTCCTGCTGGTGCGCGTGCAGTGCCAGCTGTACGCGGCCGGCTTCACGCGGCTGAGCGCCTTCCACTACCCCTCCTTCGAGGTGCTCGTCGCGCAGACGCAGAACGTGGTGGAGGCGCCCGCCGTAGACCTGCCCTTCCTGACGCACCTGGTGTGGCTTATGTACCTGGCGTGCTCCTGCTCCGTGGAGAACATGGAGGCCTTCGGCTCCAAGTGCGGGCTGACCGTGCTGCACAACGTGATGCTCTGGAACGAGGCGGGTGTGAGGCGCAACGACCACGCCAGCATCGTCGTCCTCTACTACCAGACCGCGCTGCTCTCGCTGCTCTCGCAGTCACTCTCACTGCACGCCCTCCTCTGCGGCGCCGTCGAGGTGATCGAGGCGCTGGTGTGCTACCTGGTGCTGCTGCTGCCGCCCGTGATCCTCGCCGCCATCGTCGACTTCTTCACCAACCTCGCCGGCGAAGCGGCCTTCCGCGCGCTGCTGCTGCGCACGCGCGTCTGCCTGTTCACCACGCTGCTGCCGCTGCTGTTCCACTACGACCCCGCGGCGGAGGAGCTCATCGAGAAGGACCTCAACGAGCAGTGTCTGCGTCTCTCCGTCACGCTCCACAACTCCTCCTCGCGCGCCTCCTCTGTCAGCGACCTCTCTGACTTCAATCCCTCGCCCGCGCCCACCGCCCGCGCGGATGCCCTCAAATCCGCCGAGGAGTCCGCGCCGGTGGGCCCGGAGAGCGAGCTGGAGAAGGCGACGGCGGACAGCAACGCGGTGGCGCGCAAGGTGGTGCGGCTGCTGTCGCTGCTGGTGTCGAACGAGGCGTCCTTCGCGTCACTGCTGTCGCCGCTGCTGACGAAGCCGCTGGTGAGCCTGCTGCTGGAGGCCAACGCGGACGACCTGCTGACCATCCTGAACTCGGACTTCTACGAGACCCCATTCATCGTGTGGACACAGGCCATGCGCGAGCAGCTGCTGGCGTTCCTGCAGGCGGAGCTGACGACGGCGCTGACGACTACGTCGCAGTTCCTGGCGGACGCGCCGCGGTTCGTGTTCGACGCGATCAAGGACGAGCTGATCATCGCGGACGTGTACGTGCGCATCTTCAACGAGCAACAGCCCAAGCAGTTCGTGAAGGACACCAAGTACTTCCTCGGGCTGCTCGCCTTCCTGCGCACGCACCGCGAGGGCCTCCGGGAGGGCGGCGTGTGGGTCTCGCGCTACGCCTGCTCCGTGAACGACACGTACGTGCGCATGATGCTGCGGTCGCTCCACATCCTCCTCGCCAACAGCCCGCAGCTCGCCGACCACCTACGCGACGCCGACGACCTCCTCGTCCTCTTCGGCTTCCTCCAGCCGCTGCGCCGCGACGGCGCCGTGGCCTGGGACCTGGACGACCCCTGCGTCGAGGAGGCCTGCGCGGTGCTGGAGCTGCTGGCGCGCACGCCGCGGCTCTGCTCCATGTGCGTGGACTGCCAGGCGGTGGACATTCTCTTCCTGACGGTACTGCAGGAGCTGCCGGCGCGGCGCGCACAGCTCGTGGCCCTGCTGTACGCCATTTGCCTGCACGCCGCGGACCGTAGCCTCACGCTCTTCAACACCGGGCTCTGGCTCTTCTCCCTGCACCTCCTCCTTCCGCCGGCTGTGCAGGCGGGAAGTGCCGTGTCTCCTGCCTCTGAGAGCCTGATCGCCTCCGCCTTCGACAATGCCTCCTTCACCTTCGATTCCCCGTCTGCTTCGGACAACACGGCAATTGACAACACAGCAATGGACAACACATCGTTTGCCTCGAAGCTGGAGGGCAGCTCGTCGCGCGGGCTGGCGCTGGCGCTGCTGTCGGCGTGGTGCAACGACGAGAGCATCAAGGCGCTGTGCCGCGTGACTCTGCGGCGCTTCCTGCCCGAGTACATCGTGGAGATGATCTGCGCGCGCGAGCGCGTGCTGGAGACGCTCGACGCCACCACCATCTCACCCGAGTGCATCTGGGACGCCTCCATGCGGGCGCAGGCCTGCGCGGCGATCGCGGAGCAGTACGCGCGGTTCATCGCGCTGTACACGAGCAACCAACCGTACGCGCTGCCCGACGACTTCGAGGTGGTCTACGACCAGATCGCCGGCGAGCGCTGCCTGGGCCACGTGTTCGTCGCGCTGTACCTGGAGACGCCGCACTACCACGTGCGCCGCCCCACACAGTTCTTGGACACTGCCGTGCAGGAGCTGCGCGAACAGATGACGTTGTGCATCCACCCCACACAACAGAGCATTCCCTGCTCCGCGGAGGAGGAGCGGCGACAGCACCAGCGCCTGCTGCAGACGGGCGAGACGGTGTGCCACGTGCTGGAGTGCGAGGACGCGAGCGTGACGGAGCACTTCCTGCGCGAGGGCGACTTGGACGCGGTGGTGGGTCTGTGGAGGGAGTGCGAGGCGATGCAGCAGCTAGACTCCGTGGCGAGCGAGTGCTGCTGCCTGGTGGTGAGTCGCGTGGCGGAGAGCGGCGAGTGCCTGAAGAGGGTGGTGGAGACGGACGCGGTGCTGGCGCTGCTGCTGCAGTGTCTGATGCAGGGCGTGCATCACTCGGTGATGGTGGCGAAGTGTCTGAACTACCTGTTCAAGATGAAGACGCCGGAGATGTGCGAGTACCTGGAGAGGCTGAACGTCGTGCCGCGGCTGCTGTCCTGCTTCGACCCGAGGATCGAGGTGAGGGGCAAGGACGAGGAGGAGGGGCGGAGAGAGTCGGCGGAGATTCTGGTGACGATCCAGCAGACGCTGCTGCTGCTGGCGAAGATGCCCTTCCTGAAGAAGGAGGTCGCCGATATGCTGAGGAGCTCGCCCGTGCTGACGAATGATTACTCCTACCATGCAGTGAGCGAGTCTGAATAGTTGTGTTTTTCTTTTGCTTTCTTTGTTTGATATCTGTGTTTTGCTTTTCATCAATACCGATTGCTCTGCTGTTCATCGAGAACGATTGTTTCGCTTCTCAACAGGCAAGGAGAACAACTGTGTTTAACAAAAGCACCACTTATCAGTAAGAGAAGCAGAAAAGCCAAGCCACGTCTGGATGAAAAGGAAGAAGTCTAGTCATCACCACCACCAACCACAACAACAGACAAACACGCTGCCCACCACCGTCAGTCCGGCGACGGCGTAGGCGAGCAGCTGCGAGTAGAAGTCCTGGAACGGCGAGATGTTGCTCTCCAGGATCTTCTTCCGCCGGTGGTTGCAGGCGTTCATCTACGCGTCTCAGCCGCTCGCCGCCCCCACGCGCCGCTGCACGTCCTTCACGCGGCTCTCCACCGTGGACCGGAAGTGGTTCAGCAGACTCACCATCAGCTCCTGCTGCTTGGCCTCCTTCTTGCGCAGCAGCTCCTTCCTTCTACGCCTCACGTCCCGCGCCGGCCCTCACAGCCGCTCCATCTCTTCGTGGTTCGCCTGCGCCCCGTGGCTCATGCGCGCGCACGCCTCGGCGTGGCGCACCGGCGCGTCCATCATCTCCTTCTGCAGGTAGCCGTAGAGCCCGCGCAGCCGCTTCAGCTCCTCTCGCTGCACCGTCACCTCCTCCTTCAGCCCGCGCAGGTCGCTCTGCGTCACCACCGCGTGCAGCGTACGGCCGCCCGCCTCCTCGGGGAGCGAGCCCTCGCTGCCCACGCCCGTCGGCATCGTGCTCGTCATGCCAGTGGCTATGCCAGTGGCTATGCCAGTGGGAATGCTACTGGTGACGGTGGGGATGCCAGTGGCAGTCTGTCTGCTCTGCCGACTGGTGGGGGAGAGCGACTGAGAGTAGTGCGGCAGCACGGGCTGCAGCGTGGAGAGCGAGGAGGAGGACGAGTCGCTGCTGTCGCTGCTGTCGCTGCTGTCTCGCCGCTTGCCCCGCCGCTTGCCGAAGAGGTGGATGCTGAAGCGCTTCTTCTTCTTCCGCTTCTTGGCCTCGTACACCGAATCGCTGTCGGAGGAGAGCGATTCCTACGCGGAAAGGCGAGCGTGTGCGGCTACGACGTAGGGAAGCGTCTTCTTCAGAGAGCGGTGCACGCGGCGCATGTTTGGAGCGCTGGGAATGGGGGATTGCGGAGAGGGCGATTCGTTCACCGCAAACGCCTGCGATCTTCCGCGAAAGGGGGCGCTGCGACTGTAGGACGGCTCCATCTCCGTTTCGGAGTCAAACGAGGGGCCTTCTGTTTAAAACCCATGCGGCCTATACGCGTCAACGACTGGAACGAGAAGGGGTGGGCGTTGCTTGGACGACTGTCCTTTCCGCTCACCGGCTGGATGAGGCACTTTTCGTACTCGGTCTACGTTACACGCCCTTAGGACTGCTACCTGCGGCGGATCCCTCGAGTAGTTGTGAACCTGCTGCTCGGCATGGTGAATAAAGCGCATCATCTTGGCATTGTTCACCATCGGCTCCACTACGAAATGACTATGAGAAGGAAGAGGTACCGGATCGCGCCATCCCTCCGGACCGACGCGACTGTTCACTGGGATGGGTGGATCGCATTTCATTTGCTACAAGTGAAATGGCATGCAGATAGCAGAAACGAGTGAGAGGGGACGCTTGTTGGTAGTTTCGATTCCTATGCTAGCGGTGAAACACACGCGAAAGGAGTACCCGTTCCCTTTTTGACGAATTCATCTTTTCGCAGTGCTTGCGACAACACTGGATTGGCAAAACGAAGAGAAGTGCGAAAACGGGGGGATTTTTGGCAACTCCGCACAGTCCTTGCGTCTCTCTCCAGTGCTTTCATTTGTGGTTGTCGTTCCTAGTGCATTTTTCACAGGATTGAACTAAGAAGCTATGGGACAATTGGAGAGCGTGTATATTGAGGGGATTGATGACGTGGACAACGACAGCATTCTCCACGGCGACTTGACAGTGGAGCGCATCGCGAAGATTATCAAGGATGGGGAGGTGAAGAATATCGTCGTCATGTCCGGAGCGGGAATATCCGTCTCGGCGGGAATTCCGGACTTTCGGACGCCTGGCACCGGATTATACTACAACTTGGAGAAGTTCCACTTGCCAACGCCCGAGTCCATGTTCGATATTGAGTACTTCCGAGAGCATCCCGAGTCCTTTTATTCCTTCGTGATGGTAGCGCCGTTTGCTTGCGTTAAGCGTAGGAATTGTTCCCCGAGCAGTACATGCCGACCTACACTCACTACTTCATTAAGTTGCTGAACAACAAGGGAATCCTGCTGCGCGATTACACACAGAACATTGACGGCCTGGAGCGACAGGCGGGCATTCCGGATAGTCGTTTGGTGGAGTCGCACGGAACGATGGCCACATGCTCCTGCATTCTGTGCAAGAGACCCTACAAGATTGACTGGTTCAAGAAGCAGATCATGAGTCGCATCATTCCGCGTTGCAAGTGCGGTGGACTGGTGAAGCCGGACATTGTTTTTTTCAACGAGCCGCTTCCGCAGAAGTTCAACTGGATGTCGACGGCCGATATGGCTAGCTGCGATTTGCTCATCGTGATCGGAACCTCCTTGGCGGTGCAGCCCTTTGCAAGTGGGTTTCTTTATGTTGCTCTAATGGATAGGTCTGGTGCACAAGGTGAAGGAGAACGTGCCGCGTTTCTTAATCAATCGCGAGCCTGTGGGGCCTTTCCGCTTTTACCAAATGGATTGTTGCTTCCGCGACGTTGTTCT
>OIWT01003891.1_pt1 | contig 12925 bp, 10 predicted proteins | sample 1587701 | NCBI WGS metagenome assembly OIWT01 (sample SAMEA3888904, study PRJEB22519) | human gut metagenome | biome: human gut; feature: human-associated habitat; material: faeces | place: Denmark | collected 2009
ATAACCTTGGGCTCCCCCTTCCCCGGAGGGGAAGGGGGTCGGGGGGATGGGGGCAAAAAAGCAAGCTAAAGTCAGGGGCGGCGGGCGACAAGAAAGGCAAGCCCCCCCTGTGGATTCCGGGATGGCACGGTCAGCCGGCGACCAGCCGGGCAAGCCCCCCGCCCGGCACGAAATATGCTTCCTGCTCCGGCGCCTCAAAATAAATCCTGTTGCCGTAGCTTTTTTTGAAAAACCCCTTGCATTTTTGCGGAAGATATGGTATAATATCACCCAGTCATGCACCGTTGCGTGCAGTTGTGCAAGAAAGCCCGCAAGGGTGTGAATGAGGAAGTGAGTCAAGTATCATGGAAATGGCAGTTGTCGAACTGATTATGGGAATCCTGCTGCTTGTGCTGTCGCTGGGACTTGTGGTGGCGGTTATGCTGCAGTCCGGCAAGGACAAGAAGCTGTCCGGCGCCATCGCCGGCGGCGCGGATACCTTCTTCGGTAAAGGTAAGTCCGGTCGGAAGGACAGAACGCTTCGTATCCTGACGACGGTTCTGTCTACGGTGTTCTTCGTCCTGATCGTGGCGCTGTACTGCATCGCCGGCAATTGAGCCGAGCCGCATAAAGAGCGTTCCCGGAGTCGGGAATACGGAAGAACAGACAGAAAATGGGTTGCTGCGTGGTGCGTCTCTTCAGAAGCCGCTGCGCGCCCGTCCGGGCGCGGGTCTTCGGGGGAACCCCCTTGGGCGGCGACCCTTTTCTGTACGCATGGGACAGCCGCGCCGGCATGCTCCATGGCTCTTACAGGAGGAACACTATGAAGGATAACAGATCGGGACAGGCTGGCGCGGGACGGACGGCTCCCGCCCGGGACGGGCGCAGGGCAGGGACATCCCGCAACGCGTCCCCTGCGGCAGTGTGTGACCGTACACGCAGTGCGCCGCGCCCTGCACAGCCGCGCCGCCGTGTGCCGGATACGGCATATGCGCCGCGCCAAACCGCACCCAGACCTGCACAAAAGCCCGCAGGGCGCCCGGTGCCCGCGCGGCGCGCCGGACTGCATAATACTTCCCCCCACAGCCGGCAAATCGTCGTTTTGCTGGCGGCTGTACTTGCGGTTCTGCTGCTGATAACCGGATCGCTCCTGCTTGCCAGAAAGGTGATCTTCCTGGAGCGCGAGCCGGTTGCGCCTTCGGGGGACGACATCCCGAATCAGCCGCCCGAGACCGGGAACCCCATCGCAACGCCGGGCAGTCATCCCTTCGCGGACGGTCCGACAGGCACCGTGACCTTCCCGTTCGCCGCAGACAGCCGTGTCATCGGCAAGAACAGCATCCGGTCCGCGCGCGCGGTCGTGGTGGATCTGTCTGCGGGGGAGGTTGTGGCGTCCAGACTGGCGGACGAGAAGATGTACCCCGCGTCCATGACCAAGATCATGACGCTGATCGTGGCGGTGGAGAATCTGTCGGAGTCGGTCAGCCTGTCCTACAAGGTCACGGTGAGCAGTGCGGTGTATGAGGCGATGCGCCTTGCCGGTTCGTCCGGCATGGGGCTGGAAGCCGGCGAGCAGTTGACCGTGGAGGCGCTGCTGTACCTTACCGCTCTCCAGTCGGACGGCATTGCCGCCAGTGAGCTGGCGCGCTATATCGCCGGGGATGAGGCGTCCTTTGTTCAGCTGATGAACCGCAAGGCGTCGGCAATGGGACTGACGAACACCCACTTCGCCAACCCGACCGGCTTGCAGGACGAGGCGAACTATTCCACCTGCCGCGATATGGCGGCTATCCTCTCCTACGCGATGCGGATGTCGCTCTGTCGCCGGATACTGACCACCGATTCCTACAATGCGACCTGCACGAAAACGACGGGCAGGGACGCCGGGTACAGCTTTACTTACTATGTTTCCAACAAGTTTCTGACGCTTCTGTCGCAGGCAGACAAGGGCAAGCCCGACTCGCTGACCATGACGGCGGGCAAAACCGGATACGCGGGCAACAATTCCGGGTTCTGCCTGGCAAGCTACGCGGTCGGCGCGGACGGACACGCGTACATATGCGTGACCTCGCAGGCGACCGGGAGCGATGGCTACCTTACGTGCATCCGGGATCACGTTTCGCTGTACAACGCCTACACGAACTGACCGCGGCGTTCACGGATCCGTATTTGGAGATGCCCTGCCCAAAAAAACAGGAGGCTTCCGTTTGGGAAGTCTCCTGTTTTTTTGGGCTTGGGACTGTATCACTCCTCGTCGGAGTAGACCACAACATCCTCCGGGATCTCTTCGGGCATAGCTTCCTCCTCGTCCCGGGCAGCCTCCAGCAGAGCGCGGATAGAGAGCGCGACCTTCTGCTTCTCGGAGTCGATGTCCAGGATCTTGGCATCCACGACCTGACCAACCTGCAGGACGTCGGCAGGCTTGCCGATGCGGTGGTCTGCGATCTCGGAAATGTGGATAAGACCGTCCACGCCGTCCACGATCTCCGCGAACGCGCCGAAGGGCATCAGGCTGACGATCTTCACGGGAGCCACATCGCCGATGGCGTAGGTGTGCGTGAAGATGTACCACGGGTTGGTCGCCTCGGTCTTGTAGCCGAGCGAGATGCGCTTCTTCTCTGCGTTGAAGCTCTTGACAAAGACCGTAATCTCGTCACCGATGGAAACCACCTCGGCAGGGCTCTTGATGTGCTTCCAGGAAAGCTCGGTGGAGTGAACCATTCCGTCCACGCCGCCCAGATCCACAAACGCACCGTAGCTGGTCATGCTCTTGACCACGCCCTGATACACCTTGCCGTCCTCGATGTTCTCCCAGAACTCCTTCTCGCGGGCATTGCGCTGCTCCTGCAGAACCTTGCGGATGGAGCCCTTTGCTTTCTTGTTGTCCTTGATCTCAATGATCTTCATGGACACGGTCTGACCCACCAGCGTGTTCAGATCGCCGTCGCGCGGCACGCCGGAATGTGCGGCAGGAATGAAGACCTGATTGGAGTTGACCAGCGCCACGACGCCGCCCTTGTTGACCAGAATGACCTTACCCTCGACAGTCTCCTGCGTCTCGTAGGCTTCCTCGATCTTCTTCCAGTTCTTGTCGGAGTCAACGCGCTTCTTGGAGAGTGTAGCGAAGCCATCGACATCGCTGACACGGATCACGAAAGCCTCCACCTCATCCCCGATTTTGAACATCTGATCCAGCTTCGCCGCAGGATCATCCGTAATCTGATCCAGCTTGATAACGCCGGTCACCTTGGTTCCCAGGTCGAGCTGAATCTCGCCGGGCGTGATCGCGGTCACGATCCCTACTACGGTATCTCCTGTCTTTATTGTTTTGAGTGCTGATTCTTCCAGCAGCTCGGCGAAGTTCTCGTTCTGTGCCTGTTCGCTCATGTTTTTTGCAACCTCCTCAATGATATCGCGGGGGGTGGATGCCCCTGCCACGACTCCCACCTTGCGGTGGGTGCCCGCCATCCGGCGGGATAACGGGATCCTGTCCTGCAGCTCCTCGGCGCGTTCGACCCACACGGTGTCAGCGCAAATGCTTTTGCATATCGAAAAAAGTTTGGCAGAGTTTGAACTGTCCCTGCCTCCTATCACGATTATGAGATCACATTCGCGTGCGAGAGCGGCGGCTTCCTGCTGCCGGGATTCCGTAACACTGCATATTGTATCAAAAATAAGTGAATTTGTAAAGAGGTTTTTGAGAATTTTTTTTGACATTTCCCATTCTTTCAGGTTATGTGTGGTCTGCGCGACCAGAATCGGCGTCATGGAGCCCCATTTGGTCGCGTTTCCGGGGGCACGCAGCAAAGACTCCAGCTCCGCCGCCGAGGAAAAAACGTGCTTCTCCCCTTCAAAGCGGCTGAGGAATCCGACGACCTCCGGGTGATCCGCCGAGCCGAGCACCAGCAGGAAGCGGTCGTCCTGCCCGGTCGCCTCGCGCGCCGCGCGACAAAGTTCAGATTGCTCCGCGCAGATGCGGTGTATCTTCTTGACGAAGGAGCAGGTGCAGTCTGTAAAGGTGAAGTACGGGTTGCGCGCGGCGCACGCGTGCAGCAGTGCCTCGGTCCCGGCAGTCATGCCGTGGGCGCGGATAAACACGCGCACCGGTGCGTCTTCCCGTGCTTCCCCGCACAGGCGGGGGATGTCCTCGGTGCCGATCACCTCCACGCCGCCCTCCTGCAGGCGGCGGGTATAGATCTCGTTGTGTATCAGCCGCCCCAGCGTGAAAATGCGTTCGCCGGGCGCGTGCGCGGCGATCTCACGCTCGACCGCCGCCGTTGCGCGGGCAACGCCGAAGCAGAATCCGGCGCCCTGCGCGATAATGACCTCCCGGCTCACGGCGTTTCGTCCCCAAGGGCGCAGACGCGCTCAAACGCCATCCGCATGATGCGGTCATACTCACCGGGCGCCTCCGGGTCGTAGTGCATTTCCTCCGGCGTGATGGGCTTGCCGATGATGACCTCCTTACGGCAGAAGGCACGCATCCGGTTGTCCGGCACGCGGATGAACACCGGCAGGATGGGCACACCCGCCCGCAGGGCGATCATGGCAGCGCCGGCGTGTATCTTGGTTGTGCGGGGATCAACGCCGTTGTTGCGGTGCCCCTGCGGGAACATTCCGACGGCTTTGCCGTCCTCCAGCATCCGGATGGTATGCCGGATGGCGCCGACATCGGCACCTCCCCGGTTGACCGGGTAAGCGCCCAGCGCGCGGATCATCCAGTTGAAGACCGGAATGCGGAACAGCTCCTTTTTCGCCATGAAGTGCGGCTGCTGCTGCCGCAGGCTGGCGCACAGGAAAATGGGATCGCGCCATGTCAGGTGGTTGCAGATGACCAGATAGGAGCCGTCCCCGCGGCGCGGCTCGTTCTCGCGCCCCTTCACCCGGATGCGGTGAAACAGGCGTATGGGACCGGCGAACACGGCGTGTACGACCTTATACAGCCCGCTGCGGCAGTGTTTCCGGTTGCGTGCGCGGCGCTCCTCGGGGGACAGAGCCGCCGTTTCGGTGACTTGCTTGCTCACAGACTCAGCCCCTTTCCGGCAAGTGTTTCGCGGATGAGGTTGAGGATTGCCTCCACGCTTTCCTCAAAGGTCAGCCCGGAATTGTCGAAGCGGATGGCATCCGGTGCCGCCACGGCAGGCGCAACCGCGCGGGTACGATCCTCCTCGTCGCGCTTGTACATATCGGCGAGGACGGTTTCGTAATCCACGGGCATACCCTTCTCCGCCAGCTCGGCAACGCGGCGGCGTGCGCGCGCCTCGTTGGAGGCTGTCAGGAAGATTTTGACCTGCGCATCGGGCAGGATGACCGTGCCGATATCGCGTCCGTCCATGATGACGCTGTTTTCCCGCGCGATGCGCTGCTGCGTATCCAGTAGGAAAGCGCGAACCGGAGGCAGGGCGCCCACGGCAGAGGCGTACAGGGAAATCTCGTTTTCGCGGATGCGGTCTCCCAGATTTTCGCCGTTGAGGAAGACGTTCTGCACGCCGTCCACGTACCGGACCTCAACGTGTATGTCACTCAGTTTATCGACCACGGCGGCGATGGCGGGCAGGGAAATCCCCTGTGAGCGGGCATAGTAGCCCACTGTGCGGTACAGTGCGCCCGTATCCACGTACACGATCCCCAGTCTTGCCGCGATGGCTTTGGATATTGTGGACTTCCCGGCTCCGCTCGGACCGTCTATGGCGATCTGGATATGCTGCATGATATATACCTCTTTCTTGCCTTTGTCAGCGGGTAGCTGTTATCCCTCCCATTATACTCTATCTGCGGGATAAATGCAATAGGCGTTTGGAAAAATCATGCGGTTTGGCGGTGATAGCAATTTCTCAAAGAGAATGCAACGCATTGAAATTCGGATATTCGACAGAAACAAAAAATCCGAACGCCTCCCCTATTCGGAAAGTGTTCGGATTATTCGTATGTGGTCGGAGTGACAGGATTCGAACCTGCTTGGACCAGTTCCCAAACGCTAAAAACCTGATTTTTTGCGTGATTTTACGGGATTTTCAGGGCTTTTTAGTCCGGATTGACTGCTTTCGTGTGCTCTTCGCGGCATAAAATCCGGGTAGTCCGAAGCCGTAAGTGGTCAAAGCTGTGGTCAGCAACGAAACCCGCATAGATTTCCGTCATATCGTGAAGCCCGCAGGTGACTGCACAAATTGCTTTTTCTGCCTTCAGTATAGCATAAAACCGCTTGGAAGTCAACTCATTTCACAACGCAAAGACTGAGGTGCAGTAGGCAAAGAAAACGATTTTCAAATTCCGTCTGCACATCACGAAACGGCTATCGGGTCAAGCAGGAACTTCTCAATGCCGACATAGCATGCGGCAAAAATTCGTATTTACACCTTTTCAACGGATGCTACACCAAAAGGACAGGCAAAAACGTCTGCCCTTTTTCTATCGGAACAATACCAAAAAATGCGGCGGTATAGTTCCGAACAATGTTCCGAATATTGTTCTTGACATTGTTCCGATAATGTGCTATACTATACCTGTAAAAATGTATGTGGGGGATCGTTATGCAAAGAATGATGAGTACAAAAGAGGCGGCAAGCCTTTGGAATATCAGTGACAGACAGGTCAGCAAGCTCTGCGGAGAAGGAAAAATCAAGGGCGCGGTTAAAAAAGGACGCACATGGGCGATTCCTGTCGGAACGGAAAAACCGACAGACGGAAGAGTTAAGCCGGCATCGTCCCTCCGACAGCCGAATCTTCCATTGCCTATCGGCATTTCCGATTACCGTCTGGCATCAACCGAATACTATTATGTTGACAAGACCATGATGATCAAGGATTTTCTTGATGAGCGTCCGATGGTCTCTCTTTTCACGCGACCGCGCAGATTCGGCAAAACGCTGAACATGGATATGCTCCGAACATTTTTTGAAAAAACGGACGAGGATACCTCCGTGTATTTCAAAAACAAAAACATCTGGGCTTGCGGCGAAAAATACCGTAGCCATCAGGGGAAATATCCCGTTATATTTCTCAGCTTCAAGGATATAAAATGCGATACATGGGAGGAGACCTTCGATGCTATCAAAGACCTGTTTTCCAAAGAAGCGTCACGCCACAGCGAACTGAAAAGCACAGATGTGTTCAACGAGTACGAAGAAGCGTATATAGAAAAAATACTTTCCGGCACGGCTACACCTGTTGAGCTGTCGGTCGCTTTGGCTAATCTGTCTATGATGCTTCACAAATATCACGGTGTTGCGCCGATTATTATCATCGACGAATACGATACGCCGATCCAACAGGGACATATCAAGGGCTTTTATGACGAAATTATCGGGTTTATGCGCAACCTGTTTTCCGGCGGATTGAAAGATAACAAGCACCTGACATACGGCTTCCTTACAGGCATTCTCCGCGTAGCAAAAGAAAGCATTTTCAGCGGACTGAACAACCTTGCAATCAATTCTATTCTGGATACGAAATACAGCGAATACTTCGGCTTCACGGCTGATGAAGTCAAAGAGATCGCACGCTATTATCATGCAGAGGATAAGTACGACGAAATCTGCGAATGGTATGACGGATATAAATTCGGCAACACCGAAATTTTCAACCCTTGGTCGGTCATCAACTATTTCCGCAACGGTTGCCAGCCTCGCGCATATTGGCAGTCCACGGGCAGCAACGACATTATCGGCGAAATTCTCGGCGGAGCGGATGAAACGATTTACGAAAAACTCAATGCCCTTTTGCAGGGCGAGTCGTTCCTTACCTATATCGACACCGGGGTCATCTATCCGCAGGTCAAAAGCAATCCGTCATCGGTATACAGCTTCCTGCTTGTTGCGGGATATCTGAAAGTCATTAAATCCGAGCCGTCCTTCAGCGGGGATTTCATGTGCGAGGTTGCCCTGCCGAACAAGGAGATTACATTTGTTTATAACAAAGAAATTTTCCAAAAACTGAACAACATTGTGCCGCAGGCAACGGCAATTTCGATTCAGGAAGCTATTTATTCGGGAGATACTGCCGCACTGCAAAAAAATCTCGGCACGCTTCTGATGCAGTCGGTCAGCAGCTACGATACTATCGGAGAAAACTTCTATCATGGGCTTGTCCTCGGACTTTGCGCGACTCTGGATAACCGCTTTTATATCACCTCCAACCGTGAATCGGGTGAAGGACGGTATGACCTCTGCCTCTGCCCCAAGGACGGCAAACTGCCGGGTATTCTGATTGAGCTTAAAGCCGCAAAAGATTGCCCGGATGACGAGCTGAAAGAGCTATCCGAAAAGGCACTGGCACAGATTGATGCCCGGAAATACGAGACGGAACTCACCGTAAAAGGTGTCCGAAACATTCTCAAATACGGCGTTGCTTTCAGTGGGAAAAGAGTTCAGATCACGGCGGAATAATCAGTAGGATAGGGATAAAATTATGGCAATCAAAAAGAATGAATTATACAGCTCCTTGTGGGCAAGTTGTGATAAACTTCGTGGAGGTATGGATGCCTCTCAGTACAAGGATTACATTTTGACGCTTTTGTTCGTCAAATATGTAACTGACAAGTTCAAAGGCGTAAAATATGCGGATATTACAATTCCCGAGGGCGGAAGCTTTGATGATCTTGTTGCGATCAAGGGAGACAAAAATATCGGCGAAAAAATGGACAAAGTCATTGCCAAACTTGCCGACGCAGGAAATAATCAGCTTCGCGGTGTTATCGATAACGCTCATTTTAATGACGAATCCAAGCTCGGCAAAGGCGATGAAATGGTGGATAAGCTCTCCGGGCTTATTTCCATCTTTCAGCGTCCCGAATTTGACTTCAGAAGTAACAAAGCCGGCGGTGATGATATCCTCGGTGATGCCTATGAGTATCTCATGCGCAATTTTGCAACAGAGAGCGGCAAAAGCAAGGGACAGTTTTACACGCCTGCCGAAGTTTCGCGCATTCTTGCAAAGGTCATCGGGATTGATAAGGTGACTGATCCCGATACAACGGTCTATGATCCGGCGTGCGGTTCGGGCTCATTGCTTATCCGTGCGGCAGATGAAGCGCCGATTGATGTTGCAATCTACGGTCAGGAAAAGGAGATCACAACAGCCGGTCTTGCTAAGATGAACCTTGTCCTGCACAACAAAGCAACGGGTGAAATCTATGCGGGCAATACGTTTTCCGATCCGCACTATAAGGATGACAAAGACGATTCCGTGCTTCGCCGTTTTGATTTTGCAGTTGTCAATCCTCCGTTTTCACTCAAAAACTGGACAGACGGCGTAAAAGATTACGGACGTTTTACGGGTTACGGTGATATGCCGCCCGAAAAGAACGGGGATTATGCATGGCTCCTGCACATTCTTAAATCCCTGAAATCCACGGGTAAAGCGGCAGTTATTTTGCCGCACGGTGTACTCTTCCGCGGGAATACCGAGGCAACCATACGCCAACATATTATTGACAAGGGCTATATCAAGGGCATTATCGGCTTGCCTGCCAACCTCTTTTACGGTACGGGCATTCCTGCTTGTATTATCGTTATTGACAAATCCGATGCCGATAACCGTCAGGGCATTTTCATGATCGATGCAAGCCATGACTATATCAAAGACGGAAACAAGAACCGCCTGCGCGAGCGGGATATTTACAAAATCGTAACCACATTCAACGAGCAGATTACAACAGATCCGAAATATGCCCGTTTTGTACCCAATGAAGAGATCAAGATCAAAAATGCCTACAATCTGAATATTCCGCGTTATATTGACAGTTCCGAACCGGAGGATTTGCAGAATCTCGAAGCACACCTCCATGGCGGGATTCCGACGGCGGATGTGGATTCTATGGAAAAGTATTGGACACATTTTCCGAACCTCAAGAAAAAGCTGTTTTCTCCCTTGCGCGACGGATATTATAAGCTGAATATCGACAAAAACGATGTTCGCAGTACCGTATATGCCGATGAAGAATTTTCCGTATATGCCGAACAGATTGACGCGGCGTTTGATTCATGGCGGCAGGAGGTCGATGCCGGACTGCGTACGATAGACGACTCCGTGGAGAGTAAGAAATACTTATCGAGCTTTCGGAGCTTCTTATATCAAAATTTGAGAATATCGCTCTTGTGGATAAATACGATGTCTATCAGGTGTTGCTGTCCTATTGGCAGGAGACGATGGCGGATGATGTGTTTATCCTCGTGCAGGACGGATACGAGGCAGGACGTGAAACCGAAGATGTCTATGAGGTCACGAAAGACAAAAAGACGAAAAAGGAAAAAAGAAAATATAAGGGCTGGGACGGCAAGCTCATTCCGAAATCTTTGATCGAGGCGCAGTATTTTGCGGCAGAGCGCGCGAAAATTGACGAAGCGCAGGCTGTTGTTGACGAGACACAAAGCAAATTAGATGAAATGGTCGAAGAACAGACCGCAGAGGACGGCGTTCTTTTTGATTACCTTAATGATAATAATGCCGTAGATGCAAAAAAGGTGAATGACCGTATCAAAGAATTGAAGAAGTCTGCGCCCGACAGTGAAGAATACAGAATATTTTGCGAATATACGAAGCTGTGCGATAAAGTAAAGCAGTATGCAAAGATAGCCAAAGAACTGAACATCGCACTTGATGAAGATTGCAAAGAAAAATATCCTCTTCTGTCCATGGACGAAATCAAGGAACTGCTTGTCAACCGCAAGTGGTATTACACCATTTTTGCAGGTATCAAAGCCCTGTATATCACCACCTCCCATGAGATCGCCGGACGCATTACCGAACTTGCCGAGCGTTACGAAAACACCCTGCCCGAGCTTGAATCGGAACTTGAGACATACGAAGCCAAAGTAAAGGCGCATCTCGAAAGGATGGGATTTGTATGGTGAATTTTCGTTTAAAGGAGATTGTCCTTAGTATAGCTTCAGGAATAACAATAAACCATAGTAGTAAAGGGACATACCCGGTGTATGGATCAACTGGCATTATCGGCTATACATCCGGCGCATTTGAAGATTATGATGCGGAAGATGTTGCCGGTCTTCTCAAAGATCGGACAAATGAAGCGAAAAAGTACTTTATTGAGACTTTGGACGCGCTGGACGAGTTGTGCGAAGGTGTTTCCTTGCCTCGTGCGGAAATTGATTATATTCACTATTTCTGCGGAGAAAACGGGATTGACGTTGACAGTGACGAAGCATTCGCACGTAGCCGCGAGAAGTTATATAAGCTGGTGTCCCGCTTGATTCGTGCCTTTGCCGAATTCAAGCCGCGTATGGATGATGCGGGCGTTTCGGCGGCAGATCAGGCAAAGTATGAGGAACACGTCAATCTGTATCTTAAGCTTCGGGAAGTGATCGGACGCGCCAGTGGAGATTTCCTAGATTTCAAACGGTTTGAACCTGGAATGAGATATTTGATTGATAATTATATCGTTGCGGACGATGCCGAGAAGGTGGCGATGTTTGATGATTTCACTTTGCTCGATTTTATTTTGGCACAGGAAGATAAGCTGAGTAAAGACGGCGATGACAAAGAACAGGAAAGTGCTGCAGAGGCGATTGAAAACAATATTCGCAAAAAAGTTGTTCAAAAAATTGTTATCAATCCCGCATATTACAGCAAGATGTCAGAGGTTCTTGAGCAGCTGATTCTTGATCGCAAGCGCGGCGTTGTAGCATATAAACAGTTGCTTGCAAGGTATCTGGAGCTCGCCAAAAATGTAAGCACTCCCGAAGAAAATGATCGCTACCCCGAATCGATCCGCAAAAGCGGTGCCATGAGGGCGTTTTACGACAATTGCGGCGAAAATGAAGCGTTGGCAATTCGTCTGCATCAGGCGGTGATGAAGTCCAAAATGGATGGTTTCAGAAACAATCCAACAAAAGAGAATAGAATTAAGAGAGCGCTGTATCAAATCTTGAAAGATGACGATATGGTAGAGCGGTTATATAAAATTGTGGTTGAACAAGAGGAATACTGATGCAAATAGAGATTTCGGGTATCAAAATTGAATTACAAAAAAAGAATATAAAGAATTTGCATCTTGTTGTTGCCCCCCCGGATGGCAAGGTGCGCGTTTCTGCACCGATGCACTTATCCGATGAGAGTATCAATATGTTTGTTCGAACCAAACTCGGTTGGATAAAAAAGCAACAAGAAAAATTTCAGCACCAACCCAGACAATCGGAACGCGAATATGTTTCGGGAGAAACGTTATATGTCTTTGGCAAACAGTACTTTTTGCGTGTGGAGCACAGCTATAAGGGCAATTCTGTTGCTTTGAACGGAAATGAGGCTGTACTCACCGTTAGAAAAGAGAGTACGGCAAAGCAACGGGAAGCATTTGTGAATGAATGGTACCGTTCTTTGCTTAAGGAGAAGATAGAAATATATCTTCCGAAGTGGGAGAAGATTACCGGACTTTATTGCGACTCTTGGCAAACAAAGTACATGACCACCCGTTGGGGAACCTGCAATACAAACACCCGAAAAATATGGTTTAATCTGCAACTTGCAAAAAAGCCGATGGAATGTTTGGAATATGTCATTCTGCATGAATTGGCTCATTTGAAAGTACGCAACCACGGCAAGGATTTTATCGCTATTATGGATCAGTACATGCCATATTGGAGAGAAACCAAGAAATTGCTGAACGAACTGAAGCTTGACCATATGGATGAAGTTGAAGGATAAGGAGAACATCATAGGAGTAATTTGTATTTTAATCGGATAAGCGTGTTCTGCATCTGTAGTGTGTGAATCGTTAGCATGCCTGCTTTTTCCATATCCAATGAATTGCTACGCCTTATAATTCGTTATTGTGTCAGGCAACAGATGAATTGCTTGGGTAAAAGAGTGAATAAGTGCAAAATTTTCAATATTAAATCAAACAGGGGAGCAAGAACATGATTGATTTTTCAAAAAGACTATAGCAACTTCCAAAATAGCAGTCACCCTTGACAACTGCAGCAAAAAGTGGTAC